>Ga0194132_10001366_pt1 | contig 49404 bp, 52 predicted proteins | sample TA2KigOf80mmetaG_FD_148612 | JGI IMG/M metagenome (GOLD analysis project Ga0194132, IMG submission 148612) | Freshwater microbial communities from Lake Tanganyika, Tanzania - TA2015054 Kigoma Offshore 80m | ecosystem: Environmental > Aquatic > Freshwater > Lake | place: Tanzania: Lake...
ATGCGGGTTCTATTGTGAGCATTTCTTTTGTCTTATCCCAGATATTTGCACTTTGGAGCATACCAACACATGGATGTTTTAGATCCATTCCATTTGTCTTGTACCAATTTGTCGGCTGAATCCCCTGGTAAAGTGTAGCAACATTTTTTGTTGGATATCTTTTGATTACAATGTTTTCAAGATGTTTGCATATTGGCAACATTAAATCCGCTTTCTCAAAACATTGCTCTGCCATTTTTTCCCATTTTTTGAGAACGAATCTTTTTGGAATTGACTTGTACAATGTTTGTCTGGCCATTTCCATTTCTTTCCAGTGATCTCCTCTGATGTGTGTGATCAGTGGAATGCCTGTTTTTGTAGCAGCTACGCCAAAATGCCTGTTTCTATCGATGAATATCACGTCTGGCTTGAACTGTTTTATTAGATCGTTGAATTTGGCTTTTGTCTGAAACCAGTTCTGAATTTTTCTGCTAGGAAAACCGTCGCAGATTTGTGCATCAAAAACCACTTTGGACTCAACCCCGAAATTTTTTAGAATATCGGCAAATTCGTTCAAATGAAATAATTTGGAGCTGGCACCGGCTATTAGCAGTCGCATCAGTCAGTAACCGTAATGATTTGCATAAAATTTGTTTTGTTAATTTGTTATAGAGTCTAGGTTAGTTTTGGCAGCTATGGTGTCTTGCAGCCACTGCCTGATCTCTGCTTTTGGCTCCCAACCAAGCATTTTTTTTGCATGGGAGATGTCTGCCTGAGTTATCTGTACATCTCCTGGCAATGATGGTGCATGGATTGGTTTTAGCTTTGATCCAAAGGCTGAAACTATTAGATTTGCAAGCTCTAGGACAGAAATGCTGGTGTTTGTACCTATATTGAAAAAACTGTGATCTACATTGCTTTTCATTGCAAGAATGTTTGCCCTTACTACATCACCAACATAAACAAAATCTCTTGTCTGACTTCCATCACCGTAGATGGTTGGCGGCTCATTATTGCGCACCCGTTTGACAAATTTTTTGATTACTCCCGCATATTGCTCTGATTGTCTTTCCCCAAATACGTTAAAGTATCTCAAACCTATGACACGTACGCCCTCCTTGGCATATTCTGACGCTAGGTGCTCATCATCCAATTTTGTTTGTGCGTATGGGTTTATCGGATTTTTTGGATCATCCTCCTGTATTGGGATTTTTACTGGATTGCCATACACGCTTGATGAGCTAGCATATACTATTTTGGCGCCAAACTCTTTTGCAAGCTGCAGGATGTTTTTTGTCCCCATTACATTCACCATTTGATATTCTTGAGGTCTTGCAAATGATTCTTGGACTGATGCCAACGCTGCTTGGTGAAATATTCCGTCCTTTCCTTTGATGAGACTTTTTAAAAGATCAAAATCGTTGATGCTTCCTTCGTATAGATGGATTTTGTTGATTACCTTGGCAAGGTTTTCTTTTTTTCCAGTAGTGAAATTGTCAATTACTGTCACATCATCACCTTGCTTTACCAGTTCCTCTATGAGATGGCTTCCAATGAACCCGCCTCCGCCGGTAACTAGAAAATTCACAAACTTCAACCATGACATGCAGTAATTAAAGGAATCCTAAAATCCTCTAGAATTGTTGGAGCTAAATATGAAAAAAGTTAGTGTTGATAGTTTTGTTTCCTCATTGGGAATTAAAGTTCCAGATGTGAAAAAGTTTTGGCAGCTTGGGGATCTTACTTCTCTTTGGATGGATGAACAAAAAAAATTCTGGCGTCTCAACTATGAAAGAGGCCCTTTGTTATATGCACTTGTTGCAAAGTACAGACCAACAAATGTTTTAGAATTTGGCACTGGTGGTGGATTCAGCACATTGTGCATGGCGTGGGCAATGAATGATTTTGGAATCAATGGAAAAATCTATACAATAGATAGATATTCAATAGATTCCAAGTTTGAGCGACCAATTAACTATGATGAGAGTTTTTCACCACGTGTAGAATCATTATCTCTAAGAGAACTATGGAAAAAAGCAGCACAACCTGATTGGCTAAAGCATGTTGAACCCATAACAGGTTACTCTGGCGAAGCAATTACACATGTAAAATTACCCAAGATTCAGCTAGCATATGTTGATGGAGCACATCATTATGAGGCAGTCAAGCACGATTTTTACTCTACACTGAATTTGGTTGATAATGAATTTGGCATTCTTTTTGATGATTGTATGAAAAGGCCGCTCTATGGAGTTAAAGAATTCATTGAAAGTGAAGTTACCAAAAATTTTGATGCCGTTTTAATTGAAACTGATAAGGAGCGAAATTTTGAAAAACTTAACATTCCTACAGATCCAGAGTATGGAATGTGTTGGATTCACAGTGATTCTCTTAGAAGATCATTGGAGTCATTATATCCGCGGTCTGGCTATGAGGAGTTTTTGAAAAAACACCGTAGATATGAGTCACTAGTTCTTAAAAGAAGAGAGAAACTAAACTCCATGATTCCAATTCTTGCCAAAATAAAATTTCGTTGGTGGATAAAATAATAAGCACACATAAAAAAAGACAAGAATAACATGTCTAAAAAAATTAGAGTTGCATTCATCTACAAAGCGTCAAATCCATACATGTCAGGCAAAGCCTGGGCTACAACATATTATCATTTTTTCATGAATGCATTGAGACGACATCCTGATCTTGAAGTTTCTTATTTTCCGGCTGAGGAAAAATTTGATACATCTCAGCTCAAAAACAATTTTGACATTATTTTGTTATGGGAGAACCATCCGTGGGGCAGCCCTGATGAACTAGTCGGCATACAAAACTTGGATATTCCAGTAATATGCAGAATAAACGATGCACATGATGCTATGGCAAAAGGAAAGATCCAATATCATGAAAAATACAAAATTGATCATTATTTTGGATATTTACCTGAAAGCTTCTTTTACAAATACTATCCAAAGAATTTCAAATACAAGGTCATAATCTATGGGATCGAACCCTCATTATATGAGAGCGTAACCCCATTCTCACAGAGAATAAAAAATAAGATTTTGTGCTCTGGAGCTGCGGCCAGTACAAAACTGAGTACGCAATTGTTTGAGCGTCTGATGCGATTTAGGGGAGAAATGAGTTTGTACAAACACTACAAACTAAGAACAATGTGCATAAAACTGCCGTATGTCGATTATACTACCACACTACAACATGAGTATGTTAATGACAAATACCCATTATTGTTAATGAAGTATGCCGGATCAGTAGCAGCTCATTCTCTGTATCCCGTGATCAAATACTGGGAAAGCACTGCCGCAGGATGTCTAACCTTTATGGAGGTTACCGAAAGGAATCGAGCAGATATACTTGGGTTCAAGGATGGGGAAAATGCGATTTTCATTAATGAGAAAAATTACAAGAAAAAACTCGGGGAGTTTATCAGTGATCCTAATAATTCAAAATGGGAAGAAATAGCAAGAGCGGGGAGAGAATACACGATGAAAAATCTAACTAACGATGCTGCTGTAGAGTCTTTAGTTTCAGTTATGAAAGAATTCGTGCATTAACTAATCAAGAAGTTTATTGTTTTCAAGATTATGATTTTTGTGACTAGTTATCTTCTAATATCTATAATAATCATTATTTACTAATGGGAAAAAGTAACTCTCGAATTAAAAACAAGTTATTCAAAACTGCGCTAAAATTAGTGGGTAACAAGGGATTTGGAAAAAATTTTGTTGGTAAAACCATTAGAGAGTACGGCATACAAAATTGTAGAACAGATCAGATTGTGATTAATGATTATACTATGATTTTGGATAAGGATGATGTGATGCAGCTTTCATTATTTCCTTACGAACCAATAGAGACTAATCTTGTAAAACAACATGTAGTAGAATCAGATATTGTTGTCGACATAGGTGCGAATATTGGTTATTACACATTACTGATGGCGAAACTAAAGTCCAACGTTCATTCGTTTGAACCTGAACCAAATAATTTTGCTCTATTGAAGAAAAATGTGGAATTAAATTGTTTTACAAACGTGATTCTCTATAATAAAGCGGTGTCAAACAGTAAAGGCAAGGCAAAATTTGTACTTGCAGATTATGGAACAGGACAACACAAGTTAGGTGATTCAAAATTTGGAACAAAAACCATAGATGTTGAGGTTACTACTGTGGATCTAGATAAAATAGACTTTGCAAAGATCGATGTGGAAGGTGCGGAACTTCTTGCACTGAAAGGAATGAAAGCACTACCTAACAAAATGATAGTTGAATTTAATACAGAAAATCTACACGAGCATAACTCTACTCCAGCTGAGTTTTTCAATTTTGTTAAAAATTATTCAATAAAACAGATTACAAAAAATGGATTGATAGAACCTGACTATGAAAAATTATTGGAAAACAAAATGGCCACAAATCTATTTCTGAATTAATTATTCCCAATACCTATAGCGTAATATTTAGATTTGAGTTTTTTATCAGCTAGTATTCTTCTGCTATCTATGATTAGATTTTTCTTCATAATTTTGAAATCTTTATCGTTTAATTTTGCATATTGTTTCCATGCTGTCATTATTACTGCACAATGACTTCCTCTTAGAGCGTCTTTGATGGATTCTGTGTATTTTATTCGTGAATTCAAAATTGCCCTTGCATTTTCGATTGCCTTTGGATCATGGGCAATAATTTTTGCTCCTTTTTTGAGCAATAATTCGATCATCTTTATTGATACGGAATCTCTTACATCATCCGTATCTGGCTTGAATGCAAGCCCAAACACCGTAATTGTCTTTCCTTTGATCGTACCAATCTTCTTTTTAATAATTGATATCATGCTCAAAAGCTGTTCGTTATTAATCAATTCAACAGCACCAAGGAGAGGAGAGCCTACACCACACTGTCTTGAAAAATCTATGATTGCTTTGACATCTTTTGGAAGACAAGAACCACCGTATCCGGGGCCTGCACTCAAAAATAAGTTCCCAATGCGCGGATCTAATCCGATTGTTCTTGCAACATCATCTACATTTGCACCTGGTACAGCTTCGCATATTTTGGCTATCTGATTGATGAAGCTAATTTTAGTTGCCAAAAATGAGTTATTTGCATATTTAATCATCTCTGCGGTTTGATGATTTGTTTTCACAACTGGTACATTTGAGTGAAAACCGACATAGAATCTTTCAACTTTTTTTGTAAATTTATCATTATAGCTTCCTATGACTACTACATGAGGGTGTATGGTATCTCGTATTGCATTTGTCTCTCTTAGAAATTCTGGATTTGTTATCAATCCGAAGTCTTTTCCTGCTTTTTTCTTTGCATGTTTTTCCAAGATTGGTAAAACTACATCGATAGTTGTCCCTGGTACTACTGTGCTTTTGATGATTATTGCGGGAACATTCTTTGTCTTTGCAAGAATTTTTCCAATCTTTTCAGATACTGTTTTTATCATGGCCAGGTCGATACTGCCACTTTTTTGCTGTGGTGTACCAACAGTAATGAAAATTAGATCACACGTCTCTACTACTTGATGAAGATCATCTGTTACAACTAGTCCATTTTTCAGGCCTTTTTGTAATGTCTGATCAAGATCTGGCTCGTGAAAGGGAGCCTTACCGGACAAAATTTGAGTTACTTTTACCTTATCTGAATCAACTCCTATCACTTTGTAACCTTTTGAGGAAAGGACGGAAGCAAATGAGAGTCCAACAAAGCCTAATCCGATAATTCCAATTTTCATGTCTTACACATTTTTTAAATGTTAAAAAATCATGCGATCTTATATGATAAATTAAGAGTTTCTTTGTATGATTCTACAGTTCCAACATCTAATTCCGTTTCATTATTGTTCAGAGGAATTGCAACCACTCTATGGTTGTGTTCTATTAGTTTTTGAATTGCATCTGTTAGTTGGTATTCATTTCCTTTTCCAGGATTGATTTCCCTTAAGCAGTCAAAAATAACTGGTTTGAAAAAGTACATTGGAAGCAACCCTAAATTTGATTTTGGCCTTGTTGGCTTTTCTTCTACCTCTTCTACTTCATACATTCCCTTTGAGAGCGGTTTAATTTTTGGAACTCCATACCTTTTGGTATCTTTTATTTTCTTGCAAAGAAGAACTGCACTTATTGAAGGATCAGATCTTGCAGTTTCAATTAATCTCATAATTGGATGCTTTGCCTTGCTAATTATTACTACATCACCCGCATGAACAATAAAGTCATCTTTTCCGATATAGCGTTCTGCTCTTAATACTGCATCGCCAAAGCCCCTTGGCTTGTTCTGGTTAACCCAGACTAAATGTGAGTTTTCCAGTTTTTTGTAAAATCCAGCAATTAATGATTTGTGCTTGTTGGATAATTCTCGAAGATAAGTTTCATGAGGTGTAAAGTGATCTTCAATGGATCTCTTTTCTCGACCAACTACAAAACAGTAGTCTCTTAATTCCATTGAATATAGTTGCTCAAAGATGTATTGCAATAATGGTATTACTACTCTGTCACTACTGTACATCCTTGAGAATATGGGCATCATTTCCTTTGGGAGCTCTTTTGTGATTGGAAGAAGTCTTGTTCCCTTTCCAGCTGCCGTTATTACTGATTTTATCATAAAACAAATGAATTCTCTTTTGCAGTGTTTTTAAATTTTAACATAATGTTTGATAAACTTAATAATTGTTTGAAAGTAGAAGCAATGAAATTTAGAAAAAAGGTAATGAAAATTGAGCTTTGATGAAAATCCAATACAAATAATGTCGAAAGGACTGTCAGAAATAACAACGCTACTAAAAACAGGTAAAATCAAAATTGGTGTCGTTGGTATTGGCAGAATTGGACTTCCAACCGCATTATCCTTTGCAAATTCTGGACTACCCACAATTGGTGTTGATATAAACACAAATCTAGTTAATATGATAAATTCTGGAGAGTTTCCACTCAAAGACGAACCTGGCTATGCGGAGATATTTGCCAAAGTTATGAAGGAAAAGAAATTCTCAGCAACCACAAACCTTGAATCTGTTGTGCCAAAAGCAGATGTGATCTTGTTATCTCTCCCAACCCCAATGGATTCAAACAAAAACCCAAACTATGACGCACTGGAATCAGTTGGAAAAAAGCTCAGTGAACTTGTTACAAAAGGTACCCTGGTTATAGTAGAGAGCACCGTTGAACCTGGATTCATAGAAGATACGTTTGCCAAAATATTACAAGATAAAAATAAAATTCTTGGAAATGATTTTGCGCTGGGAGTATGTCCGGAAACTGCCAACCCTGGAGAAATCCTAAAAGATTTCAAACATTTACCACGACTTGTTGGAGGATTGGATGAAAAAACTACTAACATGATTTATGAGATTTACAAGCATGTCTTTCCAGTAGAACTAGTAAAAATGCCTGATTGTAAAACTGCCAATGCCGTAAAGCTGACGACAAATGTATTCCGTTACATCAATATTGCTTTTGTAAATGAACTTGCAATTCTGTGTGAGAAATTAGGAATAGATGTACTCAAAGTATTGGAAGCAGCAGATCTAAAGTATAATTTCCAGATTCATTACCCTGGGCCTGGTGTTGGCGGCCCCTGCTTGCCTGTTAATTCCACACAAATACTCCATTCTGCTAGTCTGGTTGGTAATAATCTGCTAAAGATGGTAGCACTAAGTCAAGAAATCAATGATGGCATGGCATCACATGTCGCATCCCTTGTAAGAGACGGACTAAAACAAGTCGGAAAAGATCTATCCAACAGCCAAATTACCATTCTTGGTGTGTCGTACAAGCCAGATGTAAAAGATGTACAGATTACCCCTGCAGAGCCTGTGATTAAAAAATTACAAGAAGAGGGGGCCCAAATCAGAATTTATGATCCGTATTTTAAATCCACAAATGTCTTTGAGATAAAAACTGCGGATAATTTCATTGATGCAATTAGTGGTGCAGATGCTGTGGTTCTAATAACTGCCCACAAAGAATTTCATGATTTAGAACCCTCAATATTTACTGCTAAAATGAAAAGCCCGATAGTAATTGATACTCGGGGAATAATTAACACACACTCTGCAAAAAAAGCCGGAGTCATATATCGGGGAATAGGTCGCGGTGGAAACTAACACTAGTCCAAACGCAGAGTCAATAGTTAACATCCTCACACTCAGATACGATCCAACAAAAAAGCCGCTTTTGCCGCAATTAACAAGCAAAGATTTTGCACCAACCAATCCTAGTCCCTCCATTGATTTTATCCAAAAGACGATGGAAAATGAAATCAGAAACAAGATTGAATCAAAAGATGCAAAAATAGCAATTGCCTTGAGTGGCGGTGTTGATTCTACCCTTGCTGCAAGCGTATTACGAAAGACAATCCCAAATGAAATTGAAGCAATATCGATTAAATTTGCAGACAGTGTGGATGAAACCCCAGCAGCTGCAAAAATAGGGTCTGAGCTGCAAATAAACCACAACATCATATTTGTAGAAAACTATCTGGCTGAACTCCCAAAAGCCATTAGCATAATTGGCTTACCTTTTTGGGATCTGCATTGGTATTATGTGACAAAAAAAGCAAAGACGCTCTCACAATATCTTGTGGCAGGAGATGGCGGTGATGAGCTTTTTGGAGGTTATACATTTAGATACAAAAAATTCCTTGGTTTGGCAAATATTAATTCCACTCCATTGGAAAAAATCAAGGCATATCTGCAATGTCATGAGCGTGACAATGTTCCTGATCAAGATCAATTGTTTGGCAAGAAAGCCAACTTTTCATGGGATGTGATATACAATAGGCTAAAACAATACTTTGAGAATGATTTGCCTCTTTTAGATCAGGTGCTGCTTGCTGACTATAATGGAAAGCTTTTGTACAATTTTCTTCCAGTTAATACTGCATTACACAGCTATTTTGGACTAGGGGCAATAGCTCCAATTTTATCAAAAGACATGATCTCTTATGCATCACACATACCAAATTCCTCAAAATATGATTTGAAAACCAATACTGGAAAATTACTTTTAAGAAAGCTTCTTGCCAACTACAAAACCGATAAACTGGTATCCATGGAAAAACTCGGATTTAATGTTAATACGTTGAATTTGTGGAAAAATTTTGGACAGAGAATATGTAAAAAATATCTTTTGAATTCCAGAGTCGTTGATGCTGGTTGGATAAATAAATCCTGGATTGACTCTTACATTGATAGAAAAGAAGATTTGGAGATAAGATACGTGAACAAATTTTTTGGCTTACTTGCATTTGAGATCTGGTATAGATTATTCATTACAAAAGAAATGAAACCAGAAGAAACACTGAACTAGTTTTTCTTCTTTAGGTATTCTTCTGCAGCATCAATGAATCGTTTTGCTACTATCTCCCAATTATAGTTCTCAATTATGAACTGGCGGCCTGCCTTACCCATTTCCACAGCAAAATTCTTGTCACTTACTAACCTGCGTATGCTTTCCACCCATCCTTTGTAATCACCTTCAGCCACAAGAAAACCTGTCTTCTTATCCATTACGACTTCTGGAATTCCTCCTATTCTAGTTGCAACAACCGGCCTCTCCATAAGTTGAGCCTCCCTTGACGAAAGTGGCGTAGTGTCCATTCCAGTGGGTAATGCATACACATCAATTGTGGAAAGATACTCTCTTACTTGGTCCGGATAATCCAGCGAGCCCAGCCATTGAAAATTTTTGTGCTTTTGCAGTACTGGCAAAATCTTGTCTTTGTACTGACCATCTCCTGCCCAGTAAAATGTTACGTCTGGCATTTCTTCAATTGCCTTGTCAAGTGTTAGTATCTCCTTTGTTTTCCCCCACCAGTTGGCATCCTGAAGCAATCCAACACAAGGATGTTTTAGATTCATCTGCTTAGCCGGATACCAATGCGATGCGTTGATCCCTTCCAAGAAATGATATGTCTTGGTGTTGGGGTGATGTTTTTTGATTATCTCATCAAGATAATCGGCAGTCATGAACACTCCTGCACATTCTCTGAAAACCCTCTCTGCGATTCTATGTCTTAACCAAAGAACAGTCCTCATCAATGGATCCTTGTAAATTGTTTTTTTTGCCATGTCTATTTCCATCCAATAGTTTCCACGCAAATATACAAAAAGTGGTATCTTTGCCTTTATTGCCTCAAGGCCAAAGTGGGCCTGCCTGTCCACAAAAATCACATCTGGTTTGAATTCATCGATCAGTTTCTTGAATTTCTGATTATATGGAAACCAATCACGTATGTTTTTGCTTGGAAATCCAGTAGCGTAATCTGTTTCATTTACGAGTTTGTATTCAACGCCAAATTTTGTTAGTGCCTCACCAAATTCTTTTAAATGAAAAAATTTACCAATTCTTCCCTTTGCTGTTCCCCCACCTGCACCTGACGCTATCAATACTCTCATAAACTATATCGTAGACAGCTGGGACTAATTTATACTGTAATAGATCATTTACGAAAATTTGTATAGTGATATTGATATATTTGAATAATTCACCTCGTATTTAGTTGAAGAAAAATCTTGCATTTCGAGCCTGGTATTATTTTAGAATGGGATGGTCTACATATATCGCATTTTTGTTTGCAGCAGTAAACACACTGACTGTTACATATTATCTGGCAATTGAGAAAGCTCCAACACTCAAAAGTATCTTTCCGTCCTTTTTGTTTTATGTTCTCATAGTTACAGCAATTGGGATCCCATTTCTAGTAGCAATTGGTTATTTACACTTCAAAAAAAGTAACGCATACAAAGCAGAGGCAGATATCTCATTTGAATCCCACCCTCATCTAAAAAGAATTTTACAAAATACCGAAAACATGCTTCCACTTTATTTGAAAATGAGTGAAATGATAATCAAAATATCAAAAAATGAAAAACTAACAGACAAAGAAATTGATGAAATATCGACATTACAAAACCAACTTTCTGAACATATTGAAAAAAGAATAACTGGACAATACGAATCCAATGTTTATCGTTCTGACAACAAATGATTGCTAAAAGTAAGGATATTGTAGTTGGATTGGGGGAGATAGGTACTCCAATATTGCAGCTACTCACAAAAGCAAAGCCTGCGGTGGGTTATGATCTACAAAAGAATCTAATGGATGAAAAAAAATTTCACTCACTTGCCGGCCTTGAAACGGATTTTCTGCATGTTTGTATTCCGTTTACTAAAAAATTCATACCAAATGTAGTTGCATTGGTAAAACAATTCCGGCCAAAGGGTTTGGTCATACACAGCACAATAGAGCCAAACACCACAAAAAAACTCCAGCAAAAACTGTCAATCCCTGTTATTTATAGCGCTACAAGGGGTGTTCACAAAAGAATGCTCTATGACATGAAGCGATACGCAAAATTTTATGCAATTGAAAAAGATGCACCAAACCTAAAGTGGGCCACGACAACATATGAAAATACACTCTCAAAATGTGGCGTCAAAACAAAAAGAATGACCAGCCCAATTACACTAGAGTTGGCAAAAATAGTCTGCGACACATCATACTATGGCTGGCTGATAACATATGCTCAACTAAGCAACATGATTGCAATAAACAATGGGGTGAACTATGATGAAATGTGGTCTTTTGCAGATGAAATTCACAAATTTTTAGGTAATCGACCAAAGATGTATCCGGGTGTGATTGGTGGGCACTGCGTAATCCCAAATTTGGATCTAATTAATGATGAAACACTAAACTTTATCAAAATCCTAAATACCAAATACATGAAAAAATTAAACAAGAAAAAATAATCTACTAAGAAATAGAGTCAAATCTATTATAATCTATTTTGAAAACTTTGACATGATACTTGTATCCATGCTCGCTTGAATCAAAAATCTTTACAAGATATGGATATTTTTCTTCATGATAAAACACATCATTCAGAATTGGGTTTCGATTTAATTTTGTATTGAGACTGTCTACTACAAGATATGACAGATTTCGCTCTCTGCCGTTCTTGATTCCTTCTTTGATTGATCCTTCCTTGAAGGGAATGACCTTTGGGCCTTGATCAATTGTACTGCTCAGAGCTGGAAGTTTTGCTACATGGAACGCTGCAGTCTCTACAAACGTCGACTCTGAATTGAATTCATTTATGGCACCATCCAAACTATTCAGAAACAATGATAGTCGTATAGCTTCTCTTTCATGCTCGTAATCAATTTTTTTAAAATCTAGATATCCCATTCCCAAAATTATGATTACAACAAACACTGCAATTAGTGTAGTATTTCGTTTTTTTGCAATCTGTGTTATTTTTTCAATAGAATACAATGCAACTACTGAGGCAATTGGCACAATAACAAAGACATATCTTGCATCTTGAAAACCTCTCCCATAAGCATAGATTGCCGGAAGCAGCATGAATATCGAAATTATACTGAGCGCCATAACATCGTAGTTTTTCTTTTTGAAAAAATAGTAAAGCCCAAATGGAATAAAAACAAACAAGACTGGAAGCGTTGTTGCTCCAAGATATCTTGTCAAACTAGACAGGCCGCTCTGAAGAGAAAATTTGGTGTTGTCTTGGTTTAGAATGCTTCCATCCGTGACAGTGACTTTTGCGCCCCCAAGAACATGACTTAGGAGCCCATCTTGACCAGTAGCCTCGACTCTCAGATATGCAAGTGGCATTAGGGTGAGAACAAATATTGCAAATACGATCATACACTTCAATATAATTTTGGATTCGCCTCTAAACCTGATAGCAAACAATATTGTGAATGGTATTATCAGCAAAAGGCTCTCGTACCTTACAAGAGATGAGAGTGCCAGTACAAAAAATGAAATGTATGTTTTTTTCCTTCCACTCAAAAAAAGTGTAACTGATGTTGTAGTCAAAAAGATAAACAAAGGGTCTGCTATTCCACCCAAAGAGTTTTGAACTACTCTTGGCGTTAAAACAAACAACAAGGAACCAATTACCGCAAGTGGTTCGCTGAAATATTTTCTGCACAAGAAGTATGTCGGTATTGCAGTCAATACAGAAAAAACTACACTCAAAACTCTTTGTAGTGTGGTATAATCAGTATAATTTTCAAATCTGAAAATTGAAAAAAAGAACGATAATACCAATGACCATCCATTATTTGGAAAAGTGTAGTTTGTCGGAAGATATCCTAGAACGGTCACATCCATTGCATACAGAAAATATCTAAAGCCATCAAGCGTGACTGGAATTTCGTATGGAAAATAGTAAAACCTGACAAGAAATCCTATGCCGATTACTATTCCAAGTAAAACTAGGTGTCTTTGGGCAAAATTATACCTATGATCTGATCTTCTTAGCATATCGTGATTTTGTGGATCAGCTTATCACAGGTGTGGATTGATCAGACTTCATTTTATTGTTCATAACTATTAAGTAAATACAATTCGCAATCGATGATGAGATAAAAGCCAGCGATGCTCCAATTATTCCAAATAACGGACCTAAAACTATAACTCCGCCTATATTGACTGACAGCGAAATCAACGTTCCAATTAGAACTAATCTATTTTTTTCCATGCCGAGAAATTTTGAGATTATCATTAAGCTGATAGAACCTGGAATTGGATGAAAACTCAATATCTGGAGAGCTTGACTTGCTAATACGTATTTTGGAAAGAAAATTGATATGATAATGGGTGTCAAAAATATACTTACAACTGAAATAATGATTGAAATTAAAACTGTCGTTTTTTTCACCGTTAAAGTAGATTTACCGCTGGAATCTGTCGGAACTGTGTATTTGTAAATGATATTTGGAAATATCATCAATAACGCCATGATCTGGAAAGCAAATGAGTAGTTCCCAAGCAGCTCAAATCCTAGCATGGGGGCGATGATCAGCTTGTCTACTTGGCCTCTTGCGACACCAGTAAAAGTATGAACAAAGCTAGTAAGAAAGAACCCAAGCCTTTCTTTAACTAACAAAAAACAAATCTTTGAATCATTAAACCCGCGAATGATCTGGTAAACATACGGTGCAAAGGAAACGGCCAGGCCTAAAATGACACCTGTTGTACCGAGTAAATAATACAATAAAATCGCAAAAATTACTAGAATGATTTTCTGTAAAATAAAGAACTTTGAATAAACACTAAACTGTTTACGTCCCAAGGTATCTGCAATTGCAAGGTTACTAATCACAAAACCAAGTGTAAGAATTATTATTTCGATTTTTGAATAAACAAAAAACAATACAAGGCATGTAATTGCACTAGATGCAAAGACAATGATGTATAGAGTTGTTTGTATTTTGACTTGCTTTGGAAGATAGACTCTTAGTGTATTTTCTGAGCCTAAAAGAGCAATTGTTGCAGCTATGTTTGCAATTGCAATATAGTAATGTATGGTTCCATACTCTTCGGCAATCATAATTGATGCCAAATAAAGCCAAAACACTGATGATATTGCACTACCTACAACATCAGCTATTCCAATAGCAGAGATGTGCTTGACAGTTGTTATGTTGTTTTTTACTATGTTCCAGAACCTGTTCATAAAATCAGTTGTGTTGCTCTCTTACCAGATTTACCATCGAGTACAGTATTATAGCAGTCACTGTCAACATTGCCCCTATTATTGTGCTGCCTACTGCAATCAGTGCCACATTTGTTATCAAGTCACGAGATGTGGTGTATTCTTGTACTGCCCATAATGCAAATGCCAAGCCAATGGCCAAAAAGACAACACCTGGAATTCCATAGAACTTTAGCGGATGCTCAATTGACGTGAATTTGATTGTGCTCATAAAAACAGATGCACCATGTGATACTGCATTATGTGTGGAGGTGTCGTCCTGATAGAGAATAGTTATTGGTACTTCGATAATCTTGAATCCATGTTTGTTTGCTTTAATCAGGATTTCAGTTGAAACACCCATTCCATATTCTGATGGCGTTATCTCATCAAGAATTTTTTTGTTATATGCCCTGAATCCACTTTGTGAATCAGAGATTTTCTCATTCAATGATAGATTGGTTAATTTTGTTAATGCCTTTATTCCAAATTTTCGGTATTGAGGAACATGACTTTCGCCGGATTCATTAAAACGAGAGCCAATTACCATGTCTGCCTCATTTTTTAAAATTGGTTGCATTACTGGTTTAATATCTTCAATTCTGTGCTGTCCGTCCGCATCAAATGTTATCAGTATATCAGCCCCGATTTCGCGAGCTTTCAAAAAAATACTTCTAATTCCTGCACCATATCCCAAATTTTTTGGATGATTAACAACGATTGCACCCATCTTCTCAGCAATCTCGCCTGTCATATCGGAAGAACCGTCATTACAAACGATCACATTATCTGTAATTTTTTTTAATTTGATGATTAATGAACCTATGTGTTTTTCCTCATTATATGCTGGAATTCCGACTACTATGTTCAAATTTCACTTTACTTTGCAAATTTACATATTAATAGTAACGCAGAATTTGTACATAACTTCTTGTCGTAACTAATTAACAACGTGACAGGATTTTTAAGTAATTGGCTTTCCACCCATTCGAATGAAAAAAATCTTCATACTTGGTATAGGTAGTCTTACTGGCTCAAAGCTTGCAGTCTTGGCAAAAACAAGTCATCATGTGAGTGGAAGCTACAATTTACGTGATCCGCAAATTCTAGGCGTATCTTCAACTAAGCTAGACATTACGGAAATGGAAAAAGTAAAAAAATTATTGACAGAAATTCACCCAGATTTTATTGTAAACACATGTGCAATCAATAATGTTGATTACTGTGAAAAAAATCAAGATGTGGCAAAAAAAATCAACACTGATTTTGTATCTGATCTTTCTGAAATTTCTAAATCTCTTGATTCAAAACTAATTCATCTCTCATCTGACTCTGTTTTTGATGGAACAAAAAAAACACCATACACTGAAGTTGATCCCACAAACCCAATTAATTACTATGGGCTTACAAAATTACTTGGGGAAAAACCAGTGCTTGAAAACCCTGAAAATGTGGTGATTCGTGTCAGTGTTTTGTATGGCTGGCTGCACAAGCAGATTTCAAATTTACAATCAAGCTCGATGAAACCATCAAATTTTGGTAAATGGTTTATTGAAAAGCTAATGGCAAATGAAAAAGTCAAGATAATAACTGATGAGTATAGCACTCCGATAATAGCGGATGATTTTGCCAGAGTAATTTTACATTCTGTGGAAAAAAACCTGAAGGGGTTGTATCATGCTGCACCTCACACACAAATAACTCGTTATGATTTTTGCCAAAAATTGGCACAAAATCTAGGTTTAAATCAAGAACTAATAATCCCAGTCACTAGCAAAGAGTTAGGAAGGGATGTCATGACTGGATTTAACAAATGCCTTGATTCAAACAAAATGGCGAAAACTGGGTTTCAGTTTATGACCCTTGAAGAATCGTTCTCTCTTATCAAAAAACAAATTGGTGAAAAATGACTTCCAGTAACGTTTTCAACAAAAAAAACACAAAGGTGTCTGCATACGAGCCTTGGATTTCAGAAAATGACAAAAAATTGGTTTTGGACAGCCTTAATCAGACGATGTTAACGCTGGGTCCAAATCTTGAAAAGTTTGAGAGAATGTTTGCAAAATACGCAAAGACAAAGGATGCTGTGGCAGTTTCTAACTGCACGGCGGCACTTCATTTGTCACTAATGGCACTTGGAATCAAAAAAGGAGACCAAGTCATTATCCCGGACCTGACATTTATTGCCGATGCCAATGCAGCTCTTGCAGTCGGTGCAAAACCTGTATTGGCCGACATTGATGATAATTTTTCAATCTCCATTACATCAATTAAGAAAAAGATCTCAAAGAACACAAAAGCAATCATACCTGTCCATATTTACGGCAAGGCATGCAACATAGATGAAATCCTGGATGTTGCAAAAGCAAACAACATCAAAGTTGTTGAAGACTGTGCACATGCTGTTGGAACATTTTACAAAGGAAAACATGTTGGAGGATTTGGAGAAACAGGCTGCTTTAGCTTCTATCCTACAAAAAATATGACCACTGCCGAAGGTGGAATGGTGACTACGAATTCTTTAGAAATTGCCGAAAAAATACGACAGCTGCGCAGTCATGGAATGACCAGATCACTCTCTGATCGATACAAGAAGGGCTATCCTTGGGTATTTGATGTGCAGCAACCGGGATACAATTACCGACTAGATGAAATAAGGTGCGCACTTGGCATCTCACAGCTCTCAAGAATAACAAAGATAAACCAACTTCGAAAAAAGGCCTCAAAATACTATACTGAGAAGCTCAAAAACATCCAAGGATTGGTTGTTCCAAAAATAGTAAATGATGGATCGCATTCATATCATTTGTATACAATTAGGGTCACCAAAGATTACGGCAAGACAAGAAATCAATTATTTGAGTTCCTAAGGGATAATGGAATACGCACTACTGTGTATTGGCTGCCGCTACACAAATTCACTGCATACAAGAAATTCGTAACAAATTCAAAAGACATCAAAAACAGCGCACAGATTTATGAGCAAATCCTTGCTCTTCCACTGTATCCAACCATATCCAAAAAACAACAAGATGTGGTAATTGAACACATAAGAAAATTTCAAAAGTAATTACAAATCAGTCAAGTGCATTCGCTTTTTTGACTTGTTTGATAGCCTTAGTGATTCCATAAGCTTTGCCTGATCTAGCAAATCTCGCTCAAAGTTGTAACTAGATTTTTCTGTACCTGATATTTCTTTGCAAAACGAATCAACCATTTTTGAGAAATGATCTGTTGGGCCTGCCTTGAATTCTTCCTTGTTACCTTCTGTGTGCAAGTGTATGGTTGTGACAAAATCTGGCGGAACGGCGTATGCCCTATTTGCCTCAATCAACCCTGTCTTGCCCCATACCCTATAGTTTGCTTGATAATAGCTCTCAAAACTAAATGATATTGCTGCAGCTCTCTCATCACCAAATAGGATACTGGCATGCCCTTTTACGTCAACTCCGGAACTATCCATGACAAGATCGCATGTGACACTTGTGGGTTCTTCATTGAAGATCATCCTGCTAGCGCAAACTGGGTAACAACCAGTCTCGTTTAAAATTCCACCACCTAGAGACGCATCATATCTTATGTCATCATGCGAAACCGGCGGAAAACCATAATTTCCGTTGAACAAAAAGAGATCTCCCATGCGTTTCTCAGAAATTATCTCTTTTACTTTTTGATGCTGGGGATGAAATCTAAACATGAACCCTTCCATTAGCCTAGTGTTGTTTTGTTTTGCCGCCAAAACCATTTTCTGGGCAGAAAGATACGATGTTGCGGAAGATTTTTCACACAACACATGTTTTCCAGCATTGGCAGCCTTTACTGCCCATTCCTCATGCATAGATATTGGTAATGATATGTAGACTGCATCAACATCACTATTCAAAACGTCTTGGTAGGTGCCAAATTTACTGCATTCAAATCTTTCTGCTGTTTCTTTTGCTTTTTGAGCCGATCTACTACCAATGATTCCTAGTTCTGCATTATCTGATTTTTTAATTGCAGGTATTACTGATCTGTTTGCAATTCGCGAGCATCCTATTATCCCAAACTTGGTCCTTTCTGGCATTTCTAGTTATAATGCAGAAATTATTCCTCGTATGTGTGGACTGACAAGATTTTCATCTTTTAACAACTGCTTGATTTGGTATAGTGTCATCCAAATAAAAGAATCCGGAATTTTTATCTCTTCATTTTCATCTATCTCTACAATCATGTTGTAGTTTGATTTTAAATGAAATCTTCCACCGTCTTCGGATTGCCACTTTGCATAAACGACTTTATCCTTTTTAGGTTCGTCAAAAAATTCAGCAAAAAGTGGTCTTATTCCACCATGCTCTTTTAACAAATTGCTGGTAGTTGCTTGTAGGGTGGGAGATAACTGCAGCTTTCCTATATTGCCTGGCTCGGCTTTTGCTTGAACCAAATAATGGGGGATGCCATTTACTCTCTTCATAAGAAGTCCTAGAATTCCGCCCGGATTATGTGCGATGATTGGCTGAGTCCATCCCTTCTCACCAACCTCCCTGTCTGCAGTTTTTGTCACCTTGACTCCGATAACCTCGAAAAATCCCCCACTGTTATGTCTAATGTTTCCATTGTTTGGATCCACCTTCCATTTATCCAATTGATTTATTCCAATTTCTTCAACTATCATGTCACATTGCTGTCTTTTTTTATAAAACCACTCAAGAATGTAGTCCAGATTGTAAAACTGATTATCATCGCGAATGGATTGAAGCATTGTCTCAATTCTGGACATCACATCATTGTCTATTGCGTATCCATTTTTTTTTAGCGTGTTTGCTATCTCATTTATAGTCAATACAACAAATTCACGTATTTGGCGGAATTATAACTTTTTATTGTATTCAATAACAAAAAGCCGATTTACAAAACCAATTTTTCATATTCTCTCAAGATGGAGCTTGTCATTTCATTGGAATTACACGTTTCCTTGACTAGCTGGTATCCACCCAACCCCAATGTGAGCCTTTTTTGCTCATTTGTTAATAATTCCAAAATTGCATCTCCAAGCTCGGAATGATTTTCAGGATTTACTAGAATCCCAGTCTTGTCATTAATTATGGTGTATGGTGTTCCGTGTGCATTGGTTCCTATTGATGGTTTTTTGAAGGCAAATCCCTCTAGGGGCATCAATGGAGAAAGTTCCCATCTTGATGGTAGAATTGTAAATTCACATTCTTGATAAGCTAATACAACGTCTTTTCTTGGGGGCTTGTTTATGACAAGAACTTTGTCCTCAAGGGAGAGATTCTTTACCATCTCGTTCATTTTCTCCCCAAATCCATCATTTACACCCATTAGAACCAGAACTGTGTTGTTTGTGTGTGGATCCGACTTTACCGCACCCAAGGCTTTGAGTAAAATATCAATTCCCTTACTTTCATTAAATCTGCCAACAAACAGAAAATATTTTCCAGCAATGTTGTATTTTTTCTTAAAGCTTCCCTCTTCTACTTTTAATTCATTCAAATCAATTCCATTTCTGACAATGACTGTTTTTGATGTAACATCAAGTCTTGAGAACATATCTCTCTCGTACTCGTTGCCCACAATTATGGTGGATGCTTGTTTTACTATGAACTTGATTGCCAAATATTGCAATCTGAACAGAATTTTTTTCATAATGTTTGCTTCGCTTAGCTCTGGATGCGTGAACAACCCGCCCTGATCGGAGATGACAAGTGGGATGTTCTTTTTCTTTGAAACAAAGGCTGCAATCAAAGACTGAAAACTTCGAAGGCCAATTGCGTGTATGATATCTGCATCAAAATCTTTGAGTTGCTTGTACATGTGTGGATTTACGTAAAACAGGTAAATAGAAAACCAACAATGAGTACGGTTTATCTTAAAGCCGTTAATTGTTTCAACGCGAGGTAGTTTTTTATTAAATGTGTGTAGGTTATCTGCAGCATCCAAATCTGTCGTGAATATTCTGACATCATTTCCACGCCTGGCAAACTCTTTTGCCATATTTACTGCAAGGATAAGTATGCCGCCAAACTGTGTTGCAGGCAATGATGCGGGGCAAACAAGCGCAATTTTCATCATTAATTAGTCATAAAGTGTCGTTTTTAGATTTTGTTGAGAATTTATTTCACAATCAACAAAAAAGCATTACTGTAAAGATACATAATGACTTCTAATGTGTAGTTTGTCTGTTTAGCTTGGAGATTACTACTGCAACCGCCAAGTTCTTCTCATGACTCATTGAAACCACAAAAGAATACTTTGCCTGCAATTTCTTTAGTTTTACATGTGGTTTGAATTTAACATGATGCGTCTCTATGTCTAATGGGGTGATTTTGTCTGGAATTGATTTTTTCACGGCCTCTTTAATTGCAAATTTTCCTGCAAAACGCTCATAGGGGTTTTTGTATCTTAGGCAATATCTGATTTCTGAAGAATTGAAAATCTTTTTGTAAAATTTACTTTTTGTTTTAAACGGCATATGTAAAAACTGTTCCACGTCAACTATGTCTATTCCAATACCGATGTTGTCCATCTAATCCTCGCGCATGATTACTTTGGCTATGCCATCCAAAAGACAGCTTCCATCTTGATTGTAAATTGATGTTTTTATCGTTATGATTTGAGTGGAATCACTTTTGTCAAGTACTTCTCCCTCAACTGTTATTTGATCACCCAAATAACATGGAGACTGGAAGTTCAGATCTTGAGAAAAATAGAGCGCATTTTTTCCTGGCAAATGCATTCCGACTAGTTTTGAAAAAAATGAGGCCAAAAGCATTCCGTGGCACACGCGTTTTTTGAATTTTGTTGTTCTTGCATATTCCTCATTCATGTGTAGTGGGTTAAAATCCCCTGAAAGTTTTGCAAACTCTTGTAATTTACTCTCATCAATTTTTTCAGTAAATTTTTTTTTATCCCCTATTGAAATTTCATCAAATTTGTATTCAGAAGGAGACTCGTTCATAGCGGTATCCCGTGATTACTCAGATGACGTTTGATGTCTGAAACTTTCTTTACGTCCATGGCTTCATTAATTGTAAATTTTACCTTAAACTCATTTTCAAGCTCATAGAGCAAGACATAGCCTTTGAACGAAGTCCAGCTCTCTATTGATTCTGGGCTAGAATCATCACTGATATCTGATGGTGGCACATTCATTACTTTGGCAATTAACTCGTAGAGTCTTTTTGACATTATTCGACACTAACCTTTATGCAATCTGGAACTACAAAAGACGTGTTTATTTCAAATATCCAATAGTCTCCCTCTTTTTGAAAACCACAACTAGGAAGAAAATTCTCAATTGGTGCATTCTTTTGAGATGGGATGAATTGTGCCTTTACTCGCTCCACTCCGTTTTCCTTTGCCTTGTTCAAAATATGACCCAAAATGCCTTTTTCGACCTCTCTTCCCATAACTCTACAGCTTAGCAGAAAGGTATCAATTAGCCACTCTTTTTTGTTTTCCTTATCAACAATAAACGCACCAGTTATTCCATTGTCACCGAATTTGTCTTCTACCTGTGCGCATCCAACCATGTATCTGTTGTTCTCAGAAAATGATCTGATGTCAGATTCTTGATATCGTTTGGTAGTGAGATTGAATTGATTTGTCTTTAAAGTTAGCTGGGATATTCTTGGAATGGTAAACTCATTGGCATTTTTTATTGATATTTTTAGATCGAGCTGTTTTAGAAAATTTTCTAAATCAGGAGCAGACTGCTCCAACTGATTCCTCTTTTGTTGTTCTGCGTACATCTTGCCTCTTGACTGATCTTCTTGTGTGATGTTCAAGACGCTAAAATCATTCATTTCTTTTATTGTCTCCGTATACCGGGATGGATCCTCGGGGAAATCCACCGTGAGTATTTGAGGCATGTTGATTTTCATATATTCCCTATTCACAGGATCATCGTCAACAAAGACAAAACTCTCCAAGCCTATGTTTAGCTCATCTGCAATCTCCTTCATGTTGGAGACCTTATCATTCCAATTGATCCTTACACATGCAAAGTGGTTTTCCTTTAGAACCATGTAGGGATGTTCTCTTATCGCCTTGATCGCATCATCGTAGTTGTTTTTGCTGTTTATTGAAAGGATTATCCCTCTTTGGTGTAGCGCAAGAAGGGTTTTTTGAAATTCTACAAATGCATTACCTGGAGGCTCTGGCCCAAGTTTTATCCCATTGAATCCGTCCTCTCCGATTATGCCGCCCCACAATGTATTGTCCAAATCAAGAACAATGCATTTTTTTGAAATTCCAAGATGCCCTATGACATAGCTCACAAGATCGTTTGCAAGGTATGGTATGTAATTGAGGGAGATTTTCATATCCCCAAAGAAAAACTGCTTGTAATCAAAGACATTTTTTTCACCATGTTTTGTTACAAATCTTGCAAAATCGTAAACATATACAGAGTCCAAATTTTTTGCCATCTCGTCAAGTCTGTTGTTTATGTCCGATATCATTTTATGAAAACCATATTCCGTTCTGTTTTCAAAAATTCCATTGGGTGAGAATGTTGGAATGCTCAAGTTGGACAGAATTATTTTCGATTTAGTTTTGTTACAAAACCTGTTTGCAAGATCAAGTATCTCCTTTGTTTTTTTATCAACAACAGCTCTTCGATCTTCTGCTGAAACCGAATATGGATTGTGAAATAGATCCCCCAATATGGTTCTAGTATCTATGAACAAGAACAGGATTTCTGGTCCAAATTTGTACAACTCGCTTTCCTGATTTAGAATTTCTTGGTTGAATTGGTTGTATCCTCCAACATATGCTTGACATTGTATGTTTTTCTCTGCACATTTTACAGCCAATGTCTCCGAAAGGCCGTTTAGTGTGAAACTACCTAAAAGCCCCATTCGGATTTTTTTATCAAATTTCTGGTTGGCCAGCTCAGATGATTTGTTCATGTAGTATGATAGCTGTCGTTCTGCAGTCATAGTTTGCTAAAGTTTTGTTTTCTCAATAAGCTTTTGTATTAATTATTTATTGCGACCTAACGACCAAGTATTTTTTCTCAGAAAGGTTTTAGATAATGTGTCGATTTGATGCTATGATTATGAATGACAAAGATGACGCTTTTTCCGTAAATGAACAGGAGTTAATGAAACATTATGGGTATGCTGGCTTAATTGGACGGCTCAAGTTACGATGCAGATTTCTAAAGACTTGGATTCTGCATTCACTTGCCTATTCTAATCCGTATTCGGAATTTGCCATAAAGATGCAAAGAGCAAGAGGTGTTTCAATTGGAGCAAACTGTCATTTTTCTCCCTATGTTCTAATTGATTTGGTTTATCCGCATCTAGTAAAAATATCTGATTCTGTTACTCTAGGAAGCGGTACGATGATCTTTGCCCATGTGAATCCGACAACAAACCTTTTTTTAAAAAAAAATGGTTACGAAAGAAAAGTGGCCCAAGTTAATATCAAGGCCGGCGCGATTTTATTTCCTGGCTGTATAATCACCGCGGGTGTGACGGTGGGGGAAAATTCTTTGGTTGGTGCAGGAAGTGTTGTCTTTGAAGACGTACCTGATTATTGTGTGGTGGTTGGCAATCCTGCACGCATAGTGAAAAAAATTGATCACTAGTTTTGATGATTTGATATGAATTTACTTGGAATTGATTTTGAAGACTGGTTTCATCCTGAGCTAATACAGAGATCGCTAAAATCACAAAAAAAAGATCCTCGAGTAATAAATGGAATTGATAAGATCTTAGACTGGCTCAGAAAGAACGACACATATGCCACATTCTTTGTGGTGGGAGAATTACTTGAATTCAAACCCGATCTTTTAGACAAGATAATTGAAAATGGTCATGAAATTGGATTTCACACAATGGATCACACAAGACTTGATGCACCAAATTTTAAGGAAAAATTTGATGAACAAATAAAACGCTTTGATAAGCTAACCAATGGCAAGTCAAAAGGATTCAGAGCTCCGTCATTCTCTCTTGGTTATTCTACTGCGTGGGCATTGGATGTATTGGCTCACAATAACTATGTTTATGATAGCAGTATTGTTCCTGCCAAGACTAGTCTTTATGGCGTGCCTAATGCAGAACAAAAACCATACAAAATTTCAAGCAGTGTTCTAGATCGTAATAATCCTGATGGAAAACTATTGGAATTTCCATTACTTGTAACATCAATCTTTGGTAAAAAAGTTCCAGCTGCAGGAGGTTTCTATCTCAGAGCACTCCCGATGAAAATAATAAAAAACTCAATTCGTAGGACGGAAAAAATGAACGTCCCAGCTGTATTTTACATTCATTCATGGGAGCTTACTCCGGAATTCATGCCAAAGGTACCGCTGTCTTTAATGGACAGCTTTGTCACGTACTATAATCTTAAGAAAACTCTCTCTAAAATGGACGAGCTAATAAAAAAATTCAAGTTCACATCGTTTGAAAAATTCATCAAAACCAGCCCTTGAGCATTTATAGTGTTTTTTTTGCAGCCTTGCTTAACTTGTTGAAAAGAAAGCTGGTAAAATTTGCAGTCGATCTTGTGGTTGTAAATGTTGGCATGACAAAATCGTCTGCAAAGTTTTGAATAATTTTCCTGTCTGCTTCTATTCGATGCATATTCAACTCTAAGTGTTTTTTTCTGATCTGTGGGAGTAGTCTGATCAGAGAAAAAAGAGATCTTATCTTTGTTATTCCCATACCTTTGAATATCATGAACAAAAAGATTCCAGCTTCAACTACGATTAAAAACAGAAGTAATTTGATCAGCGTACTCGTGGAGTAAAGTGTCAGCAGGCAAATCCACCTGTTTCTTTCTAGTAGGAAATATTTTTTTTTGCTCCAGCCTAATGTCGGGCTGCTGAGGTGGTAGATGACTATTCCTGGCTCATAATATGAAGGAATTCCGAGCAATTGTCCCCTCCAACCATAATCTACATCATCATGATAAGCAAAGAACATCTCATCCACAGGGCCAATCCTCTCAAAAACTTCTCTTGATGAAAATACGCAAGCCCCTGCAGGATAGCTTATGGTTTTGAATTGGCCGTATTTTTTATCATCAGTCTCGCCTTTTGCAAGGGCATATCCGAAACCGAATACGTTTATCATATTCCCAGCGGTTTCTATGATGTCTTTTGTGCCTTTTTTTAGAATTTTTGGGCCGTAAAGTCCATCGCCGTGTTTTTTAAAACAATCAATAAAATTTTCAAGCCAATTGGGAGTTACAATAGTGTCTGAATCCAGAAATACTATGTACTTTCCTTTGGCATCTCTTAGGCCAATGTTTCTTGCACTCATGCCATCATTTTTGTCGTTTTGAACGAAGATCATCTCAGGAAATGTTTTCTTGCATACATGTTGGCTTTCATCAGAAGAATTATTGTCTATGAATATGACTTCTAGTTCAACTGATTTTGTTTTGAATATGGAGTCTAAGCACTCGACAACATGATTTCCGCCATTAAAATTAAGAATTATTATGGATACTAGGGGAGAATTCAATTAACACACTTAGAATATTATTCTAGTTCCCTCACCAAGCAGAAACACTTTGTCGTCATTGTGATTCTCTTTGACTATTGTTGAATTAAATGCAATAATGCTTTGCCTTATTCTTACTGGGCAATTTATGGTGCAATCTGACATTACTATTGATTCTCCTACATCACAGTTGTTCATCTTGACATTATTACCGATACTCGTGTTTGTATCGATTTTAGAGTCTTCTATTGTGCAGTTTTCTCCAATTATCACAGGCCCTATAATGTGTGAGTTTTTTATTTTGGTGTTTTTTCCCACTAGGACATTACCAGATACTGATGATGTTGCATCTTTCTCTCCCAAAAAATAAGACTTCATGTCATCCAAAATTATTCTGTTTGCATGAATGATGTCTGCTGGCGTGCCGGTATCCTTCCAGTTATCAGTTACCGTATGGTGAGTTATCTTGTAGTTTTCCTCAAGTAACATTTGAAGCGAATCTGTAATCTCCAGTTCGTTTCGCCATGAAGGCTTTAACCTACTGATTATGTCGAAAATCTTTGGGGTGAGGAGGTAAATTCCTATGACTGCAAGGTTTGTAGGTGGGTTTTTTGGTTTTTCCATGATTTTTTTAATAATTCCGTCTTTTACATCTGCAATTCCAAATGCCGTGGGATTGTCAACCTCACACAAAAGAATGGATGCCTCTGCATCGGATTTTTCAAATTCTTTTACATATGGCAAAATGCTGCCTTTTAGTATATTATCGCCCAAAAACACTACAAATTTTTCATTGTTGACAAAGTTTTTGCAGAGGTTAATTGCATGTGCAATTCCTCTTGGTGCGTCCTGTTCGATGTAAGTGAATTTTACATCAAATTTATCTCCGTCTCCATAGAATTCTTTTACTTTATTTGCGCCAACTCCTCCAATTATTATGGCAATTTCCTTTATTCCTGCATCCCTTAACGACTCTACACAGTATTGCGACATTGGCTTGTTTGCAATGGGTAATAGCTGTTTTGGACCTGTATGCGTGAGTGGCCTGAGTCTAGTTCCGTGCCCGCCGTGAAGAATTATTCCTTTCAATGTAGATCAAACTTATTGCCTAATTATTTTACCTTGTTCTTCCTATCTTGTTTTGTTGTATCTGTTGCCACCATACCTTGTTATTCAAATACCATCTAATTGTAATATCCAATCCTTGCTCAAAAGTGAAGCTCGGTTTCCATCCGATCTCTTTTTGAATTTTGAGAGTATTCAGACTGTACCTAAAGTCGTGTCCAGGCCTGTCCTTTACATATTTTATGAGGGATGTGGGCTTTTTCATTATTTTTAATATTGTTTTGACGATGGTATTGTTGTCATATTCACTGTGGCCTGCTATGTTGTAGGATGATCCTTTTTTCCCCTTTTCAAATACTTGTAAAATTGCTTGGCAATGATCAGAAACAAATATCCAGTCTCGCCTGTTTTTGCCTGTCCCATACACTGGAATGTTCTTGCCGTTCATTGCCAACAAGATCGTTTTAGGTATTAATTTCTCTGGAAATTGTCTTGGGCCATAATTGTTCGTGCATCTTGTTATCGTGGAATCTATTCCATATGTGATCAAGTAAGAATTTATGAGTAGCTCTGCCGATGCTTTTGATGCGGCATAGGGGCTGGATGGGTTAAATGGATATTTTTCAGTAGCACTGCCAGATTTTAGGCTGCCAAACACCTCATCTGTAGAAACATGGATTAGTTTTTTATCATGCTTTCTTATGGCCTCTAAAATCGTATATGTGCCCATTATATTGGAATCAAAAAATGGTTTTGGTTGATCTATGCTTCTATCTACATGGGATTCTGCAGCAAAATTAAAAACAACATCACAGTTCTTGACTGTCTTTTCTACTAGAGTTTTATTATTTATGTTGCCTTTAAAGTATTGATATTTTTTTTTGCCTTTAATCTCTTCAAGGTTTTTCTTATTTGATCCAACAAACTCAGCATCAAGATTTACAATTTGGCAATTTGGATATTTTCTATATAGGTGTAGGATGAAATTGCTGCCAATAAACCCGAGTCCGCCGGTAACAACTATTTTTGTATTTTCTGTGATGGCGCAAGTTTTCATAAGCAAAAACTACTTTGAATGTTTTTATTGTTATCTATCTGGTATGAAAAATGAGAAAGCTAAATTAACATTGGTTTGTTTGTCCTAGATGTACCGAGTTGAGCGAAGATTTTTTCTCAGTTATAAAACTTGAAAAATATGACACAAAAAATATTGTAGATAAGCACATCAATGGATCATTGACCCTGATGTGGCGTGACTATGATGAAATAATTAAACCGCATCCAAAAATGGTTTACGTTACATCTGTTTTCCCAAATGAGGTAAAAGGACCTCATATTCACACAAGGCGAACCAGTTACTTTACCTGTGTTCATGGAAAAGTTGTGTTTGTCATCAAGGGAAATGATGGAAAATATAGTGAAGTTGTGACTGATGCAGACAATCCTACACTAATTCGTGTGCCAAAAAATATTGCCTCAGCACACATGAATTTGTCGAGCGAAACTTCCAGAATTCTTACTCTTGCAGATATTGCATGGAGACAAAACGACAATGAGATGAAAGATGTGACGTTTGATGACTATGATTGGTCAAAATGGAAAAGATAGTTTGGACAAAATTTTACTTCTGGATTCTTCATTCAATATCTCTGCATTAAAAGGAAAAGACAATCAATATCAAAAGATAATCACATTCGATTACGATTCACACAAATTACTTTCTGACAATTGCATAACCCATGATATTTCTGATAATTATGTGGATAAAAACGAATTAAATTTTTTACAAAAGAAATCATACGAATTATCAAAATGGCATAGTCAAAAAGAAATACGAAAGTTTGTTGAATATGATGGAGTCAATCTTGGTAATCTTCTGCATATAGAATTCATGGATTTTATAGTAGGTTTTTTAAAAAAATTCTACGAGCTCACAAAACTAATTCCACAAAATCCGCAATTTGAAGTTGTGGCATCTCCTGGCTTATACGATATGGTGCAAATTTTTACCAATTGTGTAAAACTACATGAACAGAAAGTAATCTTGCAATCAGGAGATGTAAAATACAGTTATAGATTTAGAAACAAATCGTTTTCTATTATAATATCGAAGAACGCCTACTTAAAATTAAAAAATATTACTGAAATATTCTTTCAAAAAATCTTTCATCTTGATAAACCAAAAAATCAGAACAAGCATATCATGCTAATTGAATTTGATCCAACCAAATACAAAAAATTCTTTCTTACATCAAAATCCACTGGACAAAATATTTTGTTATACAACAGAAGATGGCCTACAATTTGGAATTTTGAATCTTTTAACATAATTAGAAAGTCTGTCTGTAGAATACCAAATATTAATGCATTTTTTGATAATGTTTTATTAGATTCAATTAGAAAAAAACAAACCAATTTTGAACAAAACATTAATCATGTGTTGCAGAGTAACTTTTTTGAATCATTTTTTTCAATTAATAATAATTCATTCTGGATTGCATTACGGCCATTTTTTGATGATATGTTAAAACAAAGAATGATTGAGGCAATTAATGAAATAGAAATTGTAAAAAAATTATTTGCAAAATATAAGATTGGCCCAGTACTAATCTTATCTGAAATTGGATTTACTGAACAAATTGTGATGAATTTGGCAAGAAAAAACAATGTTCCAGTTTTGATGATGCAACATGGTGTTCCATATGAGACAGATGGTGCATTTGAAAGAAATAATCTGTTGGGATTTTTCCCAAATTTTTCTGATTATATGATAACGTGGGGGCATACAACAAAAGATTACATTGAGCACTGTGGAATTGCCCCCAATAAAATAAAGGCGCTTGGCTGTACATTTTATGATACATTATTTGATAGGGATTTATCGAAGGAAGAAACCATATTACTTGCAACATCACCTCCCATGAAGGATCTAATCCATGATAATCTAGTAGAAACTAATGAGAGATACCAACTTGCAATTGAAAAAATTTGTAAAACTGTGATTGGACTAAATCAAAGATTAGTAGTGAAACTACATCCCTCTCTTGTAGATTTTGATATTGACTCTTTGACAAAAAAAATTGATAAGAAAATACTTGTTATAACATCTGGAAGCATCATACCGTTTATCAAAAATTGTAAACTGATGCTAACATTTGATCTTTCAACAACAATTTTAGAAGCACAAATTCTAAAAAAACCAGTCATTTCAATTTCATTAAAAGATTATGGTTTTGGCGAATCACAAACATTCAAAACAAACGCATGTGTCAGTATTAACATAGAACAGCTGGAGGAAACATTAAAGAAAATTCTAACTGATGTAAATTATAAAAATGAAATGATAAAAAATGGAGATGCTTTTGTACACAAATACATCTCTAACAAGGAAAGATCAACTAGTGAAATTTTGGAATTTCTAAAGCAGTTCTAGCGTAATAGATTTTTTTTGTCATTCTCCAAAGATTTCATGTAGCCTTCATCCATTATGTAATTTTTGTTTATATTGGCAAGATCCGGTTCGTTTTCTAGTATTTGCAAAATATCTTTCATCAAAATAGGTGACTTTTTTATCCTCAAAACAAGTGTCCTAACAAACTCTAGATCCTCGATTCTGTCTACGGTCCATCTAAGGTTGGATATGTTTTTTTGATTTGTTATGTTAAAAATCCTGAATTTCCCAGGGTTATTATAAAAATATGGAGTGACATGCTCTCTTTCTGAAGGTTTACTCGCTTCCTCCCATGCTTTCTTAAGTGCATTAAATGAAAAAACTTCTACCTCTGTACCTTGAGGAAAGGTTCTAGGTTTGCAATTAGTTACATAATCGTAGTCCCCATCACCGAATAATTTTACTGCGTCATCAACTAAAGTGGGATCAATTAGAGGATTATCGCATGTAATTCTTACTATGGTAGAAATTGCGAATGATTTTGCACATTGATAATATCTATCCAGACAATCTTCGGAGCTGCCTCTAAAGTATTGAATAGAATTTTTTCTTGCAAAATCAATAACCGTGTCATCTTCAACAAGTGTTGTTGTTGCAATAACTAGTTTTTCACAAATTTTGCTGTATTTTAATTGATTTGTAACATACCATATGACTGGATTGGAATTGTCTACTGACATCATGATCTTTCCAGGCAATCGCATTGATCCCATTCTTGCCTGTATTATGCAACCAATGTTATTCATGTGATTTAATTAAAAATCTTATATTTAGTTATTAAGAAACAATTTTTCTAACTAGATAAAATGCTTCGGCATGCTCGAATCCAGAAACGGAACCCCATCTTTTTCCTATCGCGGATATAGCTTCTAGAGAACGAGGGTGAGGAAATTTTTGAAGTTCGTTCCCATATGCTTTCAATGCCTTTAATTTGAATTGAATTTCCTTACTTATATCAACAAACACATTGGGAGAAAATGTAGAAGGAAAATACCATTCAGTTGAAGAGGGTACTTCGAAGCAGAAAACCTCTTTTACGTTTTGGTTTTTCTTAGGTCTTGTTGCAGTGATAGTGGCAAAATACAATGATCGGTGATCAACATTAATGTCAAATTGTGAATGTGTATAGATGACATCTGGTTTGTATGATTGAATTATCTCTTCAATCTTCTTTGTTATTTTCAAATTGGACACAGTATCCATTTCATTATCTGGAAAATTTTCAAACTGGATATCTTTGACTCCCAATATGGTAGAGGCGCTTTTGGCATCTTTTCTCAGCTTAATTATTTGCTCGTCAATTTTTTTCAGAGTTTTATTATCTATTTCATATTTTGTGGCGTTTTTGTAATTAGTGGATCTCCTAGAAGATATCCCAGTTGCCATGATGACAATTTTTACATCATTACCATTTTTTGTTAGTTTTTTTATTGTGCCTCCCATACCAAGTACTTCGTCATCCGGATGTGCTGCAATCACAAGATTTTTCATATTATCTGTCCCTCGAATTTCAAATTTTTGCCATTGTATTTTGCCGCTTTGAAAAGGATTCTACGTTTTCCTATTTTTATGAAAGCGTTTGGATAAGGATCTCCTAGCATTCTGATGAAATTATACAGATAAGATTTGGAAAAGTCCAAATGCTTTAGTTCGCTTTCTTCTGGTTTTCTTCTTTTGTAAACTGTTGGTCTGCCTCTTTGTTTTTTCACTTTGTATTTTCCAGCAATTATCTTAATAATCATTTCATAATCGTTTTTTTGCATTCGGGAAAATATGTTGTCTATTGAACCGTCAAGAGAAAGATCTTGTTGAAGCAGTATATCGCCAGCATCAAGTTTTTCGGTCATTATGAATGCGGTAGTTTTTGTTTTTTTCATACCCCTTACTATTTGATTCTGTATTGGACTGCCTCCTCGAAATTTAGGTAGATTCGATTCATGAAAGCAGACACACTTGTAATCCGTGAGTATTTCGGTTGGAACAATCCATGACCAGTCTGGAAAGAAGATAATCTTTGGATTTATTTTTTTAATGTTTTTATATGTTAATCTTTGTTTGTTACGGATTAATACAAACTTGTATTTTCTAGCTAGTTGATCATATAGATCAAGCGCATATCTTCTATACGCACATATTACATACGTCATTAACTAGATTAAAAAAAACATCTTTTTAGGGTTGTTGCTGGATTATAGATTATGATTGAAGGAAAACACGTAAGTTTGAGAGCACTTGAGGAAGAAGATCTAAGTGTCCTCAAAAAATGGCGAAACAATAAGGTAAATAGAATACACACCAGAGAATACCGACTTCTCAGTATGATTCATCAGAAAGATTGGTTTGAGTCAATACACAAGGAAAATCCCCCAAAAATCATAATGTTTGGAGTCACTAACAAAAAGAGAGATCTAATTGGTGTTTGTGGGCTCACATATGTTGACTGGAAAAACAAACATACCGAAATTTCAATAATTCTTTCATTAGAAAATTGGCAAAAAACAAAGGAAGCCCAGAATACAATCGATCTGCTGATGAGCTACGGTTTTGGAGAGCTAAATATGCACAGGTTGTGGGTAGAGATATTTGACACAATTCCTCAGAACATAATGCTTTTTGAGAAAATGAAATTTACAAAAGAAGGAACTTTGAGAGACAAGTTGTGGCGTGGCAATAAATGGCACAACTCGTTTATTTATTCAAAATTATCAAATGAAAAGATCAATGAAAAATAAAATCAAACTGTTTGAACCCATATACAATGGTCAAGAAAAACGAATTATACAACAAGTGTTGGCAAGTAGGTTTTGGGCATCTGGGGCTGGAACAGGAAATGTAGAGATTTTTGAGAAAAGGTTTCAGGAATATGTTGGCTCAAAATCATGCGTAGCGGTCAATAGTGGCACAGCGGCTTTGCATTTGGCTCTGTCTATTCCAGATATCGAGGGAAAAGAGGTGATTTTACCATCGCTTTCATTCGTAAGTACTGCGCATTCTGTTGTATATAATGGTGGGAAACCGATTTTTGTCGATGTAGATCCAAATACGTTGTGTATAGATCCACAAAAAGTGTCAGAGGCAGTGAGCAACAAAACCGCTGTACTTTTACCAGTACATTTTGCCGGTATGTCATCGGATCTATCGAAATTATCAAAAATTGCAAAAGATAACGAATGCATGTTAATAGAAGATGCAGCTCATGCATCGGGAACGATCTTTAACAACAAAAAGATTGGAATTCATGGAGATTTAGTCTGTTTTAGCTTTCATCCGGTAAAGAATTTGGCAATGCCAACTGGTGGACTGATCTCAATTAATCATAAAAAACACAGCAAAATTAGAAATGTCCTGTTGTCAAGACGCTGGTGCGGCATAACCGATAGAAAAGAAACATTTTACGATGTCAAGGAGATGGGTTGGAATTATTACATGAATGAATTTTCTGCGGCGATAGGCCTTGCCCAACTTAAGAAATTAGATAGATTAAATTCAGCAAGAAAAAATATAGCAAAAAGATACAACAAAGAAATTAAAATTGATAGGAAAATGCCATACGATCAAAATTGTTCTTATCATTTTTATTGGATATGCGTAAAAAATAGAACCAAATTTAGGAAAATGATGAGTAATGCAGGAATAGAGACTGGTACTCATTACCGACCAATACATACAATGTCAATGTACAAGAACAAGACAAGACTTGAGGTTACTGAAAGAATAGGAAAAGAAATAGTAGTGTTACCAACACATCCTAATTTGTCTGATAATGATGTTGACAGGATAATATCAACTGTTAATAATTTTATAAGATGAATTTGATGATGTTTAGATGAAACAAAGATCAGTGAAACTAAGGACAGTAAAAGACTCAGATCTGAGAACTATATGTGATTGGAGGAACTCTTCAGATACTAGAGAATTCAACACACAATTTACATTGTTAAATATGAAAAACCAGAGAAAATGGTTTGGGGAGATCTCCAAAGAAGGATCATCTAGAAAGATGTTTGTAATGACAGATAAGGATGGCAAATCTATTGGGATCTGTGGTCTCATCAACATTGACAAAGATAACAAATCTGCAGATGTAGCGATTATTTTGGGAGAAAAAATGCAAAGAGGCAAACATTTTGGTTCTGAATCATTAAGACTATTGATTAACTATGGATTCAGAAAATTGAAACTTCACAGAATTGGAGCTGAAATATTTGAATACAACAAAATATCAATTAATCTGTTTGAGAGATTGAATTTCAGACTTGAGGCAACAATGCGAGACAGATTGTGGCGTGATGGAAAATGGTGGAATGTCTATTCGTATTCAATTTTATCAAAAGAAGCGGTTTAATCATAAAACACAATCTTTAATTTTAATTCCTTCACCACTGTTTATTTTCCGTCCGGATCTCTTTCCGTTAATGTAGGTCAAAGATCTTGCCTCCGCACCTCTAGTTCTTTTTCCAGGTCTTAGAACATCAATGTTGTAGCCTTCCACAAACTTGTCACCTTTTTTGATATTTTTTATTGCTTGTACTCTTCTTACTGCAAAATTTCTTAACTCCTTTTCAACATCCAAAACGTGTTTGTGACCATCTCCTAATACTTTCTCTGCATCTCGAATATTCTGAATCATTTGTCTTAGCTCTAGCGGGATAAGTGCAAATTTGTGATCAGGTCCGGGCAGATTTTTATCAAGAGTAAAATGCTTTTCAATTATTGTTGCCCCTAGTGCAACAGCAGATATTGGCCCAATGACTGGATCTGTACTATGATCTGATAAGCCGATTGGGATGTTATACTTGCATTTCATTTGTGGAATTGTAGAAAGATTCAGTGACTCTAGAGGGGCTGGATATTTGGCGGTGCATTGCAATAACGCGTATTTTTTGACTTTGTGTTTTTTTAACAAATTCACTGCAAAATCGATCTCATCATAATTGCTTGCACCAGTTGACAAGATTATTGGTTTTTTTGTTCTTGCAAGATATTCTAACAACCTGGTGTGGTTTATTTCATATGAAGCAACTTTGTGAGTTTTTACATACTTGTTTATTGCACGAGCATCCTCAACTGAAAATGCTGTGGCCATAAACTCAATGTTTTGTTTTTTGCAATAATCTGATAGCTCCGATAGCATTTTGTAAGGCATCTCTGATTTTTGAAATATTTTGTTAATGCTTTTTTTAATTCCTGATTTTTCTAAATAGTCTGAATTTCCGGCATTGGGGACATATACTGTGCTTGCTCTGAATACTTGAAATTTTATTGCGTCAGCTCCACTCTGAGCTGCAATCTGAATTAGTTTTTTTGCCCTCTTTAGATCTGCACTGTATGATCCCGTCTTCCAATTGGATCCTGCCTCTGCAATTATGAATACTTTGGAATTTGGCATTTATCTGGATATTATTTTTTAGACCATACAAGGCCTGATTGTATTATTGTTTTCTTTAATTCCTCTTTTGATAGTTTTTCAACGTTATCTGAAGAATATGTTTCAATATTGTTGATTTTTTTGATCTTGTTTTTATAGGATTTTTTAATATCTGAATCGTCTCGTAGCGGATTGGCAATCATGTATTTTTTACCTAAATCCCAGCTTGAACGCATTTCATCTTTGTTTATTAGTACCTCGTGTAACTTCTCACCAGGTCTAATTCCAACAACCTCGATTCCAGTTTTACCAATCAACTCAAACAATGTGTCCTTGACATCTGTAATGGTGTATGCCTTTAGCTTTGGAACATAAATCTCGGACTCTTTTCCGTTTAGAGCAGTATCTATGATCAGGTCTAAGGCTTGATCCATTGTTATACTAAATCTTGTCATTTTTGGATCGGTTATTGTTATCTTTTTTCTGGCCTTGATTTGCTCGATAAATTTAGGAATTACAGAACCGCTACTCCCAACAACATTTCCGTAGCGTACAGCTAGGAATTTTGTTCGGTGTTTTTTTGGATTCATGTAATTGTTTGCAGTAATGAACAGTTTTTCCATTAGTAGTTTTGTTGCCCCATAAGTATTGAGAGGGGAAACAGCCTTGTCTGTTCCAATACATATTGCAGTCTCTACGTTTTGTTGCAGGCATGCGTCAATTACATTTTGTGAGCCTATTACGTTGGTCTTTATGCTTTCAAATGGATTATACTCTATGACAGGAACGTGTTTTAATGCCGCAGCATGAAAGACAATATCCACGTCTTCCAAAGCCGTTACTAATCGCTCTTTGTCTCTAATATCCCCAATCAAAAATCTAAGTCTCTTGTCATGAAAGTCAGATTCCATAATGACCTGTTTGTTTTCATTTCTGCTGAAAATTCGTATTATTGCAGCATCTGTCTGAAGCAATCTTTTGGTAAGTGCCTGTCCTAATGAGCCAGTTCCGCCTGTGATCAGTATCTTTTTTCCGGCAAACATTAGAGTTGATTATTTATGACCATACTAGAATCTTTCTCTCAAATCGTAAATTTTTCTAATTAGGTAAAACTAAAAGAGACAGTAATATTGAATTCATGATATGAAGAAAAAGATAGTTTTTTGGATTGATTCTCATCTTTTATACTATTGTTTGGCACACAGTTTACAAAATAAGCTTGATGCTGACTATTTTGCTGTAATAGATATAACTGACAAACCCAAAAAGTTTTTTCAGCAACAAACATTAGTGGCATTTACAAAACTGTGGTTCTATCATGATTATACTCATAAAAATACTCCAGTTGACATAGAATATTTAAAACAATTTGAAAATAAATACCAAATTAATTTATGGCAGTTAGCGATAAACGAAAGATTATTTTATAATCATAATAACTATCATGAATTCTCAACTGATGAAATCTTATCAATACTTGAACAAGAATGTAGATTGTTTGAAACAATTATTGATGAAATAAATCCTGATTTTTTTATAACAAAAGTAACTGCATTACATCATCATCACCTTTTTTATGAGATTTGCAAAAATAGAGGTGTTAAGTCTTTGATATTAAATCAGGCTAAAATCGGTTACAAATTCATGTTGTCGAATGAGTTACATAAAGTGGATTTTATGAATCATTTTACAAGTTCAGATAGTAATCGTTCATTTATTGATTTACAAAAATATATCAAATCTTTTGATATGTCGAAACAACTCATCAATTACAAAGACAAACATGCGAGTTCCAAATTAGATCGGATAAAAGCAGCACTGCAATTTCTTTTAATGTCGGATTATAATAATACTCATACTCATTATAGTTATCGTGGGAGAACAAAATTACGTGTATTGTTTAATGAATCGACAGATTTATTGAAAAAGAAATATCGTGAATCTTTTATTAATAAAAATTTAAGCTATGGAATTAATTCCAATTCTCAATTTGTTTATTTACCAATGCATCAAGAGCCAGAAAGATCCTTGTTGATAGCAGCTCCATTTTATACTAATCAAATTGAGACAATAAGACATATTGCCAAATCATTACCTCCTGGATACAGATTATGTGTAAAAGAACATTATGCTCAGTCTATCCGAAACTGGAGAAAAATCTCTGATTATAAACAAATAATGAAAATCCCCAATGTAGAATTAATGCATCCATCCGTATCTGCAGAGAGTCTTTTGAGACAATGTTCTCTAGTGATTTCAGTGGGTGGAACTAGTGCTTTTGAAGCAGCAATTTATGAAAAACCATCAATTACATTTGTAGATTTGGGCATTCCAATTTCATCTGTTTACAAACTTGATGCAATAGAAGATCTCCCAAAAGCAATAAGATCATTATTAAAGAAAAAAGTTAACCTTAGCGAATTAAACAAATACGTGGATATTTTAACGAAAAATTCGTTTGACTTTGATTACTTTAGATATCAACTAGATGAACTTGAAGAATTTTATTATGGAGGAAATTTAGTCGATGTAGAAGTACCTCAACAAAAAATGTCTTCCTTTTTAAAGAAAAAACAAGAAGTGTTTGATAAACTAGCATTAGAACACATAAAAAAAATAAAACAATTTGACGATTATTCAACAGTAGGAAAAATCTAAAATTAATTAAATATTAAGTGTCAGGTTTTAATTGTTCAAAAACTATCTAATTTTATTCTCTATTGAATAAAATAATTGATAAAAACAACTTAATTCAACATTTGACCCTCCATAAACTAATAAGTCTCTGAAAATGTTTCTGTGTATGATCAAGTTACCTGATTTTAAAAAGTCTTTTGAATACGAAAATAATTTTTACCTATCCTGCGATCCATCTAGAATCAGTAAAATTATTGCTCATTATGAATTATATAAAATGAGTCACAATAAAATAGGTGATGTTGTAGAATGTGGAGTCTTCAAAGGAATTTCCTTTATTCGCTTTGCAATTTTTAGAGATTTATTTAGAGATCAATCTTCGAAAAAAATCATCGGCTTTGATACTTTTGGTAAATTTCCAAAGAATCGATTTCTATTGGATGGAAAACCTCGAGAGAAATTCATATCTGCAGCAGGAATACAAAGTATATCAAAAACACAGATTAACAAAGTCTTAAAACATAAATCCTTAATTAGAAATACTGAGTTCATTGCCGGTGATATTCTTGAAACAGTTCCGCAATACGTCAAATCGCACCCAAAACTGAAGATTTCTTTTTTAAATTTAGATGTAGATATGTATGAACCATCTCTAACTATTTTGGAAAATCTTTATCCAAAAATTGTAAAAGGCGGGGTTCTTGTTCTTGATGATTATGAAACCTGGCCTGGCGAAACAAAGGCAGTTGATGAATATTTCAAAGGTAAAAATGTTAAAATACAAAAATTTTCATATTGTAAAACTCCAAGTTTTATAATTAAAAAATAAACAGCATCAATCTTAAATAATATTTGATTGTCTTTTCCTAAATTTTGACAGATCTATTATTTGTTGAAATTAATTTTTTTGACTAGAGCTTTGTCTGTATGATGTGGCTGAATTCATGGTTATGCTAAATGTATCTCCAACTCTGAAAAGATTTGGATTATGAGTGTCGTTTTTACACATGTTGCAAATTGTGAATTTTGTAATGTTTTTTATTTGAGAAAATTCTGATCTTGCAGATGTGTAGTATTCATTATTCCATAGTTTTGATAATCCAACGTCAAAAATGTTTCCAAAGTCAGAGTTCTGATCGTCTATTATACAACATGGAGAAACTCCACCATCCCAATTTATCACTAAACTAGTCCATGGCCAATGACAAGGGGTTACTCTGTGCTCTCCTAAGTATGTCTCATATACAAATTCTTTATTTTTTGGTAACCATGTCTTGGCTGTATTGGGATTGATTTGTATGTTACCTAATTCCATTTCGTCAACTTCTAATCTCTTTGATATTTCCCTAAACTCATCAATTTGATGTTCATTGTAACTTGTAACTAACATTCTTGTTTGAATTATTGGAAACTTTAGTTTGTTATCCCTTTTTATTTTAACAGCTTTTTCAGTATTTACTAATACTGTTTCAAGATTTCCATTCCTTCTATATTTTTCATATACTTCTTGAGTAGTTCCATCTAGATCTATGACTAATATTCCTAATCCCGATTTTATAAGAGACTCTAAATATCCAACTGGATAATTCACTGAAAAATTAGTTGAAAGTCGTACGTATATTCCTGCATCAGCTGCATAACGAATCATTTCTGGTAGATCAGCTACCAATGTAGGTTCTCCCCAGTTTTGTAATGCCAGTTGTAGTGTAGTTTCTTTTATCTGATCAATTAATAATTTAAAATTCTCTAGTTCTAACGTGCCTTTTTTTCTTGTTTTAGCTCCAATCCCAGTTGAACATAAAGGGCATTGCAAATTGCATATGTTGGTAGGTTCTATTACTATGCTGTAAGGTTTTGATTCTAACACTAATTTTCTTTCATTTTCTTCTTGTTTTGATAAAATAAAATTCTTGTATTTTTTTTCAGTACGAAATTCTTCTGGCACATCATGTATCCGAAAACCCCAATCTTCGTCAAAAACACCCCATTTTTCATTTTCGCGTCTTGCCTTTATGTTGACTCCATCTGCTACAGAATATGTTTTTGATGCACCTAATCTAATTTCTTTATCTTGAATTTTTTCGTACAATGCATGTACATGTACCAATTAGTATTATTTGTACTTATATTATATAGATTCAACTTTTAAACAAATATTGTATTTATCAATAAAATCAAACTTTTATGGTCTACTAATCCAAATGCTTCTGTGTTTGAGAGAAATCATTATCAAAAGGTAACATATCCAAATAATATATGACTATAAAATATGATAAAAATAAAATTAAAAAAACTATAATCCAAAGCTCGACAGTAATTGCAAACTCTGTCTCTCTTCTATCTGAAATCGAACAAACAATAAACGCTATTACTAATTGTATTGAAAATGGAAATAAAATAATACTTTTTGGTAATGGTGGAAGCGCTGCTGATGCACAACATATTGCAGCAGAGCTCGTTGGCAGATTTGTCATGGAGAGAAAAAGTTATCCTGCATTGTCTCTTACAACTGATTCATCAATTATGACGTCAATTGCGAACGATTATTCATTTGATGTAGTTTTTACACGTCAATGTGAAAGTTTGGTCTCTAGGGGTGATGTGGTGATTGGTATATCTACAAGTGGAAATTCAAACAATGTGTTGAATGGTCTTCGCATATCTAAGAAAAAAGGTGCAATCACAATAGGACTTTTAGGAAATAAGGGAGGATCAATTAAGAAAGAAGTTGATATATCGATAATTGTTGACTCTGCATCCACTCCAAGAATTCAAGAAGCACATAGGACAATATATCATATAATATGCGAGGCAGTAGAAATGAATCTCACAAAGAGAAAAACGACATGAACATGAGTGTTAGTAGATTTGTAGTGAATAAACAATTTAACTAAATGAAATCAATTAATACTAAATCTTAAACTCTGGAATTATGACTGATTTATTCTCAATAAAAAATAATATTGTGATTATCACTGGTGCTGGTAGGGGAATTGGTGCAGAACTAGCAAATAACATGGCAAAACATTTAGCATATGTTTATTGTATATCTACCAGTTTTCCTACTGAAAATGAGAATGTGCCTAGTAATCTTTTTCAAATTCATTGTGATGTGCGAGATAACAAAAAATTTCAAAAAATTTGTAATAAAATTTTTATGAAACATAAAAAAATAGACGCTTTAATTAATAATGCTGGAATTACAATCCCTGAAAATAATTCTGTGATTTATTCTGAAAAAAAATGGGCTGACACTATAGCAGTAAACTTGACTTCAGCCTTCAATTGCAGTCAGGCAGTTATAAAATACATGATCCAGAATAAAAGTGGCTCAATAATTAATATTACAAGTATTAATGCAGAATTGGGATTTCCAAATAACCCAGCATATGTTGCATCGAAGGGTGGACTGAAAATGTTGAGTAAAGCACTTGCAAGAGACTTGGGTTCTTATGGAATACGCGTAAACAATCTTGGACCTGGTTATATCAAAACTGATATGAATAAAAAAAATTACATGAATATCAAAATAAGAAAATCAAGAGAAAAACGAATTATGTTGGGAAGGTGGGGTAATGCCGATGATTTAGTAGGTCCTTGCATATTTTTGATTTCTGATGCGTCCAGATACATTACTGGTCAAGATATTTACGTAGATGGAGGATGGACCGCAAATGGACTTAATGCTGAATAAAAAACTAATAAATCTGTCTAAAACTATACTTGAATTAAGTTAAAATATACAAAACAGAAAATAAATTTGTCTTGTTATGATTTCTGATATCTTCATTCCAGCACGACTTGACAGTACAAGATTACCCGCTAAACATTTGAAAGAAATTAATGGTCAGCCTGTAATCAAACTTCTAGTCAACAGATTAAGATCTGCAAAAAAAATCAGGAAAATCATTGTCTGTACAACAGAGTTACCTTCAGATGATTTGTTAGTAGAATTCTTAGAAAAAGAAAAAATTGCTTATTTTAGGGGAAATGATAAAGATATTCTACAGCGTTTACTTGATGCTGCAAAATATTTTGCAACAGACGTGATAGTTGATGTAGAAGGAGATGATATTTACACTGATCCTTTTTATGTGGATGAAATAGTCAAGGAGATGGAAAATTCTGATTACGATTTTGTATCGGGAAATGCCTCAACTCAAGATTTCGGCTTTCAACAAGGATTTCCTCATGGATTGGTTCCAGCTGGAATAAAAAAAAGTGCATTGGAAAAAATATGTAGATTAAAACTGACTAATAATACCGAAACTGGATATAAAGAATTTTTTACACGCACTAAATTTTTTAAATGCAAATACTTGTTCCCATCATCAAACTTACAGTTTGACAAAAATCTTAGACTAACCTTAGATTATCAGGAAGATTTTGATCTAGCCAAGGAGATATTCACTGAGTTAGGTAATGATTATAGCTATCTGGATATCTTGAAATTATTTGAAAAAAAACCATCTTTAACAAAGATAACTGCACCTGTAATAGAGCGATGGCAAAAAAACTATGAAAACGTCATATGTGATTTTTCAATAAAACAATAAAATTTTATGAAACCTAATGTCTTGTTTATAACAATCGATTCATTAAGAGCTGATAAGATCTATGGAAATTCTAAAACTTCAAAAACTCCCAACATTGATTTGTTAATAAAAACTGGAACTTATTTTTCTCAGACAATTAGCTCATCAGATGCCACTGGAACATGTTTGGGGAGTGTTTTTACATCTCTTTATCCGTTTGAAAGTGGAATAACTCATTTTAAATTTGATTCAAATACCACTACTCATTTTGATATTTTAAAAAAATCCGGTTACAATATTTATGCTACCGTTCCAGATCTTTCATTCTTTCTAAAAATAACTCCTAATTTTGATGATAAGGATCTATATGTTTATGATAAAAGAGATGCCTGGGTTGGTCTTTTTGGGGGAATTGGGGAACAAATCATTGATAGATTAGTATCTAAAATGAAGGAACCATGGGTATACCATATTCATTTGATGGATCTTCATGCTCCATTTTTCATTCCAAAGAAATTTGACAGTCCGCAATACGGTGATACTCGATATGATCGTATGGTGTCTACTATTGATGTATGGATTGGCCGTATATTGGAAAAAATCAATCTGAACAATACGTTAGTAATACTAAGTGCTGATCATGGCGATTACATACCGATAAATGATTATGACATACACTCTATTTCACACATACAGCAAAAATTAAGAAGATTAAAACAATTATTTCCGTTTCTTGAACCGATTGGATTGAAATTATTCATTTTACTAAAACATCTCATTAAATCATATAGGATTTTAAAGCTAAAACAAACCCTAACTGAACAAGAAATACGTACAATTAGAAATAGGGGACAAGGTTACTTATATGACGAATTAATTCACATACCATTAATTTTTACTGGATACGGCGTACCAAATAATAAAATCATTTCAGATCAAGTAAGACAAATCGATATATTTCCAACGATAAGTGAAATATTGGGAATATCTGATAATCAAAATAAAATGCATGCTAGGAGTCTTGTTTCATTTTTCCAAGATAAAACACTAAAAAAAATACCGACATTTATTGAAAGTGGATCTAGAAATCCAAAAAAATCAGGCAGTGTGGTTGGAATTAGGACAGAACAATACAAATATTTGAGATCTAGAGATGACTCGAAAAAAAATATTAGTTTATTTGACTTAAAATTAGATCCATCAGAACATAATGATATTTCAAAATTGAAACCTGATGTGATAAAAGAGATGGAAGAAATTTTAACCGAAATTACAAAGAATTCAATTAAAACAGAATTAACATCAATGACAGATGAAGAAACAAAGAAAATTGAAGAAGAGTTACGAAAGCTAGGTTATATGTAGTTCAACAAAGCTGATTTGGTAATTCCAGTTAATAGTTTCCATTATTGTCATGGTCAAAATATATTCAAAAGTTATGTATTGTTAAGAAGGATCTAAAACACTCTCAGTTTTTTCATAACTGGTATCTCTGAATCCCAAACACGTTTAATCCCATCCCCAACAATTGTATCTATTAATCTGATGTCTCTGACTAATCTAATCAAACCTGGGGGTTCTAAGGATGCTGCTTGATCTGAACCATACATAGATCTGCTAAGTGTTATGTGTCTCTCAATTGAAGTAGCTCCAAATGCTACAGCTAATAAACAAACAATGTAGCTGCTATCTTCATGCCCGCTATATCCTACGTTACAGTTGAATTCTTTTTTTAATGTAGAGATGCATTTTATGTTCGCCTCTTCAAGTTTCATAGGATAAGAGCTATTACTATGTTGTAACTCAAAAGGACAATCATATTTCCTAAATATTTCGACAGCCTGTCTTATTTGTTCTATGGTACTCATTCCTGTCGAAATAAATGTGAATTTTTTTTCTTCAGCTATCGTCTTCAGTAAGTCATAATGTGTAAGCATAGCAGAAGCAACTTTATTGTGTTTTAGATCATATTGACGCAAAAACAATTGACTCTCAATATCCCACGCAGAAGCATACCACTCAATATTTTTTTCTTTACAATAATTATCTATGATGTCATACTCTTTCTTATTGAACTCTAATCCTAATTTTTGATCCCGTGTTGTTTTCCCCCACGGACTTTCTCTTGGTGAATCTAGTATTTCTTTTGAATATACTTTTTCAATTGTTCTTTTTTGAAATTTTACTGCATCACAACCTGCATTTTTTGCTATGTCTATTAGTTGCTTGGCTATGTTAATATCGCCATTATGATTAATTCCAATTTCTGCAGTAATGAATACGTAAGTCATAAGTTTTTTTTTTACTATGATAATAAATCCTTTATTCTTATGCCTTTTCCTAATAAAATCAGTTCCACAAACTCTCTAAATGCTCCACGACCTGAATTTGAAGTACATACGTAATTACAAATATTTTTTGCTTCTTTTATTCCATCATTTGGTACTGCTGATAACCCGACCATTTCCAACAGCTTAATATCATTCAAATCATCGCCTATGTAAGCTGCTTCATTAAAAGTTATTTTAAATTTTTTACATATTTCATCAAGAATCAAATCTTTTTGCACTATGCCATCATACAGCTTCTTTACCTTCATTTTTTTAGCCCACTGTTTTACCATTGGAGATTGTTCTTTAGTAACTATTATTGTTGGTATGTTGTTTTTTCTTAGTAATGTAACGCCCATTCCGTCTCTAACGTAAAATTTTTTCATAATGTCACCCTTGGAAGTATAGTACATACCGCCGTCAGTTAAAACACCGTCTACGTCTGTAATGACAAGTTTAATTTTTTTTGCACGATTTAAGACATTTTTATTCATGTTGGACATGTTCTATCATCCTTAATATTATTATGAGTTTTATTTCTTACAATTGAAAAAACAGATTCAAATAGGAATAATGCATGGAAGACTGTCGCCAACAATTGAAAATAAAATTCAATCATTTCCTATGATTAGCTGGCAAAATGAGTTTAGACAAGCTGCATCTTGCAATTTTAAGTGTATAGAGTGGATATTTGATCAATATGAAAGAAACCCCATAATGGACGATGAAAAGCTTGTACAGATTAAATCGCTTTCTGATGAGTATGGCATTCAAATTAATTCAGTATTGGCAGATTATTTTATGGAAAAAAAGTTTTTTAATGAAACAAAAACTCAAATCAACAAAAATCTTGATGTATTAAGAAAATTGATACAAAACTGCAGAAAAATTGGAATTTCAATGCTCGAAATACCATTTGTTGATTCATCCTCGATGTTGACATTAGAACACGAACAAGCAGTGGTAGAAAATTTGAATATTATTTCATCATATGCAAAAGATCATGGAATAATGATTGTACTTGAGACTGATTTATCACCTATCAAATTTAGAAAATTTCTAGATAATTTTGATCCCTTGGTATTTTTTGCCAATTATGATACTGGTAACAGTGCTGCACTGGGTTATGACATGGAAGAAGAAATTGAAACACTTTCAAATAAAATAAAAAACATACACATCAAAGATAGGCTACTTCATGGAAAAACAGTGCCTCTTGGCACCGGCACTGTGAATTTTGATCTATTCTTTTCAAATCTAAAGAAAATTGACTACAAAGGTGATCTAATAATTCAGGGTGCTAGAGAAATTGATCACTCTCCAATAGAAACATGTGAAAAATATCTAAAATTCGTAAAGCAATATGTTGATAAGTATTTCAATTAACATTCTCTTGAATGCAGAAACAAAAAACTAGGATAATCATTACTGGCTCTGAGGGGTTGTTGGGACGTGAAATTTCAAACTATTTGGAAAAAAAATACCATGTATGTCGTTTAGACGTTCTACTTGGCCATGATTTAACTGATGAAGGATTTGTCAAAAAATGGTTCAAAGAAAACAAGGCAGATTGTCTGATCAATTGTTTTGCATTAAATGATCATGTTGCTAAGGGAGAAAAAAGAAAAACAATTTTTGATATAACTCTAAAGTCATTCTCAAAATTTTTAGACATAAATTTAACTGCGTTATTTTCGGTATGCCGAGAATTTGCACGAAATAATAAATCTGGAGTAATAGTGAATTTTTCTGCCACTACTGGAATTGTTTCTGCACGACCCGATCTGTATAATGGTGGACACAAACATCCCGCATACAGTATATCAAAAGCTGGAGTTGTTAATCTTACAAAGTTTCTTGCAACTCACTTGGCGCCAAACTTTCGTGTTAATTGCATAGCTCCAGGCGGTGTTGAATTTGATCAAGACAAGGAGTTTTTGAGAAAATATTCGGCATTAACCCCAATGAAAAGAATGATGAAAAAAAATGAATTAAACGAGCTTATTGAATTCCTGTGTAGTTCTGGTTCGTCATATATGACTGGAGCAACAATTATAGTTGATGGCGGATGGACAACCTGGTAAACCTGAGATAAATGCAGAAAAAGATCCGCTTTGGCATAATTGGCTGTTCTAGAATTGCGGCAAATTCAACTCTTCCAGCAATCCAGACTTCTCAACATGCTCAGATTGTAAACATTGGAAGCAGGACTAATGAAAAGGCGCAAAAATTTGCTACTCAGTTTGGTTGTAACAAGTATGGCACATATGAAGATGTTTTATCTGATGAAGATGTTGATGCAGTATACATCTCAACTCCTGTTGGGTTGCATGAAGAATGGGCAGTAAAGGCTGCCAATGCTGGAAAACACGTGTTATGTGAAAAATCTTCCACAACATCCTATCTTTCTGCCCAGAAAATGGTTTTGGCGGCAAAACAAAACAATACCAGATTAATGGAAGGATTCATGTTTAGATTTCATCCGTCGCACAAAAAAGTCTTGGAATTAATTCGAAATAATACTCTGGGTAGACTCTTTTCCTTTTATGGAATGTATGGATTCCAAGCAATTCCAAAAAGCGATATGCGATATAACAAAAATCTTGGAGGCGGAATACTCAACGATGCTACTTGTTATCCAATCTGTGCTAGTCGGATTATTTTTGGGAAGGAGCCGATTGGCGTTACATGTGTCTTGAATTTAGACAAGGAAACATCAATAGATGAAAGAGCATTGATTATGCTGAATTATGGAAATGATCAATTTGCACAAGCAGCAGTTGGATACGGATTATTTTATCAATCACTGTACAGTGTGTGGGGAAGTGAAGGTTTTTTGAAATTATCTCGTTCCTATAACATTCCTTCTGATATGTCAGCATTACTAACGCTTAACAGTGCCAAAGAAAATAATGAAATATCAATCGAACCTGCCAATCATTTTTCTTTAATGATAGATGGCTTTTCCAAGGAAGTTTTGGGAATAGATCAAGCCACTTTTAATTTTGAGGATGATCTTCTGAATCAAGCCAAAGTTATGGAAGCTGCACGCCTATCTAGTTTGGAAAACAGATTCATCAAATTATCAGAGATAAAATAACAAGAAAACTAGATAAAAGATTCACATGAGAATTTGTTAAATGAATGTTGATGTTTTCATATTAGCACGCTTAGGTAGCTCAAGATTACCAGAAAAACACCTAAAACTCATAAACGGTAAACATGCAATAAAGCGACTCGTTGACAGATTAAAATCAGCAAAAAAGATTAGACAAATAATTGTATGTACAACCACCGACAAATCAGATGACAAACTTGTATCTTTCTTAAAAAAAGAAGAAATTCTTTTTTTAGGGGTAATGAAAAGGATGTACTTACTCGTTTTCTTGATGCAGCAAAACAATTTCAAACCGATATTATAATTGATGTAGAAGGTGATAAGATATACACAGATCCATCTTATGTAGACAAAATAGTATCTTTGATGGAAAATACTTATGTTGATTTTGTAATAGGTTCAGACTCACAAAAATTTGATCCTGCAGATCATTTTACGCACGGTATAATTCCAGCAGGTGTACGTGTTAATGCATTAGTAAAACTATGCCAACTAAAAAAAACATCTAATACAGAAACTGGTTACAAGGAATTTTTTACATCACAGGATATGTTCTCAAAAGGATATGTGAATCCGGAGATTCTTCCAAAAAATGCAAAAAAAATTAGATTAACTCTTGATTATCAAGAGGATTTAGAATTGGCAAATTTGATTTTTAAAGAATTAAATGATAATTTCACTTTGCATGATTTAGTTGAATTATATCATCGAAAGCCTGAGCTAACTAAGATCACTGAAAAAATAATTACACAATGGGAGACTAATTACAAAAAATATGTACCTGATCTTTCATTAAAGGATACAAAATGAAATCTAACATATTCTTTCTTACAATTGACTCGCTAAGATCTGATAAAATTTACGGCCCAAACAAAAGCTCGCTTACACCAAACATTGACTCCCTAATCAATAACGGTGTTTATTTCACTC
>Ga0194132_10001369_pt1 | contig 49368 bp, 47 predicted proteins | sample TA2KigOf80mmetaG_FD_148612 | JGI IMG/M metagenome (GOLD analysis project Ga0194132, IMG submission 148612) | Freshwater microbial communities from Lake Tanganyika, Tanzania - TA2015054 Kigoma Offshore 80m | ecosystem: Environmental > Aquatic > Freshwater > Lake | place: Tanzania: Lake...
AAGCGCCCGAGGCCGCCCGCGAAGTCTCGCCCCGCGACGAATTCGAGGACATCGCGCACGCCCGCGGAGAACCGTTCGGCGCGCTCCGCCCAGGCGTGGTCATGGCGCAGCAGCCGGCCGTACTCCTTCATCGCGGCGCCGCAGCCGGCCGCGTTCACGATCACGGCCTCCACGCCCACGCGTTCGAAGGCGGCGATGTTGCGCCGTGCCAGTGCGCGCGCCGTCTCCGCGTCGCCCGCGTGCGAGTGCAGGGCGCCGCAGCATCCCTGCCCCGGCGGCGCGACCACCTCGCAGCCCGCGTGCTGGAGCACGCGGACCGTCGCCTCGTGGACCTGCGGATAGATCTCGCCCTGCACGCAGCCGAGGAGCAGCGCGACACGCGTCGCGGGCGATCCGGTCGTCGGACGCGCAAGTGTCCCGGTCGCGCGGAACGGCGCGCGGTCGAGGACCGGCGCGGCGGACTCAAGGCGGGCGAGCGCGGGCGGCAGTATGCGCCGGAGCATCATGCCCAGCGGGCCGCGCACGAGCGTCTGTGCGCGGGAGCGGGTGTAGAGCCGGCCGAGCGTCAGCGCCACGCGGAGCCGCGCCGGGCGCGCGAGCACCTCGCGGAGGACGAGCGCGCGGAAGCGCCACGCACGCGGCTGTAGCCCGGGGGCGTTCGCGAGGATTGCGGCGCGGGCGTCCTCCATGATCCGCCCGTAGGGGACGCTGGAGGGGCACGCCGTCTCGCAGGCGCGGCACTGGAGGCAGAGGTCGAGGTGCCCGAGCACGCGCTCGGTCGCGTCGACCCGGCCATCGAGCACGCCCGATATCAGGTGGAGCCGTCCGCGCGGCGACTCCAGTTCCTGCCCGGTGGCGATATACGTGGGGCAGGCGGGCAGGCAGAAGCCGCAGTGGATGCAGTTCTGCAGGTCGGCCTTCGACGGCGTGTCGATCCCGACGAAGTGGAGTCCGGGGATCTCGGTGGTCATAGCCCTGGCCCCCGGCGTCCCGGGTTCACGGTCCCGCGCGGGTCGAACTGCCGCTTCAGCGCCTCGACCAGCGTCCGTTCCTCCGCGCCGGTGGGGTCGACGGCCTCGCGCAGCGCCGCGGAGGCAACCTCCACCTGGAGGAAGCCGCCTCGCTCCACGGCCATGCGGCGGAGTGCCTCGACGTCAGGGGCGGCGATCTCGCCGCGGGCGATCACCGAGCCGGCGGCAAGGTGTGCCCAGGCGGTGAGCCCCGCCCGTTCGAGCGCGGCGACCGTGGTTTCAACCTCGGCGGGTGGGACTCCGAGACGAAGAACGGTCGCGCCTGGCCCGGCGGCCAGCCGTCGCAGCCGCGCCCACGTCTCGACCGACGCGTCTCCCGCACCCGTGGCAGCGGAACGCAGTTCTCGCAGCGTCCGCTCCACCGCTGCCACCGACCCGGCCGCCTCGACGAGTACGCAGGGGACCGGAGCGAGCATGGCGGCGTCCGCCGCGCGCGCGCCGAGCACGGCGATCGCGCGGACGGCGAGTCCTGCGTCCCAGACACGACGGGCGAGCGCGCCGCACGCCTCGATGTCCGCGGCGGTGAGGAGGAGGGTGCGTGTGGCAGCGGGGAGAGGCGCCAGCTTGAAGGTGGCCTCCACGATGACGCCGAACGCGCCAAGCGCACCGGTGTGCATCCGGTGCAGGTCGTACCCGGTCACGTTCTTCACCACGCGACCGCCCGAATGGACGACCTCGCCCGAGGGCAGCGCCACGCGCATGCCGAGGATGAGGTCGCGCGCTGCAGGGAGGTGCCCGCGCCATGCCCCGCTGCGGGCGGACGCGAGCATGCCACCCACGGTCACCTCGTCACCCGGGGGCGGGTCGACGGTGAGGTACTGCCCGTGCTCGCGCAGCGTCGCCTGGAGCGTCGCGAGCGTGACACCCGCCTGCACCGTGATGACGAGGTCCTCCGGGACGTATTCGATGACCCGGTCGAGGGGGCGCAGGTCGAGCGCGATGTCGTATCGCGCGAGCGGCCGCCCGAGGGCAGCCGCGGTGCGCGCGCCGAGCGGAGCGAGGGCCAGGCCGGCCTCGTCCGCCTCATGCAGCAGCGTGGCGACCTCGGCGGGGTCGTTGGGGGCAAAGGCGATGGCGGGAGTGCCGCCGTCCAGAGCGTAGTGCGCCGGCGGCCGTTCGGTGTCGGACGGCAGCGCATGGCGCAGGCGGTCGAGGGCGCTGGCGGCGGTGGTCATCGTCAGACCGAGTCCGCGCCGCGGCGCATCACGGCCAGGGCCTCGGCGCCGTGGCCCACCGAGCAGCCGTGCCCGCCGGGGAGCACCTTGCACGGGTTGAAACGGTCCGCCCCGCCGAAGGCAACACGCACGGCGTGCATCGCGGCCAGGTCAGCCGCGGAGTAGATCCACTCCATGTACGAGCGCTTCTCCAAACCGATGCCGTGCTCGCCCGTGACGGCGCCACCCGCGTCCACGCAGAGCCGCATGATCGTCTCGGCGCATTCGAGGACGCGCTCGGTCGCGCCCGGCTCGTCCGGGTCGAACATCAGGTTGGGGTGCAGGTTGCCGTCCCCGGCGTGGAAGATGTTGGCGACGCGGAAGCCGTACCGTGCGCTCGTCTCCATGACGCCGCGCATCACCTCGGGCAATCGCGTGCGTGGCACGACGCCGTCGAGCAGATAGAAGGCAGGGGAGGCGGCACCAATCGCGCCGATGCCCACCTTGCGGGCCTCCCACAGCCGGTCGCGTTCGGCCGCCGTCCGCGCCACGCGGACCTCGCGTGCCCCGGCAAGGCCGCACGCCTCCTCGACGGAGGCGGCGTCTGCCTCCACGCCTTCGGCAAGGCCCTCGACCTCGATGAGCAGCACGGCGCCGGCGTCCAGCGGGTAGCCGGCGTGGATGCGTGGCTCCACCAGCCGGATGATCTCGCGGTCGAGCATCTCGAGGGCGACCGGGATCAGCCCGCGCCGGATGATCGCGGAGACCGCCTCGGACGCCGCGTCGACGGAATCGAAGATGGCGACGAGGGTGCGGACGTCAGGCGCGGCGCGCACGAGGCGCACGGTGATCTCGGTGACGATGCCGATGGTGCCCTCGGAGCCGACGAACAGGCCGCGGAGGTCGATCCCCGGCATGTCCGCGAGCCGTCCACCGAATCGGACAACGCGTCCGCCGGGGAGGACCACCTCCAGCCCGAGGACGTGGTTCACGGTCGACCCGTGGGCAAGGGTGTGCGGCCCGCCCGAGTTATTGGCGACGTTCCCGCCAAGCGAACACACGCGCTGCGAGGAGGGGTCGGGCGCGAACACCAGCCCGTGGGGGGCGAGCGCCTCCTGCAGTTGCAGGTTGACCACGCCGGGCTGGACGACGGCGACCCGGTTCACGCGGTCGACCTCGATGATTCGGTTCATCTTCGTGAGGACGACGAGGACGCCGCCGAGTACGGGCACCGCGCCCCCGGAGAGCCCGCTCCCCGAGCCGCGAGGCACCACCGGGCGGCTGTGCGCCTCCGCGATGCGGACAGCCGCGGCGACCTGGTCAGTGGTCGCCGGGAAGACGGCGACTTCCGGCAGCGCGCGCTCGATGGTCGCGTCGTATTCGAAGGCGATGAGGTCTTCGGGTGCTTGGAGCACGGAGTCGACGCCGAGGGCCTGCTGGAGGTCGCGCACCAGTGCTTCGTGGCCCGCCGGTTGCCCGGACGACGCCGGGTGGGCGGCTGCGCTGCTCGTCGCCATCGTGCGCGCGAGTGTAGCATCGAGCGCGTGTCCGGCATCGCCGTCGCGCACGAGTGGAGGTTCCGATGGACGTGCGCGGCAAGGTGGCGGTGGTCACGGGCTCCTCGTCCGGAGTGGGCCGTGCGCTGGCAGAGCTGCTCGCGCGAAACGGTGCGTCGGTGGTGGTGAACTACGCCCACTCCGCGCAGGATGCGGAGGCCGTGGTGGCCTCGATCCGTTCCGCCGGTGGGATCGCGCACGCCGTCCGGGCGGACGTGGGCCGGGACGAGGAGTGTCGCGCCCTCATCCAGGCCGCTGTCGACACCTACGGCGCGCTCCACATCCTCGTGAACAACGCCGGGATGACGCATTTCATCGCCCATCCGGATCTCGACGCCGTGACCGATGAGGTCTGGGACGACACATTCCGGGCGAACGTGCAGGGCACGTTCAACTGCACCCGGGCGGCGGCCCCGCACCTGAAGGCGGCGGGAGAGGGCGTCGTGGTGAACGTGGCCTCGATCGCCAGGGTGCGCGGCGTGGGTTCCTCGATCCCGTACGCGGCCTCGAAGGCGGCGGTGATCACGATGACGAAGTCGCTGGCGCGGGTGCTGGGGCCGGAGGTCCGGGTGAACTGCGTGGCGCCCGGCTTCATCGATGGCCGTTGGCTGCAGGGCGGTCTGGGTGACCGCTTCGACAGCGCGAAGGCGGCGACCGCGGCCTCCGCACCGCTGCGTGCGGTGGCGACCCCTGAATCTGTGGCAGACGCGATCTACGGGCTGATCGCCCACCAGATATTCGTCACCGGGCAGACCGTAATCGTGGATGGTGGCGCGAGCCTGTGACCACTGACTCCCCCCTGGACCTCGGTGGTGCCGACATCGAGGCGGTCCGAGAGGGACTGGAAGCCGCCATTCGCGGGGCGAACGAGGCGATCCGCTCCGTCCTGCGTGGTGCGCGGATGCGTGTGGGACATAAACCGGGCGAAGGTCCCGTCACCGAGGCCGATTACGCGGCAGACGATGTGCTGCATGCGCGACTGATGCCGCTGGTTCCCGGCGCGCGGTGGATCTCCGAGGAGTCCGCGGAAGAGGCGCCGCTGCTGCATGGCGAGCCCACCTGGGTCGTCGATCCGCTGGACGGGACGCGCGAGTTTCTGCGTGGCCTGCCGGAGTTCGGCGTGTCCGTGGCGCTGTTCATCGGTGGACGGCTGGCGATGGGTGCCGTCGGCCTTCCCGCGGAAGAGGTCGTGTTCTCCGCCATCGTCGCCGGCGGCCGTCGCGAGGCCCGCCGTGACGGCGTGCCGCTCCCGATGCTGCCGGACGATGGGGTGGTGCGGCGGGTCGTGGTCTCCCGGCACGACTACGAGTATCGCCAGCTTCAGTACCAGATCCCGTACGAGGTCTACCCGTGCGGGTCGTCGGCGGTGAAGCTCGTCCACGCGGCCGGGTTCGACACGGACATCTACTTCTCGACGGGGCCGCGTTCGGTCTGGGACATCGCCGGCGGCGCGGCGATCCTCGAAGGGGTGGGCGGGACGATCCTCCAGGTCAACGGCCGCCCGCTGGTGCTCTCCCCGCAGCAGATCGAGGTGCCCGCGTTCGTCGCCGGCGCGCCGGCGGATGCGCGCACGCTGCTGCGCCGGCTTGGCGCACCGCTCGACCTGTAGCGACCGGACATCCAGCAATGGCAGGGGATTCCGGTGGCGTCACCATCGATGGCCCGGGGGATGCATGGGACGCACCGGTCCGGAGAAAGCGGAAGGCCGCCGGCGTCCCGGCGGCCTTCACTGTCCTAGCGTTCCGCTAGAGAAGAAGTTACTTCTTCTTCGCGGACTTGCCAGCCGGCTTCGCAGCGGGCTTGGCGGCGGGCTTCGCAGCAGCCTTCTTCGTCGCAGCCAACGTTCACATCCTCGACTAGCCGGGCCAAAGCCCGATCCCCATGGGTGGTGGATCAAGGGCCGGGCCCTGGCCGATCCACACGCGCAATGTAACGCGCCGCATCGCTATCCGGTTGCCTTTGCAAGTGGTCGAGCCCACTTTTTTCGTGAAGACTTTCGTGACGAGATCGCGACCGCGATGACCGATCGACGTCGCGCGATCGAAGGTCAGCGTGCGCGACGTCGGACGTCTCGATCAGTCACCGGTGCGTTGAGCCGCGACCGCCCACAGCGGGTCGGCGCCCGACGGCGATCGGTCGATCACGAGCGGCTCGTCCAGGCCACCCGCGAGCGCGAGGTAGGTGGCGACCAGTCGCACGCGGTCCTCCGCCCCCAATGTCTTCCAGATGGCGATGGCTTTCGTCGGAAACATCCGGTGTGAGAACGCGACGAGGCAGAGTCCGCCGGGCGTCAGCACACGCGACACCTCCGCGAACACCTCGACCGGCCGGGTGAGGTACTGCACAGAGACGGCGCAGACGACAGCGTCGAAGGAGGCGTCCTCATACGGAAGGGTCGGGTCGGCGTTCAGGTCGCGCACGGCGTAATCGGTGAGCCGCGGATTGGAGCGGAGCTCTTCCGCGTTCATCCCCAGCCCGGCGACCCTCGCATATGTCCCCTCGGCCGGCAGGTGGCTGACCCAGGAGGACATCAGGTCCAGGACGCGCCCGCCCGCCGGCAGCGTCTCCCGGTAGAGCCCGGTCAGCGCGTCGATCGTGGCGTCGTCGATATGGGTGACGAGTCTGGGTGACTCGTAGAAGAAGCGGTCGGCCGAGGCATCCTCCCGCTGGAAGAACTGCGAGGGGAACGGGAGCCCGCCCCCGGCTGACGTCATCGCGCGGTCACTCGGTCACACCGATCGTGATATTGCCATGCAGGTTCTCGTGCCCGGGCGTCGTGCAGAGCAGGCCCACCTGCCCGCTGGCGGGCACCTTCAGGCGGATGAGCGTCGTCCCATCACCCTGCGCCCGCACCAGGTACTCCGACCCCGGCTGCGAACCCTGTATGACGAAGGCGTGGGCTCCCGGGGCATCCGTCACCACCAGGTCGAGTACCTCCCCGGGCCGTGCGCTCACCCCTGTGAGGTCGAGGCGCCCGGCCGCCCCGCTCACGGTCACAGTGCGTGCTGGGACGGCAGCGGCGAGGCCGGTCGCCTGGGGCGTTGAGGTGTGGGCGTGCGCACCCCACGCGATGGCCCATGCCACGCCCGCCAGCAGGACAATCGCGAGGCCGCCACGGCGACGGTTCGGGCGGAACCATCGCCGGCCGGCCGGCGGGGTCGAGTAGAGCCTGGCTGCCATGGATCCAGCGTACCGCGTCGCGCCGGCGGACTAGGGGGCGAGGCGGCTGGCCAGATCGACGAGGCCCCCCACGCGGATGATCCGCGTGTCGAGCGGCAGGTCGCGGTTGCGAGGCCAGTCGCAGAGGTAGACGAGCGTGTCGCTGGTCTGGGCGAGTAACTGGGCGGTCCGCCCGTCGTCCTCGACATGTTCGGCGGGTTGCAGGCGGCGCAGGAGCGTCTGCTTGTAATGGGCACTGCCGAGCCCGGACTGGTTCACGTAGACCGCCTCGAAGACCCCATCGAAGTCGTGATGGCGGAGCCACCACCTGGGGCGGGTGCGCCGCCCGGTGACCAGGACCAGCCGGCGGACGGTGGCAAGCCGCAGGAGGGCACCCCGCGCGCCGGGCATCGGGCGGCGGAAGTCGAATCGGAGCCGGTCGAGGGGGGCGTTCAGCCAGCGCGGGTAGACCCGTGCGGGGTGTGGCGCCATCGCAGGGTCGTAGAACGTCCGATGGATGCCGAGGTTCTGGCCGAACGGCGGCTCACAGAAAACCCCGTCCATATCGACGGTCATGAGCGGACGCGGATCATCGTTCATCGCTACACGCTGACGGGTGGCTCGGGCGGTGGCCCCGGCGGAATCCCCGGCGTCGGCCGGGAGGTGGGCGATGGCATCACGATCCGCGAAGGCTCGCCCGCGGGCTGCGGGGTCCGGCCGCGCGCGAAGGCCTCCAGGCGGTCTTCCACGCGGCGGAAGATCGTCCCCTCCGGGTACTTCCCGTCCGCTCCCCGCGTGGCGCCCGCCGGTGTCCCCGTGAGGATCTCGATGCCCTCTTCGATGCGCTCAATGGCCCAGAGGTGGAACTGTCCGGCCTCGATCGCCTCCACCACGTCCGCCCGCAGCATCAGATGCGGGACGTTGGCGCGGGGGAGCATGACCCCCTGAGTGCCCGTCAGCCCGCGGACGCGGCAGATGTCGAAGAACCCCTCGACCTTCGCGGTCGCGCCGCCGATGGGCTGGATGTTGCCCAGCTGGTCGACCGACCCGGTGACGGCGATCTGCTGCTGGATCGGGGCGTCCGCCAGGGCGGAGAGAAGCACGTACATCTCCGTGGACGAGGCCGAATCGCCGTCGATGTCCCCGTAGAGCTGTTCGAAGGTCATGCTCGCGTGCAGGGCGGCAGCGCGATCCTGGCCGAAGCGGTCGGCGAGGAGACCGCGGAGGATGAGGAACCCCTTGTTGTGGATGCGGCCGGCCATGTCGCTGTCGCGCTCGACCATCACGACCGTGCCGTTGCCGGGCGAAACGACGCAGGTCACGCGCGAGGGCCGCCCGAAGGCGATGTCCCCCAGGTCGTAGACGGAGAGTGCGTTGATCTGGCCGGGGCGGGCGCCGGTGGTCTCCACATGGATGCTGCCGTCGTTCATCGCCTCCATCACTCGGTCGCGGACGAGCGCGGAGCGGTACACCGTCTCCTCGATCGCGCGCTCGACGTGGCTGGCGGCGACGGTGTGGACGTTCTCCGCGCGGGCCCAGTAGTCGGCCTGACGGACGATATCGAGGAAGCCGGCGATGTTCGCGGAGAGCCGCCGCTGGTCTTCGACCATCCGGGAGGAGTGCTCGATCAGCCGTCCGACCGCCGACTTGGTGAAGGGGAGCAGCCCGCCGCGGGAGCATTCCGAACGCACGACGGAGGCCAGGCCTTGCGCGTTCTCGCGTGTCCGGGGGAAGTCCATCTCGAATTCGGCCTTCACGCGGAACAGCTGGCGGAAGTCGGGGTCGTATCGGTAGAGCAGGCTGTAGAGGTAGGCGTCCCCGATCAGGACGACCTTCAGGTTCAGCGGCACCGGTTCCGGGCGCAGTCCGACCGTGGGCATCAGCCCGTATGTCTCCGCCATGTTCTCGATGGCGACCGTCCCGAAGGTGAGGGCGCGTTTCAGGCCGTCCAGCGCCAGCGTATTGGTCAGGAGGTCGCGGAGGCGGAGGACCAGGTAGCCGCCGTTCGCCTTCATCAGCGCGCCCGCGCGGATCATCGTGTGGTCGGTCGCGAGGCCGCCGCCGGGCTGGCTCTGATACTCCACGAGCCCGATGAGGTTCTGGTAGGTCGGGTGAGGCTCGGTGACGACCGGCGCACCCCGTTGAGGGTCGTTCGTCACCACCGTGTTCACCTCGTAGCGACGGGTCGTGATGGCCTGGGCGAGCGGGGAGAGTCCGGGCGGCAGGACGGTGGCCGTGACCTCGCTGCGGAAGCGGTAACGCTCGCGGCGGAGGTCGGTGCGCACGGCATCGAGGTACTCCTGGACCTCCACGTCCTGGCCGTACTGCTCGCTCAGCGGCTGGAAGAGGTGGTCGACGGCGAACGCGGCGACGTCTTCGTCCGTGGCGCTGGCGCGTTCGGTCGCCGTCCGCTCAACCGCGCGGACCTTGAGCAGCGTCTCCTGCACGGCATCCTCGAGCGCGCCGCGCTGGTCCTGCAGCTTCCGGCGTTCGACCTCGTCCAGCGCGCCGAACTGCTCTTCCGTGATGGGCTTGCCGTCGATCAGCGGTGCGGAGGCGATCCCGGCCGGGCCGAACTGGAGTGCAAACCCCAACTCCAGGGCGTGCGCCTGGAGGCCCTCCAGGAGCGTGGTGCGCTCGTGGTCGACCGCCTCCGCGAGTGCCTGGCGGCGACGGACGTAGTCGTCCGAGTCGAAGGCGGCGCAGATCTCCCGGGCGGCGGCCGCCACGGCGTCCTCCATCGCACGGGCGAAGCGCAGGCCATGACCTGGCGGGAGGGAGATCGCCTGCGGGTAGTCGGGGCGCGTGAAGTTGTGGACGTACACCCAGTCCAGCGAGGGCTGCGCCGCCTGCGCCCGCCGCCGCAGGAACGAGGTGACGATTGTCTGCTTCCCGAACCCATCGGGTCCGGAGGCGAACAGGTGGTAGCCGGGCGCGTCCATCCCGAGCGCGAACTCGATCGCGCGTACGGCGCGCTCCTGGCCGAACACGGCGTCGAGGACGGGCAGGGCGTCGGTCGTCTCGAACGACAGCCAGTCGGGGTTGAAGGCGGCAGTCGCCTGATCGGCATTCAGCCGGAGCGTGTCTCGCAGATTCCCACCTGGCGTCTGGGACGTGGTCATGCGAGGGCCTTTCAGTCAGCGCCCGGGAGCGGTGCGTCCGTCCATGCTACAGGAGGGCGGCGGCTGAAACCGATACACGGGCACTAGCGAGCCGGGGCGGCGGCTCGCGTCAGGCGCACCACCTCGCTCGCCGCGGGGGCGCCGTCGAGGATGCGCGACGCGACCTCGGCGGCCCGTCCACCGAGCAGGCCGTCCGTCAGGGCGACGAACTTCTCGGCGATATCGCGTTCGGTGATCCCGCTCTCCGGGTCGCCGGCGGGGTGGTCCACCCGCTCCTCGATCCGTTCGCCGGAGCGGAGCGTGAGGGCGACGACCGCGGGCCAGGCGGCAGGGTAGAGCGCGTCGAGGGTGGCATCGGGCGCGAAGCCGATCCGGTCCGCCAGCGCGAGCGTCTTCGTGTCCGCGATCGCCTCGTCCGTGAACCGCTGGGGGGCGAGGTCGCCGTGACGCAGCGCGGCGGCGACGCAGAACGGCAGCGAGAATTTCGCCGCGTACGGCGTCGTCGGTTCCATCCCTTCGAGGAGCCCGAGCGCCTGCGTGTAGATTCGGACATCCACGCGCTCCACGTCCTCGACGGCGAACTCGCGGCGCCGCCGGATCGCGAGCGCGCCGTCCACGGCGGAGTGGGTGTGGCGGCAGGAGGCGTGCACCTTGAAGGAGACACTCTCGATCCGCCAGCGTGCCATCCCGTCGACGCTGAGGCCGCGCGTCAGCCGGTCAGGCTCCGGCGCGCGCGACATCGCCGCGAGCAGCCCCTTCGGGCCTTCGAGGATGCGCGTGGCGCCGGTGAATCCGCGCGCGCCGAGCAGCGCCGCCAGCACGCCGTCGTGCGCGGCCTTGCCGGGGTGCAGCTGCTTCGACATCGCACCGTCGGCGAGGAACTCCCAGAGGCCGGCCGCCATCGTTCCCGCGGAGCCGAGCGCGCGGTGGGTCGCCTCGACGTCCAGGCCGCCGAGGCGGGCGGCGGCGGCGGCCGCGCCGATCACCCCGGCGGTGCCGGTGGTGTGCCAGTAGTCGTAGTGGGTAGGGCCCAGCGCCTCGCCCGTGCGGATGCTCGCCTCGTAGCCGACGGCGATGGCGTCGAGCAGGGCGTCGCCGGACGCGCCCTCGCGCTCGGCGACGGCGAGGGCGGCGGCGATGATCGGCGCGCCGGGGTGGGAGATCGACTCGCGGTCGAGGTCATCCATCTCCAGCACATGGGCGGCGGCGGAATTGGCGAGCGCTGCCAGCGGCGCCGAGGTCCGTTCGCCCGTCGCGAGCACCGTCGCCTGCGGGTGCCCGCCGAGCTCGCGGACAACATCCTGCACCATCGTGGGGGGGAGCAGGTCGCCGCCGCCGAGCGCCGACCCGAGCCAGTCGAGGAGGTAGCGCCGGGTGACGCGGCGTGTCGCCTCCGGCACGCGCGCCGTCGCGACCCACCGGGCGAGCGTTGCGGTCTCGTCAGCCATCGGATGCCTCCTCGCGGTCGCCCTCGATTGTAGACGTGGCGGGAGGGCTCGGGCGGGCCGGCTAATCCTCGATCGTCAGCACGATCTTGCCGAAGTTCGCGTTCGACTCCATCAGCCGGTGCGCCTCCCCCACCTGGTCGAGGGGGAACGTGACGTCCACGACCGGGACGAGCGTCTCGTTCGCGAACAGCGGGAGCACGCGGTTCACGAACGCCTGCACCAGCGTCGCCTTCTCCTCGAGGGGGCGGGCGCGAAGCAGCGTCCCCCGCACGCTCGCCCGCTTCTGGGAGAGCGCGCCGATGTTCATCTGCTCGACCACGCCGCCGCCCATCGAGCCGACGATCACCATCCGCCCCTTGAGCGCGAGCGAGGCGATGTTCTGGTCCCAGTAGGGCGCACCGATCACGTCGAGGATCACATCCACGCCCCGGCCGCCCGTGCGCTCCTTGATCACCTCGGCGAAGTCCTGCGTGTGGTACTCGATCCCGACGTCGAGGCCGAGCGCGGCGGCCTTCTCCAGCTTCTCCTGCGAGCCGGCGGTGCCGAAGACGCGGCAGCCCTGCGCGGACGCCATCTGGATCCCCGCCGTGCCGACGCCCGAGCCCGCGGCGTGGATCAACACCGACTCGCCCATCTTCAACTCGCACTGGAGGAAGAGGGCGTCGTACGCGGTCAGGAACACCTCGGGGATGCTCGCCGCCTGCTCGAAGGTCAGGTTCGGCGGCACCGGCATCAGCATCCGCTCGTGCACGGCGATCCGCGAGGCGTAGCCCATGCCGCCGAGCAGGGCCATGACGCGGTCGCCCGGCTTCCACCCGACGACGCGCGAGCCGACCTCCGCGATCACGCCCGCCATCTCCAGGCCGGGGATGTCGTTCCGGGTGCCCGGAGGCCCGTTGTAGCGGCCGCGACGCTGGAGGAGGTCGGCGCGGTTGAGCGCGCTCGCCTTCACGGCCACGAGGACCTCCTCCGGCCCGATCGCCGGGTCTGGGAGTTCCTGGATGTCGAAGGCGTCCACCTGCTCCGGGCGTACGACGACCGCTGCGCGCATAATGCTCCCCTGTCTCTGCTCTGGGTGCCGCTACCGCTTCCGCGGTCCGCCACGCGGGCGGCGCTGCTGTCGGCGGCGGGCGACATGGCTTGGGCGCTCCGTGCGCGCCTCGGTGGTCGGGGCGCCTTTCTCGGGCGCGGGGCGCGGCTTCGGCTCGAACCGGCCCAGCACGGCGCGGGTGAGGCGGTCGCTCAGGCGCATGGTGAGGAACAGGACGCTGAAGGCGACGAGGCCGGTCAGCCACAGTTCCGTGTTCGAAATGCCTTCCTCGCGGGAGGAGAAGTAGGTGATGACCACCGCACCGGCGGCGGCGAAGGTGAACGTGGTCCACCAGGACTGGGGCTTCTGATTCATGCCGGCATCCTACGGGACGCGCCGCCGGAGATCATGCGGCGCCGGGGTGCGTCGAGGTCAGCCCGCCAGCCGCTCGCCGAGCCACGCCGACAGCCGCTCGATGAAGGCGTCGCGGCGGGCGGCCTGGTCGTCGACGAACGCGGCGATCAGCGCCTCTTTCACCGTCTGCGGGTCGTCCTCTTCGTCGACATGGACGATCTCCTCCACGTCGGCGGCGATCCGGTGGTCCGCCTTGTGGTCGAACCCCTCGTTCACCGGCATGCCGAGCGCCTTCGCCGCCATCGGCCACGTGGCATCGACGGTGAACCACTCGTCGCGGAAGGCGTCGAGCTGCACGCGCAGGAACGTGTGGACGTCCGGCACCGGTTCGCGCGCCGCCTCCTCCAGCAGGTCGGGCGGGAGCCACGGGCTGTTCTCCGGCGTGAAGTGGTGTGTCGCGTGGATCACGATCACGCTCGCGCCCAGTTCCTCCAGCATCCGCGCCAGCAGGTAGTGCTTCCCGGAGCATGTGCCGCGCCACTCCTCGATGATCGTCTCCGGCCGCCGGTCCGAGGCGCGCTCGTACGGCAGGTCCCGCACGATCCGCACCGCTTCCGCCACGTTCAGGGTCGCCGACGGGTCGAGGACGCCTCGCTGGATGGCCGCGGCACGGAGGAGGGGGGCGATGGGGGGCATGGGCTAGAACATACCAAACGCGCCGCGCCCCGCGTTCGGGACGCGGGCGAGCGTGGCAGCGATCTGCTGGACGTGCAGCAGGTCGTGGTAGGCGACGTGGTTCAGCAGCTCCGCGATCGTGATCGGCCCTGCCACCGAGTGTTGACCGGGGCGCGCGAGGTCGGACGCCGAGAGCCCGCGGAACGCGTCGGCCTCGGCGGCGCGAGTGCGCTCGAACTCATCGAGGAGCCACATGAGCGGGCGGTGCCGGAGCCCGGAGGCTTCGAGGCCCGCCACCTCCGGTTCGTCGAGGATCACCGGGTTCGCCTCGGCCAGCATCTTCTCTACTCGGTCACGCTGTGACGGCCAGCGGTCGAGCAGGTGCGCGACGATGTCGCGCGCCGACCAGCCGTCCCCGTCGCGCGCCTCGACGATCGCCTCGGGGAGGCTCGCGGTCAGGGCGCGGAGCACGGCCGGCGTGCTGGCGATAACTTCGAGGGTGCCGGGTCCGAGGGTTATGGGCATCGCGAGGCCTACGCCCTCGCCTCGGGCGGCGTGTACTCGCGCGGCTCGGGGCCGGTGTAGAGCGTGAGCGGGCGGATCAGGATGTTGTTCGCCGTCTGCTCCATCACCGAGACGCACCAGCCGGGGGTGCGGCCGATCGCGAAGATCGGCACGAAGAGGTCCTCCGGGATGCCGTGCAGGTAGTAGACGACGCCCGCGTAGAAGTCGACGTTCACGTTCACGCCCAGCCGGGCGTACGGCTTCATCGCCTCCACGACAGCCTCGAGGATGGCGTACCACTTCGGCTGGCCCATCTCCTCGGAGAGGCGGCGGACGCCCTCGCGCATGTGACGCGCCCGCGGGTCCTCCGTTCGGTAGACGCGGTGGCCGAAGCCCATGATCGGCTCCCGGTTGGCGCGCTTCGCCTTCACCCACGCGGCGGCGCGTTCGGGCGTGCCGATCTCCATCGCCATCTTCATCACGTCCTCGGCGGCCCCGCCGTGCGCCGGGCCGGAGAGCGCCGCGACCGCGGCCGTGACCGCCGCGTGGAGGTTGGCGTCCGTCCCCGCGACCACGCGCGCCGTGAACGACGAGGCGTTCGCGCCATGCTCCGCGTGCAGGATGAAGTCGGTGTCCATCAGCGACGCGGCGTCCTCGGACGGGCGCTCACCCTTCAGCATCCAGAGGAAGTTCGCCGCCTGCCCGAGCGACGGGTCGGGCGGGACGGGAGCGAGGCCCTGGCGGATGCGGTGGTGCGCGGCGACGAGCATCGGCACCTGGCTCGTCAGGCGGACGCCCTTGCGCAGGGTCGCCCCCTGCGACTGGTCGTCGACCTCGGGGTCGGACGCGCCAAGGGCGGAGACGGCGGTGCGCAGCACCTCCATCGGGTGCGCGCCCTTGATCGCCCGGATCACATCGATGGCGGACGAGGGCAGGATGCGGGCGTCACGCAGTTCGCGGTCGAATTTCGCGCGCTCGTCGGAGGTGGGCAGGTCGCCGTGGAAGAGGAGGTAGGCGGTCTCCTCGAACGTGGAGCGCTCCGCGAGGTCGTGGATCGAGTAGCCGCGGTACCGCAGCTCCCCCGCGCGTCCGTCGATGAAGCAGACGTCACTCCGGTCGAAGTAGACGCCGTTCAGCCCTCGATGGATCTGGACCTGCTCGTCCGTCGCGTCCGCCATCAACCTCGCCCTTCGTCGTGACGGAGAGTCTAGCGGGGGTGCGGCGCTCGCGTTTCTCGCCCGGGCGAGGGCTAGCGGAGCGCCTCGGCCAGACGCTGAGCAACCGCGGTCCCGATCAGAGTGGGCGGCGCGGGCAGCGGTGGGATCGCCGTCCCTTCGTCCGTCGCGATCATGAGCGCCGTGCTCACGATGTAGCCCTGTGCCACGGACACGGAGGCGATGTGCTGCGTGAGCACGAGGCCGCCGGCGGAGATGCGGAATGCCGTATCCATCCCGGTGGCGTTGGCGGGGAGTCCGCTCACGGCGGTCAGCTGGACGATTTCGACGGTCGCGCCGGGGAGCTGCGCTGAGACCCTGCTCTGGAGCGCGGCCTGGATGCACGGGCGCACCGCGTCCGGGCTGGCCGTCTGCCCCGCCTTCACCGTCTGCAGCGCGGCGGGATCCCGCATGGCGAGGGACATGATCGAGGTCAGACCGTCCGGGGGCTGGGCGAAGAACCGCGAGACCGCTTCCGGGGCGGCGTTCGTCGCGGCGGCCGGTTGATTCGGGTAACAGGCCGTGATGAGGTCCTGCCCGGCCTTTGCGGACTGCTGCGCGCCTCCGGCCCGGGCGGCCTCGGCGAGCTCGCGCATCCCGGCGTCCTGGATGCTCCAGTTGGAGCCGGGCACGTCGCCCGGCTGCAGCAGCGCTTTCTTGAGCGTCGCCTCGACCTGGCTGCTGGCGGCCGCCGTCGCCGTTGGTGTCGCGGCCGGTTTGGGCGTTTCGGTCGCGCTCGCGGCAGGCGCCGGCGTCGCGGTCGAGACGCCTGAAGGCGCCGGCTCCGACTTCTCGCCGCAGCCGGACAACAGGACACCCGCGACGATGACGACGAGGGACAGCGCGCGCCGTGGTTGCATTACTGTCCCCCTGACGCCCTCGGCGGACGCGCACGTCCGCTAGTCCTCCTCGAGCGTCGAGGTGTCGCCTTCCGGCAGCCCGAGCTCCCGTGCCTTCAACAGCCGCCGCATGATCTTCCCGGAGCGGGTCTTCGGCAGGATGTCGATGACCTCGATCTCCTTCGGGGCGACGGCGGGGCCCAGGCGGGCACGGGCGTGGCGGTTGAGGTCGCGCATGAGGGCGTCGGTCTTCTCGAAGCCGTCATTCAGCGTCACGAACGCTTTCACCACCTCCATCGCGAGTGGGTCCGGCTTGCCGATGACCCCCGCCTCGGCGACCGCCGCGTGCTCGATCATCACCGATTCCACCTCGAACGGTGAGACCAGGTGCCCCGAGGTGTTGATCACGTCGTCGTCGCGGCCGACGAACCAGATGTAGCCGTCGGCGTCGCGCTTCGCCTTGTCGCCGGTGTAATACCAGCCGTTCTTGAACCGGCTGTCGTACCGCTCCTGGTCGTTCCAGTAGGTGCGGAACATCGAGGGCCAGCCCGGCTTGCAGACCAGCGCGCCCTCCACCATCGGCTCGGCTATCTCCTTCCCCTGCTCGTCCACGATGGTGACGTGGACACCGGGGAACGGGCGGCCCATCGAGCCCGGCCGGATCGGCATCGAGGGGTAGTTGGCGCACATGATCGAGCCGGTCTCCGTCTGCCACCAGTTGTCGTGGAACGGCAGCCCGAACGCCTCGATCCCCCACACGACGCCCTCGGGATTGAGCGGTTCGCCGACGGACATCGCGTACCGCAGCGAGGAGAGGTCGAACGACTTCGGGATGTCGGTGCCGGCCTTCATCAGCAGCCGGATCGCCGTCGGCGCCGTATACCAGACCGTGACCCTGTGTTTCTGGATGTTCTCGAACCAGCGTCGCGCGCCGAAGCCGCCCTCGTCGATCAGGCTCGTCACCCCGTTCGAGAACGGCGCGAACATGCCGTACGACGTGCCCGTCACCCAGCCCGGGTCGGCGGTGCACCAGTAGATATCGTCCTCGTGCAGGTCGAGGACGTACTTCCCGGTCGCGTAGTGGCCCACGATCGCGTTGTGGACGTGCGCCGCCCCCTTCGGCAGCCCCGTGGTGCCGGAGGTGAAATGCATGATCGACCAGTCCTCCGGACCGGTCCGCTCGATCTCGAACTCCTCGGAGGCGGGCCCCACGATGTCCGACCATGCGATGTCCCCCGCGGCGACCGGCCTCCCCTCGCGGTGCGCGATCACGATGACGTGGCGCAGCGAGGGCAGTTGCGCGCGGATCTCGTTGACCTTGGGGAGCAACTTGGGCGTCGTGATGATGGTGCAGCCCTCGGCGCGGCTGACCCGCTCGCGGATCGGTTCGGGGCCGAACGCCGAGAACAGCGGTGCCGTGATCGCGCCGATCTTCAGCGTGCCGAAGACAGCGAAGTAGAGCTCGGGGATGCGGTCCGCAAGGATGAAGACCCGCTCGCCCTTCTTGATCCCGAGCGAGCGGAGCGCGTTGGCGGCCTTGTTCGTCTGCTTCTTGAAGTCGAGGTAGGAGTACCGCTCGACCTCGCCGGCGGCGGACTGCCAGATGATCGCGGTCTTGTTGGCGCGCGCCCCGTTGGCGTGCCGGTCGACGCACTCGTAGGCCTTGTTGAGCATCCCGCCGGGACGGTCGATGCCCTTCCATTCCTCGTCCCACGAAAACGACTGCCGCGCCGCCGCCCAGTCCGCCAGGTTCGGCCGCGCCTTCAGCGCCGCCACATCCTTCGCGATCTCCGGGTACCCCTCGATCATCGCCCGCCCCCTACCGTACGCATCGTTCGCAAGGCGGGGAGTATAAGACGGCGGGTGGCTACCCCGTTAGGCTCCAGCGACGGCTAGCGTTGTCGTAAGTCGCTTCGCCAGCGCGTTTCATTGCCTGTTGCGCATTCCGGAGCGTGTGTTTCCACTGCTTGCCGAATCGCTCCCCGTTGATCACCAGATCACGAGTGTCGTCACACAGGTCGGGGATGAGCGCGCGGACGGCTTCCCCTAATTCCGTGGTAGTAAGAGGTCCCGCTGCGAGCGCGACCCGCAGGGCCGAACGAAACATCCCCGTAGCCGATCGGACACCCACCTGAGCAGCGATGAAGGCGTCATCTGTGCTCCGAAAATGCTGTTGAAACTCACCGTCGAGTGCCTTCGATTGACTGTTTTCGACGCGCTCAGCGTCTGCTACCAGCGCGTCGGCCTGCGATTCGAACGTGCGAAGGGTGTCGAGATCAACCGGGTGCCCGAGGGTTTCGTAAAGCGCGAGGTCCGATCGGATGGTGGTGACGAGCGCTCGGTCGTCTACCCGAAGTCCGTACTCAAAATTTCGATCGATACCAGACTGAGTGAGGTTGCCCGACGTGACAATTGCGGCTGCGTGGTCGCTAACCATCACCTTCGCGTGGAGCCCCCGCAAGGTGACAACGCGCGCACCGCGATGCTCCGCAAGATATCGTAATCCTGCCAGATCAAGTGAGCCGGCGATGACCGAATCCCCCCGAATATCGGTCAGGACGGACAGCGAGACACTCGACGCGAGTCGATCGGCAAGCCAACGCATCTCCGATTGCTTCAGGAACGGTGCTGCGAGGAAGAACTCGCTCTTTGCAGACGCTGCGAGTTCCGCGAGGTCGCTACGCCACCCGCGTGCTATCGCCGTCGTTGTCATCTGACGATTTCCACACCATTCGCGTGTACGACTCGGATGTCGGTCACGATGATGTCGCTACCTGCGATGGACGGGTGAAGACCCGCGAACTCGCCGCGGATGGCCTCCAAGAGACTGGCGTGCTCGACGGCCCCTTGAGCGAGGTTAAGCGCGTCATCCGCTTCCAGCGTCTCGATTTCGAGGTCGAGATCGAACGCTAGTGCGTATTCAACTCGTACTCGATAAGTTGCCATCCCTACCGCCTCGCCATCCCCGCCGCCGCCTCGAAGGTCGCGCGGATCGAGCGGCTCAACAGCGCGTCGATGTTCGCGTCGGAGGCGCCGTGGGAGCGGAGCCAGGGGACCTCGTGGTCGGGCACCAGCGTCCAGACATCGGGTCGGCGGTCCGGGTTCCACCGGCCCCAGAAGCCGGCAGCCGAGCCGTCGTGGCCGAGGCAAGTCTGCTCCGCGTACCCCGCCTGTACGAGGCCGAGCGCGATCTGCGAACGAGCCTCGACATACGCGGGGTCGGGAGAGAAGAAGCGGTCGAGGCCCACGGTCGCACCGCGCTTCGCCAGGCTGGTGAGGTAGGCCATGTCCGTCGTGTCGTTCGAGTGGCCGATCGTCACGGCACGCAGGTCGAGGCCCTCCGACTCGAAGAGGTCAAGCAGCGGCGTGCCAAGCGCGTCGGTCGCGAGCGTGTGACACGAGATCGGGACGCCGGTTGCCTTCGCGGCACGCGCCGCGCCGCGCGCCATCTTCTCCAGGTGGACGCGCGGCGCGAACCGGCCCTCGTCCAGGCGCGCCTCGAGGTCCCACGCGAGTTTGATGATCCCAGCCTTGATGCCAGAACCCTCGATGCCTTCGGTGATCTCGCGCGTGAAGTGGGCGGCGACCTCGTCCTCCGTCCAGCCGAAGTAGACCGAGGGCACCCAGCGGTAGACGCCGGTGGCGCAGACGACGTTGACGCCGTGCTCGGCGTGACGGGCGGCGACGGCCTGGAAGAGCCACATCTGGCGGCCGAGGTCGAACGGGGTGAGGTCGATCACGCTGTCGATGCCGGACTGGCGGACGCGCGCCAGCGCCTCCACGCAGCGGTCGACGATCTCCTGCCTGCGTGTCGGCGTGTCCATCAGCCCGGGGGTGTGCTCCATCCCGCCGCTGCCGTTGGTGAGGTGTTCGTGCGAGAGCGTTCGGCCGAGGTCAGCGCTGTCGATCGGGCCTCGGATGGTGTTGACCTGCGACATCGGGTGTCCCTTCGCTCGATCGAGCGGTCAGTCCAGCAGTCCGGTCAGCACCGCCCACATCGCCGCGCCCCAGCGGGCCACGCTGGCCGGGTCGCAGGCCTTCTCGAAGGTGTCCTGCGGCGAGTGGAAGTAGCGGTGGCCGCCAAGGAAAGTGACATAACGGCCCTTGTACTGGGCGATGTTCCGCGCCTCGCCACCACCGGGCTCTCCGACGGCCATCGCCTCGTATCCCTCGACGCCCGCGGAGGCGAGGGCGCCTGTCGTCAGCGTGTGCAGCGCCTCGTCCGCCGCGCCGATGCGGGGCGTGCCGTCCTTCGCGCCGATCGACGCACCGAGGTGGAGCCAGGCGTGCGCCACCTTCGGAAGGGTGGCGCGCTTCTTGATGAACTCCTCGAGGCCGGCGTGATGCAGTTCGTGCCCGGAGGAGGCGACGAAGTGGACGGTGCGCCGTCGCGCGGGGAGGGCGGCGAGCCCTTCGGCCAGCGCGAGCCAGATCGTGAGACCGCCGCCACGCTCGGCGGCGCAGGTGAACCAGCCGGACTTCGGCGTCATCACCACGAGTGGCGCGGCCGCCTCGTCCGTGCCGGGGAGCGTGGCGACGACGTTGGTGGCCCGCGAGTTCAGCCGGTCCCCGTCGATTTCGAGCGTGGCCTCGCCGCCGAGGAGGAGGGCGGAGGTGAGCCGACGTCCCTCCTTCGCCGCGACCTGGAGGACGGGGAGGCCGAACGGCTGGCGGATGTGTTCGGCGTTGCGCAGCACGATCTCGCCCTCCGGGTCTCCGGTGGGGACGACCATGCCGAGGACACCCTGCTGCTGGAGTCCGGAGTAGAGGGCGCGCGCGTCGGGGGCGCTCCATCGTCGGTCGTTCCGCAGGGCGGAGGTGGCGATCAGGACCTTGCCGAACGGCTCGTCGTCGTTGTCCTCGCCGAGGTCGCCGGTGACGCCGCCGATGCGGGTGAAGCCGCCGTCGTACATCGGCTCGCCGTCCACGCTGCCGTCACGCCAGGTGAGGCGGGCGCGTTGCACCTCGACCCGCGGGAAGGCGAAGCGTTCGGACTCTCCGGCCACCCCCGCCGCGCGCAACTCGGCGAGGAGCCAGTCGGTGGTGCGGTCGTCGCCGGGCCAGCCGGTGCGGTGGATGCCGAAGCCCTCGTAGGCGCGGATGCGCGCCTCGATGCGGGCGGGGTCGAGACCGGGTGGGACGGTGGACATGGGCCCTCCAGTGCATGCGTGCCGCGCGGGAATTCGACGAACCGTCGCGCGCCTCGATGTACGCCCCGGCCCACAGCGGCGTCAAACCGAACGGCCGGATGATGGGGACACAGCCGGGGAGGTGTCGAACGCGTCTCCCGGGCCAACCGTTACTCTGGTAGACTCGATGTACCACCGTTCGAGGGAGCCCGGCCCATGCGCCAGTCCGTCCGCGCCCTCCCGGGACGCCTCTTCGCTGTCATCGCAGTGCTGGCGGCGGCCTGCCTTGCGCTCGCGCTGGTTTCGACAGCCGCGGCCTCCGGGGGCGACGACGACCACCATCCGGCGTTGGGCCCTGGCGAGATCTCGTTTGACGGTGCCGGGGCGGTGTTCGCGAGTGCGGACGGGGCCACGGCGCCCGTCGAGCTGATCATCCGGAATTTCTCGAGCAGCGGCGCGGCGGTGCGATGGGCGTCGAACAGAATGCCCGTCGCGTTCTGCACGATCCAGACCAACCGTCCCTCGTCGGTGACCGCCGAGCAGTTTCGCGAGGCGGTCCGCCTGGCGGCTGAGATGTGGAACAACATCGAGGCGGCGATCGGTGTCCGGTACACCGGCGACTGCCTTTCCCTCCGTCTGGACCTGGACAACAACCAGAACGAGATCGGATGGGACGACTCGCGCAACCTCGTCAGCGGGTCGCAGGCGGGCGTGACGCAGGGCTCGTGGCTCACCGCGTTCGGGCGCCGTGACTTCCAGGAGACCGACATCGTGCTGGACGGCCAGTTGCGGGTCCCGGAGGTGTGCTTCCGCACGGTCATGGCGCACGAGATGGGGCACGCGCTCGGCTTCGGGCATTCCGACTCGCGCGCCGACCTGATGTACCCCTCCTTCAGTCCGACCGACCTCTCGACCTGCCGGCCAACGGCGTCCGCTGACGAAGAGGCGTGGCTGATCAGCCTGTATGGGGCGAACCGCAAGCCGGTGGTGACGCCGCCCGGTGACCGGACGGTGCAGGCGGGCGCGGAGGTGACGCTGAGCGTCCAGGCGAGCGATCCGGACGGGGATGCGATCACGTTCGAGTGGAAGCAGACCGGTGGAGCCCCCGTCACCCTCAGCACGAGTGGTAACTCGGTCTCCTTGACCGCGCCGGCAAGCGGAGCGGTCACCCTGGAGGTCGCAGTACTCGATCGCTATCTGCACCGCTCCACGGCTCGGCTGACGCTGACGGCGACGACGCAGGCGCCGCAGAGCGCGCCCGCCCCGCCCTCGTTGCAGTCGATCCTCGCCAACACCGCCCGAAGCGCATCCACGCTGAAATGGAGTGCGGCTGACGGCGCCCAGTCGTACGCGTTCTGCGTGACCCAGCGCGGGGCTGCGACCTGCACGACACAGGCGGGGCCGTCGGCTGATGTGGGCTGGACGACCAGCCTGTCGTCAGGCGGCCGGGCGGAAGAGCGGACGGTGCTGGCGCTCGACATGCGGATCACCGGCATGCGGGCCTGCAACACCGTGGGGTGTTCCCCCTCCGGGCTGGGGCCGCAGATGGGCGGCTTCCGCTGGACGAACTGGGGTATCTCCTATGACGTGGCCGCGATGGCGCTCGACGTCCCCGGGACGCCCGTGCGCTTCACGATCGCGGGTGCGGTGAATATGGGGGCCTCTGCCCGACTCTTCGCGATCTACACCGGGCCCGAGGACGATCCGCAGCGAGTGCTGGTCCGGGACTGCGGCGTCGTGGACCCCGGCCAGACCTGTATCGGGTTCCTGGGCTCGTCCGACAATGGCCATGGCGAGTTCGCCGTCATCGAGTCGAGCGCGCCCGGCACACCTGGCGCGCTTCATCGGGTGCGCATCCGGTAGGACGCCCTGGTGACGCCGGTCAGTCGCCCGGCGGCCCCGCGGGCGCGTCCCCGAACGCCATGAAGTCCCAGCGATAGAGGATGGCGAACCACAGCGCCTTCGAAGGCAGGTATGCGAGGGTGGACATCGCGACGCTGGCGATGGCAATCGTCCAGAGCGGGTCGAGGCCTGCCCGCCAGATCGGGTGCCAGACGACCTCAGCGATCCCCAGCAGGATCCCGAGCAGCGCCCCGACGCCATAGCCGATGCCCAGCGCCCCGAGCCAGGCGCCATCGGATGCCTGGTAGCGCAGGTCGCACTCGGTGCAGCGCGGGCGGAGCCCGAAGAAGCCAGAGAAGAACCGGCCCCGACCGCAATGCGGACAGCGCTCGCGCATCACGGTGCGCCAGCACGCGCGCAGCAGGCCGGTCTGTTCACCAGGGCGGGCGCGAGGACTCAATGTGCTGCTCACCCCATCGAGTCTAGCGGCCAGGATCTGGCCATGCGCTGGCTGTCCGTACCAATCACCGTGCCTATACTGAGCAGGCGACATCGACTGCGGCCGTCGGGCACCCCACCTCCCCGGCAGGACAATGACCACAGGGATTATCAGCCCCGTTATTGCGTGCGCCGGGGCGCTTCGAACGGTGACGAGTGTGACGGCGCAGCCCGGCAGCGAACTCGCTTCGCGCATCGTCGAGGCGCGGCCTAGCGCCGCAGCCGGCGCCTTCGTCTCCGTCACCCTCCCGCCTGGATTTGATCCCCGCTCGCTGCTGGACGACCCGCAGGGCAACGGTGTGGTGGCGTCATACGAGCGCCCGGTCCGTGGCCTCGCCCTCGTCGGCGTGGGAGTCGCGGGGCGGGTGGAGGTGCCGCCGGGCGCGCACCCCACGAGGGCGAAAGAGGAGGCGCGCGCGTTGCTGGCCGGGCCGGTGGGCGGGGATGTCCCCTTGCTGGCGCCGCGCCTGCTCGGTGGCTTCCGCTTCAATCCGGCCGCCGCTGTCCGCGATCCATGGCGTGACTTTGGCGCCGGCTGGCTGGTCTTGCCGCGGCTCCTCTTCGTCCTGAGTGGCGAGTCGAACGCCGTCGTGGTCGCGCCGGGAGTCGATCCTGGTCTGGCGGAGGCCGCCGTCGACCGACCAGCGGCATCCGCGGCGACTGCGTCCGCGCCACTGCGGGTCGAACGTGCGATGGACCGCGAGGCCTGGCTCATGAGCGTCGCGGTGATCGCGAGCGAGGTGCGTGCGGGGAAATACGAGAAGGCCGTGCTGGCCTCCACCCAGCAACTCGCGTCGGACGAGCCGATCGCCATCGGCCGGGCGCTCGCGCGGCTGCGGGCGGGATACCCCGATTGCCATGTCTTCACGATGACCGAGGGGGATACGACTTTCCTCGGCGCCAGTCCCGAGTTACTGGTCTCGCTGCTCGATGGGCGGGTGCGGGCGCTGGGCCTCGCCGGTTCGGCGCGACGCGGGGACACGCCTGAGGAGGACGTCCGCATCGGCGACGCGCTGCTGACCTCCTCGAAGGACCGGATCGAGCACGAGGCGGTCGTGCGGGCCATCCGCGAACGCCTCGGGCCGCTGACCGAGGATCTCGTCGCCCCGAACCAGCCGGAACTGCGGCGGCTGAAGAACATCCAGCACCTCTCCACGGAGATCAGCGCTCGAGTCCGGCCGGGCACCGGCATCCTCGACCTCGTCCAGCGGCTCCACCCCACGCCGGCCGTGTGCGGCTGGCCGGCCGATCGGGCCCGCGCCGTGATCGAGGAGCACGAGGCATTCGACCGCGGCTGGTATGCCGGTCCGATTGGGTGGATGGACGCTGCTGGCGACGGCGAGTTCGCGGTTGCACTGCGCTCGGCGGTGGTGTCCGCGAGCCGCGCGTGGCTCTTTGCGGGGAACGGGATCATGGGTGATTCCGTCCCGGCCTCGGAGCTGGCGGAGGTCCAGCTGAAGTTCCGGCCGCTGGCCGAGGCCCTGGGCGCGTAGCCGGTGGGACGCGGCCCGGTCCCCGGCCGGTACCCCTCCTACCCCATAGAATGAGACGCGATGTCCATCCCCGCTGACCGGTACGTCCACGCTCTGCTGCAGTCGCTCCGTCACGCGGGCGTCCGCCACGTTGTCATCGCCCCCGGCTCCCGCAATACCCCGATCACCGTTGCCGTCACCGCCCCCACCTCTCCCTTCCGCACCTGGCTCCATCTCGACGAGCGCTCCGCCGCCTACTTCGCCCTCGGCCTCGCGCGGCAGGTGGGCGAGCCCGTTGCCGTGGTCTGCACCTCCGGCACCGCCGCCGCCAACTTCCTCCCCGCAGTTGTCGAGGCGCGGCTCTCCCGGGTCCCGTTGATCTTCCTGACGGCCGACCGCCCGCCGGAGGCGCGCGACATCGGCGCGGCGCAGACCGTCGACCAGGTCGGGCTGTTCGGTTCGCATGTGAAGTGGGCGGTGGACATGCCCCCTGCCGACGAGGGGGCCGCGCGCGAGCTGGAGCGGTACGCCCGCGTCACCGCGGCGCGCGCCGCGGCGGTCGCCCTCGAAGCGCCACGGGGCCCTGTACACCTCAACATGCCGTTCCGTGAGCCGCTGGTCGAGGCGGGCGCAATGCCACCGGTGATCCTCGACGGCCCGCTGGTGGCGCATCCGGCGGAGGCGTCGCCGTCTGCCGAGGTGGTGGCGCACCTGGCCGAAGTGTGCGCGGGACGTCGGGGGCTGATCGTGTGCGGTCCGGAGTCGACGGGGCTGCCCGCGGCGGCGATCGTCGCCCTTTCGCGTGCCCTCGACTGGCCGGTGATCGCCGACCCACTCTCCGGGTTGCGCGCGGGACCTCACGACCTCACGCACGTCATCGACTGTGCCGATGTGATCGTGCGCGTGCCCGAGGCGCTTCGCGCGCTGCCGGAGGTCGTCCTCCGCTTCGGCGCCGCGCCCACATCGAAGCCGTTCAACCAGTGGCTGGCGGGGCATGCGGGCGTGCGTCGGATCCTGGTCGAAGAGGGTGCCATCGCGACGGCAGGCTGGCGCGACCCTGATCTGCTCGGCGACGACGTCGTCTCCGCGACCCCGCGTGCGCTCTGCGAGGCGCTCACCACCGCGCTCTCCTCGGACGCCAAGGCGCCGGGCGGGTGGGCCGCCCTCTGGCGGGCCGGGAACGCCGCGGCCCGCGAGGCGATGCGCGAGGCGATCGCCGGGTTCGCCGACGCCTTCGAAGGGCAGGCGGTGCTCGACCTGCGCGCCGCGTTGCCCTCCGGGAGCACGCTCGTCGCGGGAAACTCGATGCCGGTGCGCGACATCGACTCCTTCTTCTTCAACACGGAGAGCGACATCCGGATCGTGGGGACGCGCGGCGCCTCCGGGATCGACGGCGTGACCTCGACGGCGGTGGCTGCGGCAGCGGCCGGTGGCGGGCCGGTGGCACTGCTGATCGGCGACCTCTCGTTCCTGCACGACGTGAACGGGCTGTGGCCGACGCACCGGTACGGCCTCGACCTCACCATCGTGCTCGTGAACAACCAGGGCGGCGGCATCTTCTCCTTCCTCCCGCAGCGGCAGGCCGTCCCCGACCGGTTCGACACGTGGTGGGGCACACCACATGGCGTCGACCTTCGTCATGCGGTCGCGCTGCACCATGGCAGGTACGCGGTACTCGACGCCGGCGACCAGCACCGGGCGGTCGCCGAGGCGCTGGGGCGGCCGGGCCTTGATGTCCTGGAACTCCGCACTGAGCGCGACCGGAACGTGGCGCAGCACGGCTTCGTGTGGGCGCGCGCGACCGAGGCGGTCCGTGGCGCCCTCGCGGCGCACGCGTAGAGACGGGGCGAACGTGCCGCACGTCGATGTGGATGGCCTGGCGCTGAACGTCGACCGGTACGGCATGGGGCCGCCGGTGGTGCTGCTGCACGGCTTCACCGGTTCGCGCACCTCCTGGTACGACGTGGTCCGCGCGCTTGAGTCACAATTCACGACGCTGTCCGTCGACCTCGTCGGGCACGGCTGGTCGGGGTCACCGACCGCGCTGGAGCGGTACGAGATGTCGCGTGCGGTGGACGACCTGGTCGTGATGCTGCGGACGAGTGGTTTCGAACGCGCCGTGTGGGTGGGGTACTCGCTCGGCGGGCGCACCGCGCTGCAACTCGCGGTCCAGCACCCGGGAGCGGTCTCCGCGCTCGTGCTGGAGGGCGCCTCATCAGGGCTCCCGACCGAGCAGGAGCGCGCCGACCGGATCGCGGCCGACGAGGTGCTTGCGCGGAAACTGGAGACCGAGGGCGTTGAGGCGTTCATCGACTACTGGCAGTCGATCCCGCTCTGGGACTCTCAGAAGACGACCCTGACGGAGCCGCAGCGGGTCGCGCTGCGACAGCAGCGGCTTGCCCAGCGAGCGACCGGCCTCGCGAACTCGCTCCGCGGGATGGGGACCGGCTCCCAGATGTGGGTGGGTGACCGCCTTGGCGAGCTGAACGTGCCCGTTCTTCTCACAGCCGGTAGGCTGGACACGAAGTTCAGCGCCATTGCGGCCGAGATGGGCCAGGCGATCCCGGGCGCGCGCGTCGAGATCATCGATGACGCGGGGCACTGCGCCCACCTGGAGCAGCCAGTGGCGTTCAACGCGGTGCTGCTGGACTTCTTGCGAGGGATACGCGGCCGGCTTTAGCCCTTCGAGGGTTGCGCTGGCGCTCCACCGGGCGGGGGGATCACCGTGAACATCCGATGGCAGTCCGTGAAGCAGTACACGGACATCCTTTACGACAAGGCCGAGGGGATCGCGAAGATCACCATCAACCGGCCGGAAGTCCATAACTCCTTTCGCCCCGGCACGCTCGACGAACTGGCCGAGGCGTTCCGTGACGCGGCCCAGGACGACTCGATCGGCGTCGTCCTCTTCACCGGCGCCGGCGGCCGCGCCTTCTGTGCCGGCGGCGATCAGCGCGTCCGCGGCCATGCCGGATACGTCGGTGAGAGCGGCAACCCGAGCTTGAACGTCCTCCCGCTCCAGCGGTTCATCCGTGAGATGCCGAAGCCGGTGATCGCGCTCGTCGCCGGGTACGCGATCGGCGGCGGGCATGTGCTGCACGTGATCTGCGACATGACGATCGCGGCGGAGAACGCGCGCTTCGGCCAGACCGGCCCCCGCGTCGGTTCGTTTGACGCCGGTTACGGCGTGTCGATGCTCGCCCGGCTCGTCGGGACGAAGAAGGCGCGAGAGATCTGGTACCTCTGCCGTCAGTACGACGCGCAGGAGGCGCTCCAGATGGGCCTCGTGAACAAGGTCGTCCCCCTCGACCAGCTGGAGGACGAGGGCGTCGAGTGGGCGCGCGAGATCCTCGCGAAATCGTCCACGGCGATCCGGTTCCTGAAGAACGCCTTCCTCGCGGACACGGACGGCGCGACCGGACTCCAGGTGCTCGCCGGCGACCTGACGATGCTCTACTACACGACTGACGAGGCGAAGGAAGGCCGCAACGCCTTCGTCGAGAAGCGAATGCCCGACTTCACGAAGTTCACCCGTCTGCCGTTCCACGGCTAGCGCGCGAAGGATCGAGATGGCCCCGACTGCCCGCACGCTGCCGCGCCCCGGCTCCTTCCACGCCTGGCTGCTGGCTATCCGTCCGCCCACGCTGACGGCGGCGATCGTCCCCGTCCTCGTCGGCACCGGCGTGGCAATCCACGATGGCGTGCGGGCGCCGCTGGCGGCCTCCGCGGCGATGCTGGGGGCGCTGGCGCTTCAGGTGGGCGCGAACTTCGCGAACGACCTCTCGGACTTCCGCCGTGGCGCCGACAACGAGTCGCGTCTGGGTCCGCCGCGGGCGACGCAGCAGGGGCTGCTGACGCAGCGCCAGGTGCAACAGGGGATCCTTTCCGCGTTCATGGTGGCGACCGCCGCCGGGCTCTATCTCGTGACGCAGGGTGGCTGGCCGATCATCGCGATCGGCCTCGCCTCGATGATCGCCGCGCTGACCTACACCGGCGGGCCGTGGCCGTTTGGCTACCGGGGGCTCGGCGAGTTGTTCGTGTTCATCTTCTTCGGCGTGGTCGCGGTCGCGGGGACGTATTACGTGCAGGCCGGGGCGGTGACCGGCGATGTCCTGGCTGCGGCGCTGCCGGTGTCTCTCACCGTCACGGCGATCCTCGTCGTGAACAACGTGCGGGACATCGACACGGACCGGCTCGCGGGTAAGTACACCATCGCGGTCTACCTCGGGCGGCGGCTTGCGCGTTTCGAGTTCGTGATGGTGGTCGTGATGGCATACCTGTCGGCGGGGTCGCTGTGGCTGCTCGGCTCATTCTCCGGCTGGGTGCTGCTCTCGTGGGCCTCGGTGCCGGCGGCCGTCGTGCCGGTGGCCGCGGTCGTCGCGCGGACGGATGGTCCGAGCCTGAACAAGGCGCTGCGCTCGACCGCGCGGCTCCACCTGCTGTTCGGGATCCTGCTGGCGATCGGCGTCTCGTTCTAGCGTCCCCGTATGACGAAGCCACCTCCGCATCCCACTGCCCTCCGCTGGCGGCCGTTTCGCCTTCCCCTGCGTGCCCGCTTCGAGGCCGCCCACGGGGCCACCGCCTCGCGTGATGGCGTGCTGATCGAGGTGCGCGATGCCGGCGGGCACACAGGAATCGGAGAGGCCTCCCCGTACCCCAGCCTCGGCGGTGGCACCGTCGACGACGTGCTGACGCTGCTCGCGCGCCACGGGTTCGCGGTGTTCGAGGGCGGCGAGCTGTCGGGCGGGACGGGGGTGGAAGCGCTGCGTTGTGCCGTGGACGTGGCCACGCTGGACCTCGCGGGGCGGGTGGCCGGGAGGCCGGTCGCGGCGCTGCTCTCTGGCGCACCGGCGGCGTCGATCGCGGTGAATGCGGTCATCGGTGGCGGAACGCCGGAAGAGGTGGTCGGCTACGCCCTCGATGCCGTCCGGGCCGGTTACCGCGTGCTGAAGTTGAAGGTGGGAGTCGCTTCGCTCGCGGAGGAGGTGCGCCGGATCGCCGCCGTCCGCGCCGCCTGCCCGGATGCCGCGATCCGTCTAGACGCGAACGGGGCCTGGGACGAGGCTGCCGCACGCGAGGCGGTCGAGGCGTTCGTACCATGTCGCATCGAATGGTTGGAGCAGCCTGTTCCCCCGTCTGAGTTCGAGGCGTTCGCTCGTCTGAACGCAGCCTCGCCCGTCCGGATCGGCGCGGACGAGTCGCTCACCGATCCAGTGCTCCGCGAATGGATCCTCGAGCGGCGCGCCGCGAGCGTCGTTGTGCTGAAGCCGATGATGCTGGGCGGCGTACGGGCGGCGCTCGATGTCGGACGACGCGCGATCGATCGAGGGATGACCGTGGTGGTCACCACGACGTTCGATTCCTCGGTGGGGACGGCGGCGGCGCTGCACCTCGCGGCCGCGCTCGGTGAGGTGGCGCCAGGCACGCCGGTTGCGCACGGTCTGTCGACCGGTGAACACCTGGGAGGCGACGTGGTCGAGGAAGCGTTCGTGCCGGTCGACGGCCGGATGGCGCTGTCCGCAGCACCCGGCCTGGGTATCGACGTAGATGAGGACGCCCTCGACGCGGTGGCGACGGCGAGCTGGTCGGACTGGGTGCGCGCCTGATGCCCGGGGCGCCGCTCGACATCGCGCTCTCCGACTGGGTCGCGCTGCGCGCGCGCACGCATCCGTCGCACATCGCCCTCGAGTGCTCGGGGGAGCGATGGGACTACGCCACGCTGGAGATGCGGGTGGCTTCGGCGGCCGGGGCCCTGCGCGCGGAAGGCGTCGAGGCAGGCGAGCCGGTCGCGGTGCTCGCGAACAACGGCCTGCCGATCGCGCGCTTCGCGCACGCGGTCCCGCGGGCGGGCGGCCTGTTCATGCCGTTGAACGCGCGCCTCTCCGCGGACGAGATCACCTGGCAGTTGCAGGACAGCCGAACGCGCCTGCTCGTGCACGACGCCTCGCTGGCCGCGCTCGCGCACGAGGCCGCGGACGCGGCAGGGGTGCGGCTAGTCGCGATCGAGGACGCACGGTGGGATGCAGGCACACCGGTGGCCGCGCCGGAGGCGGTCGAGGCAGACCGTGCGCACTCGGTGATCTACACCTCGGGCACGACCGGGCGGCCGAAGGGGGCGGTGCTGACGCACGGCAACTTCCACTGGAGCGCCGTGGCGAGCGCGGCGAACCTGGGCGTCGAGGCGGACGACCGCTGGCTTGCCTGCATGCCACTGTTCCATGTGGGCGGGCTCTCGATCCTGTTGCGCTCCGCGATCTACGGCACCACCGCTGTCATCCACGAGCGCTTTGAGGAGATGCGTGTCGACCACGCGTTGCGCGAGGGACGGGTCACGCTGCTCTCCGTGGTCGCGACGATGCTCCAGCGCGTCTTCGCCGTATCGCCCGAGCCGTTCCCGGTCACGCTGCGGGGCGTCCTCCTCGGTGGAGGTCCCGCGCCGCGCCCCCTGCTGGAGGAGGCCGCGCGCCGGGGAATGCCGGTGCTGCAGACCTACGGGCTGACCGAGACCTGCTCGCAGGTCGCGACGCTGGGCCACGCCGACGCCCTGCGCAAACTCGGCTCGGCCGGACTGCCGCTGCTGGCCTCCACCGTGCGGATCGAGGTGGACGGGCGCGAGGCTGAGGCGGGCGAGGTAGGCGAGATCGTGGTGGCGGGCCCCACGGTCTGCGCGGGATATCTCCACCGCCCGGAGGCGACTGCTGATGCGATCCGCCACGGCTGGCTGCACACGGGCGACCTGGGCTGGCGCGACAGCGAGGGCTATCTCTACGTCGCCGACCGGCGCGATGACCTGATCGTGAGCGGCGGCGAGAACGTCTACCCGGCGGAGGTGGAGTCCGCGCTCCTCGGATATCCAGGAATCGAGGAGTGCGCGGTGGTTGGCCTGCCGGACGACCGCTGGGGCGCGCGTGTGGTCGCGGTCGTCGTCCCGCATGCCGGAGTCGAGGCGCCCTCGCGGGCTGCGTTGGAAGCGCACCTGCGCAGCCGGCTCGCGGGGTACAAGCTGCCGCGCGAGATCATCGTGGAATCGGAGCCGCTGCCGAGGACGGCCTCCGGCAAACTCCAGCGACATCTGGTCCGCGCTCGCCTGCGAGGGATGCAGGACTAGACGCCGGGCGCGGGCGTCCCGGTGACGGCGCGCCATCCCTGCGCCAGGAGCACGCGCGCGAACGCGGCCCCGGGGCAGTGGTTGCGCACGGCGAGCCCGTCGAATGACCCGTAGTAGCGGGTGAACACGTCGCGTCCATCCTCCAGCGCGAGCAGGCCGTCGCGATACGCCTCGACCTCGCCCGACAGCGGCTCGTACGGCGTCCCGCACCGCGGCTCGCTCCAGACGACGGCCTCGAGGATCGCACGGACCGAATCGACGCCCGTGCGCACCTCGGCGAGACGCAGGTCCGGGATGGCGTGCTGTTCACCGGCCCGCGCGAGCGCCTGATGCATCGCGGTGTGCCATGCCGTGACGCGCGATTCGTCGGGCATCGAGTCCATCACCCGTGCGGTGTTGGCGACCACCGTCGTCTCGTCGAACAGGTCGGGCACCAGCCGCAGCAACTCGTGGAGGCGGGCGGCGAAGCCCGGCTCGAATTTGGAGACGAGCGCCTCCTCTTCGTCGACGCGGACCAGGCGGCGCGATTCCTCGATCCCCTGCCGCCGGATCCAGTCGAGGAGGGCCGCCTCGAAGGCGCGGTCGGTATGGGCGTCAACGGTCGGGTTGTCATCGATTGCCACGTCCGCAGTATCCGCCTGTCCGGCGATCCACGGCAGTCCCCGGACGGCGTACGGTATCGAGATTGACGAGGGAGCCTCCCAGCGACAGAATCGGGCCCGCCGCCCGACATCGCGGGCAGGCGTCGAGGGAGGCCCCGTGCCAGACACTGCCCAGACATTTCTCGATCTTCATGTCCACTCCTCGGAGGGCTCCGACGACGCCGGGGCGACGGTCGAGGGCTACCTCCGCTGGGTGGAGTCACGCCGCAAGCTCGGCTTTCGGGTCGACGGCTTCGTCCTGACTGAGCACCGGCGGTATGACCCGAGCCGCGACTACTCCGAGCTCGCCGCCAGGTACAACGCCGTGGTGCTGCGCGGTGTCGAGCTGGAGACGGAGATCGGGCATGTGCTGGTCTACGGCGTGACACCCGAGTTCCTGAAGCATTTCGACCTCACGGACGTCTCGCTGCCGTACGCCGAGGTGTTCCGGGTGGCGTGGGAGACGGGCGGCGTCGCGGTGGGGGCCCACGCCGGCCGCCCGCGCATCGGCGCGGTCGAGCACTACAACGAGCGCCAGGTTGACCTGAGCCCGGTGCGTGTGCTGGAGACGCTGAACGGCGGCAGCAACGACTACGAGAACGCACGCGCGCACGACCTAGCGCGGACGCACAACATCCGGGAGATCGGCGCGAGCGACGGGCACTTCGTTTCAGGCCTCGCGCGCTGCCTCACACGCTTCGACCACACCATCCGCACCATCGATGACCTCGTCGCGGTGCTGCGCGACCCGGCGGGACGCTTCGTGCCGTTGCGACTGGAAGAGACCCTCGAGGGCGCCGAGATCACGGTGCGGCCCGGCCTCGAGGAACTGACCGCCATGCTTCCGCACACCAGCGGACAGGGCAGCCTCGGCGGGGACGCCCTCGAGTTCGACCGCTCGGTGATCGGGCGGGAGGTCCCCGGCGGACGGCTCGTGGTCACGGCGGAGTCCATCCGCGAGTACTGCGAGGCACTGGAGGAGACCAATCCGCTCTACCTCGACCACGAGTTCGCCTCGGAGGGGCTGTACGGGGGGATCATCGCGCCGCCGGGGCTGCTCCAGACGGCGCAACTCGGCTCGCCGCCGGACCCCAAGCTGAAGTTCGGCAACCTCGGGTTCCACGCCGGGTCGCGGCAGGAGTACTTCCTGCCGGTGCGGCCGGGCGATGTGCTGGAGGCCTACGTCTCGATCAAAGAGGTCTACGAGAAGACTGGCCGCTCCGGCCGCATGGTCTTCGTCGTCCGTCAGGCACGGTTCGAGAACCAGCACGGCGAGACCGTCGCGCTGCTGCAGAACTCTCACGTCCAGCGGGAACTGCAGGCAGGAGGCTCCGATGACTGAAGCACGACCGACCGTGGTCCAGCGTTACCTCGAGGACATCGAGGTGGGCAACGAGTTCGTGGCCCATCAGCAGCCCACGACGGAGCACGTCATCTCGTTCCTCAACAACGGGCACAGCGGCCGTCCCGCCAACGCGATGAACGGCCGGTTCACCGATCCCGAGGTCGCGAAGGCGCAGGGCTTCCCGAAGCCGATCGTCCCCGGCGTCATGTCGGCCGCGATGCTCACGCGGGTCGTCACCGACTGGATGGGGCCGATGGGCCGGATCGTGAGCCTCGATGTCTCGTTCCGCCGGCCCGTCCTGCACGATGACAACCTCCGGTGCGTCGCGCTGGTCACCGACATCATTGGCGACGAGGCCTCCGAGATCACCAGCCCGGGGATTGTGAGCCTGGACGTCACGCTGGAGAACGAGCGCGGCGAGAAGCCGCTCCAGGCGGCCGCCGTCGTGGAGCTTCCGCGCCGGGCGTAGGGCTCGCGCCTCAGGCCCTCGAAGGCTCGGGGGGCTGTGGCAGCGGCGTCTCGCGGCGTCGTGCCCCCAGTTGTTCGAGGACGCGCACGAACGTCGGGTACTCTTGTGCGCCGACCACGGCATACTTTCCATCGAAGATGAACGTCGGGATCGCCGTCACGCCGATGGCGTTCGCCTGGGCGATCCCCTCGTCGACCGCCTCAACCAGGGCCCCGGACTCCAGGTCGGCGCGCAGCGCCGCGCCGTCGAGCCCCGTCGCGGTCGCCTCCCGCACCAGGACATCGAGGTCCATCAGGCTCTCGTGGTCGGTGAAATGCGCTCGGAAAAGACGGCGATGGTACTCCAGCACCTGCTCAGGGTTGCCGTGCTCTGACACCCACTCGCCGGCCTCCAGCGCGCGGTGCGTGTGCGGCTGGAAGGTGCGTCCGCGGGCGAACTTGATGCCGAGGGCCTCACCGCGCAGTTCCATCGCGGACGGAGGCGTGTCGGGGGTCGTCGTCGGTGTGCGGGTGCGGCCCTCAGGAGGGATGGAGGGGTCGAGGAAGAACGGTGCCCACTCCAGCACCACGTCCCACTCGCGATACGCCCGCTCGACCTCCACGAGGCCGACGTAGCACCACGGTCAGATGAAGTCGGAGACCACCACGATCGAGACCGGCTCGCGCCGGGCCTCGATCGCGTCGGAGGCAGGGTCGTTCGTCATGCCGTCAGTGTAGGCCAGCGGAGCGCCGGGCGACGGGCACGGTCCTGCCGGCCGCGGATGGGAGCCCTTCGCCGGATGAGGGGCCGGCACCTGACGTCCTGGCCCGTCCGCTCCCTATACTCCGCGCGCGCCTGCGGAGATCTCGAGAAGGGGCCCATCGATGGCTGACACGGAGTACGAGAACCTGCTGGTCGACCGCATCGGCACGGACGGGCGGATCGCCCGCATCACGCTCAACCGTCCGGAGAAGATGAACGCGCTGTCGCAGGAACTCCTCTTCGAGTTCCGTGACGCCCTTGAACTTCTCGAGACGGACACCAGCGCGCGCGTCATCGTGGTGCGCGGCGCGGGGCGCACGTTCAGTGCGGGGTACGACCTCACGCCACCGCAGCAATCGGGCGCGGACGCCGTGGTGCGGCAGTTCCGCACGACGGACGAGCAGGGGCGCCGTCTCTGGCAGGGCGTCCGCGGCGGGATGCAGCGGATCACCAATATCCATATGTACTTCTGGAACATCCAGAAGGTCACGATCGCGCAGGTCCACGGCTACGCGATCGCCGGTGGCTGCGAACTGTCCATGATGGCCGACCTCGTGGTCGCTGCGGACGACGCGAAATTCGGTCACCCCGGCCTCCGCTTTGCGGGCACCCGTACTTCGATGATCCTCCCGCTCCTGATCCCGATGCGGAAGGCGAAAGAGCTCTTCTACACCGGGGACAACATCAGCGCGGTGGAGGCGGCGGAGATCGGCCTGATAAACCGCGCCGTCCCCATCGACCGCCTGGACGACGAGGTGCTCGCGATGGCGGAGCGCATCGCGATCCTCCCGGCCGACCACCTGGCGATGCTGAAGGTCCACATGAATCGCTTCCACGAGAACATGGGGATCTACTCGTCGGTGCATTCGAGCACCGACCTCGACGCGGCGGGCGGCTTCACCAGCCAGGCCTACCAGTGGGCGGACAAGATGCGTTCTGGTGGCCTCAAGGAGGCCCTCGCCTGGCGCGACGGCCCGTACCAGGACTACCGCTCCGACCCGGGACGGCCGCGCTAGTCCAGGCCGGGATTCTGGAGCGGGTGCACCCATCCGGTGCGGCCGGCGGAGCATTCTGTCGGCCGCACCGGACATAAAGGGTCCGACACCCGACGGCACCGTTTAGTGGTTAGTGAACCGACCTGCGCCCGACTTCTCGGAGCGCACTTTGCGCGCGGTGGGCAACTGCATTGTGCCCGCCATGTCACTAGCCCATCGCGTGACATAAATGTGCGCGACGTAGAAGTGCGCGGTGTTGTGCGAACCATCGGAGGAAACGCGATGGGCGAACCGCTACACACTCGTCAGGGGATGGTGCAGCGCCACTCTCGTGGCGGAGCGTCGCTGCGCCGATTCGGCCACCGACACAGTTCGATTCAGGTACAAGGGTCGCGAGCATTCGCGTCAATACTGTTCGACTCATCTGGCTGAATTCCAGAAGGCTGCACGCCGCTATGAGTTCTCGCTGGTAGTGCTCTCGATCATGCTTGTTGAGAGGCAACCGACGCGCCGGACGCACTGCCGCCTAGCGGCCTGATCTCACGGGTGAGGGACACACTCGTCACGTCGCCGAAAGTTGTGTCGACCGCGACCTCCTCGACGTGGCAGCAGCCGCTACACACCGACTGGCCTCAACCGGGCGCCAGGAACGAGACAGGACGGAGTTCGAGTTTTTCGATGGGGCGACGTACCGACGGCATGGATGGCCAGCGTTCAAAGTCAACGTGCGTGATCAACCCCCTATATCTGACGATCGTTGGTGATGCGTGAATGGTGCCATGCTGGCGGTCCTGATGGCTTTCCGCTCACCTATGTGCAAGTGCTCGGCTGGTGATCATCGTTGGTGGCTGACGGCCACGGATGAGGTGGGGTTTCCGGCCTACAGACAGCTGTAGAGGGCGCGCACCAAGTGCTGGCCGCGCGGGTCCATCCCGCCGGTCGGAGGGCGCGTCTCACCGGGCAGCGGCGAGAGCATCTGGTTCATCACGTAGCCGAAGCCGAGGCGGTGCGCCGGGTCGGCGAAGCCCTGCGAACCTCCGGAGCCCGCATGCCCGAACGACGTGATCGGGCGCGCGTCGCCGAATTCCGAGAAGCGCAGCATGAAGCCGAGTGTCCGGTGCGTCGGCACCTTCAGCGTCTCGTCGATGCCGTTCGCCTGCTCCATCGCCGCGCGCTCGACGGCCCATGGTGAAAGCAGGCGCGTCTTCCCCCATACACCCCCGCGCGCCAGGGCGCCGTACACCGTTGCGAGGGATCGCGCGTCGGTGTGGCCGTTGCTCGCGGGCAACTCGGCCAGACGGTACTCGCGGCTGTTGGGGCCCACGCCACGCATCGCAGAGGCCACACCGCGCAGGGCGTTCCCGCCGCGGCTGGCCACGCCCTGCCGGTTGTCCTGCAGGATTTCCGCGACGTGGCGTCCGACGGGGTTGAAACCGAGGTGGAACGAGACGCCGAGCGGGCGCGCGATCTCCTGGCGGATGAACTGGCCGGGGGTCTTCCCGGAGACGCGGCGGATCACCTCGCCCACGAGCCAGCCGAAGGTGGACGTGTGGTAGCCCTGCTTCGAACCCGGCTCCCAGCGAGGCCGCTCCGCGGCGAGCGCTGCCGTCATCGCCTGCCAGTCGAGCGCAGCCGCCGCTGGCAGCTCGCCGTCGATGTCCGGGAGGCCGGCCTGATGGGTGAGCAGGTAGCGGACGGGGAGCCGTTCTTTGCCAGCCTGCGCGAATTCCGGCCAGTACTTCGCGACCGGAGCGTCGAAGTCGAGCTTGCCGCGGTCGGAGAGCATGTGCGCCGCGAGAGCGACCATCCCTTTCGTCGTGGAGTAGACGTTGACGATGGTGTCGCGCTCCCAGGGGCGTGTCCGCGCCGCGTCCGCATGCCCCGCCCACAGGTCGACGACCAGCTTGCCGTCGATCGCGACCGCGACGGCCGCGCCGACCTCGGGGAACTCGGTGAAGTTGCGCGCGAAGACGGCCCGTACCGGCGCGAAGCGCGGGTCGCAGATGCCCTGCACATCCACCGAGGCCAGCGTCACGATTCTCTTCTTCACTCCGCGGGGAGATGGGCACCGAAGATTAGCACGGGGGGCGAGGGCCTCCGGAAGCAGGGACAGTCCCTACACGAGCGCGGCGTAGACCGCGCCTGCGAGGCGCTGGGCGCGCGGGTCGGGGGTCATCAGCCCACCCTGCCACATGCGGTTCATCACGTAGCCGAAGGCGACCCGGTGCATCCGGTCGGCAAACGCCATCGAGCCGCCCGCGCCGTTGTGACCGAAGGCGTTCGGCCCGCGCCGGTCGCCCGTCTCCAACACCGGATGCATGTAACCGAGCGAGCGGCGCGTCTTCAGGACGAGCACCGCGTCCGGCCCCTCAGCCTGGATCGTGTGCGCGCGGTCGAGGGTCTCGGGACGCATCAGCGTCACCCCGTGCGCGCTGCCGCCCAGCGAGAGCGCCGAGTAGATGCGAGCCATGCCACGCGCGCTCGCATGCCCGTTCATCCCGGGCATTTGCGCGCGCCGCCAGCCGGCGCTGTTCGGATGCCCGGCGAGCGGCGGCGTGGAGAGCAGGATCGAACGCATGGTCAGTGACTCCGGGTTGGGGGTGAAGCCGGATGGGGCAGTGCCACCGACCGGCTGGGCCTCCAGCGTCGCGATCTGGTCGTGGGCCTCGTCCGGCACGCCGAGATAGAACGGCGCGCCGAGAGGTTCCGCGATCTCGCGGCGGATGAAATCGCCGGGCATCTCGCCGGTGACGCGGCGGATCAGTTCACCGACCAGCCAGCCGAACGTGACTGTGTGGTAGCCGTGCTTCGTGCCGGGCTCCCACTGTGGCTTCGTCGCGGCGAGGGTGCGCGTCATCGTCTCCCAGTCCTGGCAGGCGAGCTCGGGCAGCTCACGGTCGCCATCGACGGCGGGGAGGCCCGCCTGGTGCGACATCAACCAGCGCACCGTGATCGCGCCCTTCCCCTGCTGCGCGAACTCCGGCCAGTACCGCGCCACCGGCGCATCGATGTCGATTAGCCCGCGGTCCACCAGCATGTGCGCGGCGGTCGCCAGCACGCCCTTCGTGGACGACCAGACGTTGACGAGCGTGTCGCGCTCCCACGGCCGGCCGCTCTCCCGGTCGGCGACCCCGCCCCAGAGGTCGACGACCGTCTCGCCGTCGACCATCACATGGACGGAGGCCCCCAGCTCGTCCGCCTCCGCGAAGTTCCGGGCGAACACCTCGTGCACGCCTTCGAAGCGCGGGTCGACCGTGCCATGGATCGTCGGGACGTCCGCCATCGAGGTGGCCTCCTCAGTGCAAGTGATGCAAGTGAAGGGTACTTCGGATCCTTCGCCGGGCCCCCGGCAGTGCGTCGGGGTGGTCGAGTGCGCTGGCCCTGTCAGCCCTGGAGCCTAGACTGGCGAGATGCCCGAACCCGCGCCACGCCGCCGACGCCGATGTGGGGGTCGGCATGTTGGTCGCCCATATCGCGTTCTATTTCGTCGTGCTGACGGCGGCGGCTGCGCTGTATTCGACCGGCTACGCCGACGTGAAGACGGCGGCTGACGCGGCGCGGGCGCTGCAGCCCCTCGCAGGCGATGCCGCATCGCTTCTGTTTGCGCTGGGCATCATTGGCACTGGTCTCCTGGCAATCCCGGTGCTCGCAGGTTCGGTCGCCTACGCCAGCGCCGAGCTGTTCGACTGGCCCGAAGGGCTGAGCAAGACCTTCCCGCAGGCGCCACAGTTCTACGGCGTCATCCTCCTCGCCACGCTGGGCGGCGTGGGGATCGTGTTCAGTCCCATCTCCGAGATTCAGGCGCTCTACCTGGCGGCGATCGTCAACGGGATCATCGCCCCGGTGCTGCTCGTCTTCCTGATGGTCTCCGCCCACGACCGCCGCATCCTCGGCGGGTCCCGGCCGCCATTGATCACGATGGTGGTTGGCTGGGGGACCGCCATCAAGATGTCACTGGCTGCGGTCGCGCTCCTCGTCAGCCTCGTCTGAGCGTCCTGTGATTCGCCTCGTGGGCGGTCCGGGGGATCCCGGATTCACGACGGGGGCTGTGTCGCCCGGTTCTCTTCCATAAGTGAACACAGTGTTATCGTCAGGCGGATGACCCTCATCCAGCCGCAGCCCGCGCTCGTCACCGACCTCTCCGAGGTAGCCGAGATTGCTCGCGAGATCCGTGCTGCTGGTTGGCTTGCCCTCGACCTCGAATTCATGACCGAGGGGCGCTACATCCCCGAACTCAGCCTCGTCCAGGTCGGCTGGGGCGACATCGAAGTCCCCCACGTCGCCGCCGTCGACCCGCTGAAGGTGGACGTGCAGCCGATCGTCGACCTCCTTGGTGACCCGGAGATCGAGGTCATCATCCACTCCGCCCAGGCCGACCTCGCCCTCATCGGTGGCCAGTTCGGCGTCCGCGGACGGGCCGTCTTCGACACGCAGATCGCCGGCGCCTTCCTCGGCTGGGGTGAGCAGATCGGATACGGCGCGCTCGTCGAGCGGCTCTGCGGTGTCCACCTCGACAAGGGTGCGCAATTCACCGAGTGGTCCCGCCGTCCGCTCTCCGAAGAGCAGATCCGCTACGCCCTCGACGACGTCCGCTATCTCCCGCTCGCTTGGCGCACGCTCCGCCAGGAGCTTGAGGAGCGCGGGCGTTTCGACTGGGTCGAGCAGGAGTGCGACGCCCTCGCCGAGCAGTGGGCCGAGCGCACCCCGCCCGAGGAGATGTACCGCCGGGTGCGCGGCTGGAACGGCCTCAAGCGCCGCTCGCTCGGCGCGCTGCGCGCCGTCGCAGCATGGCGCGAGACCGAGTCCCGCCGCGCCAACCGCCCGCCCTCATGGCTCATGAACGACCGCACCCTCCTCGAACTCTGCCGCCGTCCCCCGCAGGTCGCCTCTGAACTCGCCGGGGTCCGCGGGCTGGGCGAGGGCACCGCCCAGCGCTATGGCCGCGCGATCATCGAAGCCATCGAGCGCGGCGTCGAAGACCAGCCCGAGATGGACGAGACCCCCCCGCATCTGCCGAACCTCGGCCAGGCGTGGCCCGCGGTCCTCTCCGGCATCCTGCAGGCACGCTGCCGTGAGTCCGACATCGCCGCCCGCTTCGTCGCCACCCGCCGTGACATCGACGACGTCATCGCCTGGTGGCTGGTCGGCGACCGCACGAATGAGCCGGACCTCCCGCTGCTGCAGGGCTGGCGTCGCAGCCTCGCCGGCCAGGACGTTCTCGACTGGCTCGCCGGCGAGACCGCCGTCGTCGTCGACCCCCACACCGAGGCCGGCCTCCGGATCAACCGGTAAGTGCGCATCGACCGGTAGGCGACGCATGTCCCTCACCAGCCCGCTCCGCGAGGCCGGTTCACCGCCCAGGTCGCGAGCGGGACATCGAGGAACTGGTCGACACGGTCTCAGGTGGTCAGACCGAGTACCGCGTGCTTCGCGAGCGCGTTGATGCGTTTGCCGTCAACCTGAAGCGGGTGATCCGTAGAGGGCGTCCCTACGGCCTCGCCCAGACCAGCCGCTCGTCCGCCGCCGCTACAGGCGGGCTGATGCGGGTCTGTGAGGCCGTCCTGGCTAGCTGAGGCGGCGGGCGGCGGTGACCGCGATCGCGGCGACTACGGCGGTGAGCGTCGCGCCCCAGGCCATATCCACCACGGTGACCAGCATCGACCAGCCGCGGATGGTCGCCTGGTTGGTCAGGTCGTAGGTGCCATACGCAACGAGTCCGAGGATCGCGCCAGAGATGAGTACGCCGCTGACCGACCGGTCGCGGTCGAGGGCCGGCAGCACGACCAGTACTACGACGCCGACGGCGTAGAGCAGGTAGAACGCCATCGCCGGCGCCCAACTGGGTGCGTCGAGGAGTAAGCCCGGAAGCTGCTTCCGATAGAGCCGGCTGGTCATGGTCGAGAGCCAGATGGCATCGAGGATGCCCGTGCTCAGAAGCGTCGCGATCACGGCAATGGCCGTACGGTTCACCTGAAACCTCCCGCCCGCCACTTGCGATCCAGTGTAGGGATATCGTCGAGAGATCTCACGAGCCCGTCCTGCCGTCCGGCGCGTCAGGCGCGGGGCGCGGGATTCTGAGATGCTGGTTTGCATGGACGAACTGACGGCAATGGTCGATCGCACGCTTGAATGGCTCGTCCTCCCGTCGTTCACACGGGTCGGTTGTGTGGTGCGCCGGCGGATCGCGCGGTGGCGGCGGCTCGATTCGTATGACCTCACGGGCCGGGTCGCACTCGTCACGGGCGCAACCTCAGGGATTGGCCTCGCGGCTGCCGCAGCGCTCGGACGGATGGGCGCGCACGTCATCCTCCTCGGGCGTGACGCTGCCCGCACCGAGGCCGCGCGACAACGGCTGGTCGCCAGCACCGGGAGCACCCGGTTCTCGACGGTCGTCGCATCCATGGACGACGCAGACGATGTGCGGCGCGCGGCCGCCGAAGTGCTCGCTTCACATCCGCGGCTCGACATCCTCGTGCACAACGCGGGCGCGCTCGCACTCGAGTACCGGCACTCTCCGATGGGCGTCGAACAGACCGCGGCGGCCCAGCTCGGCGGGCCCTTCCTGCTCACTGGCCTGCTGCTTGATCGCCTGGAGAGCGGCGCTCCGGGACGGGTGATCACCATCTCTTCCGGCGGTGCGTATCTGGCGCCACTGACCGTCTCCGGGCTCGATCCCACACCGGCCGAGTTCAACGGGACCCAGCAATACGCCCGCGCCAAGCGCGCCCAGATCACGCTGACCGAGCTATGGACGAAGCGGACGAAGGGACGCGCGGTCATCTTCCACGCGATGCATCCCGGCTGGGTGGACACGCCCGGCCTCGCCGCGTCGTTGCCGCGCTTCCGCAGTCTGCTCCGTCCGCTGCTGCGGACGCCCGATGAGGGGGCCGATACGATTGCGTGGCTGGCCGCGGACGGCGAGGGCGCGCAGGCCGGTGGTGCATTCTGGTTCGACCGCGTGCGGCGCCCGGCGCACCGCCTCGGCCGGACGCGCGTCGCTGATACCGAGGAACGTCGGGTACGCCTCTGGGCATGGTGCGAGTCCACGAGCGGCTGGATCTGCCCTTCGGCAGATGGGTCACGGGCGTAGGCATGGATATTGCAGTCATTGGTGGCGGCGTCAGCGGCCTGGTCGCGGCTTACTTGCTGCGGCGACAACACCACGTCGAGTTGTTCGAGGAACGGGCGACCGCCGGCGGTCACGCGAACACCGTCACCGTGCGCGACGGTCGCGGCGAGGATCTGGCGCTGGACGTCGGCTTCATCGTCTACAACGAGCGCACCTACCGCATCTTCTCACGTCTGTTGCGCGAACTCCGGGTCGAGACCCGGCGGTCCGACATGTCGTTCGGCGTCCGTTCCGAGGATGACGACTTTGAATACAGCAGCCGGGGGTGGCGCGGATACCTGGGCAGCTCTCGGAATCTGCTCAATGTGCGCCGTGCCCTGATGGGCCTCGACATGCTGCGCTTCCAGCGAGATGCGCGCGCCGTCCTCCGTCGTGACGCCCTGCACGAGATGCCTTTCGAGGAGTACCTGCGTCGCGGACGGTACGGTCGCGACTTCCGCGAACGCATCATCGTGCCACTGATCGCCTCCACGTGGTCGAACGCGCCGGCGGACGTCCTGTCATTCCCCACGAACTACCTGTTCCGCTTCCTTGAGCAGCACGGCGTGCTCGCGCTCTCCAGCATCCCGGAGTGGCGGTGGATCGCGGGAGGCGCCCGAAGTTACGTCGACGCGATCCTGCGCACGCTCGAGCCTGCGGACGTCCACCTCGGCACGGCCGTCGCTGGCGTTACGCGCCAGCGAGGCGGTGCGTGCGTTGCGCTGCCGGACGGCCAGGAACACCACTTTGATGCTGTGGTACTCGCCTGCCATGCGGACCAGGCGCTGTCGTTGCTCGGCGACGCCACGTCGGAGGAACGGGAGGCGCTCAGCGGGTTCACCTATGCACGGAACCGGGTCGTACTGCACACGGACGACCGTGTGCTCCCGCGGCGCGAGTCCGCGCGCGCTGCCTGGAACTACCACCGCGTCGATCACGAGGGCTTCCCCGCGACGCTCACGATGAGCTACGACCTGAACCGGCTGCAGGGATTGTCCGGACAGACGACCTACTGCGTCTCGGTGAACCCGGGCGATCGGATCGACCCGACACATGTGATCGCCTCGTTCGACTACGCGCATCCCGTCTATTCGCTGCGCACGCTGGATGCGCAGCGGCGCATGCAAGCGCTCCAGGGCCAGCGCCAGACGTACTTCGCGGGCGCGCACCTCGGTTACGGCTTCCACGAGGACGGCGCGCGCTCCGGCGCGGAGGTCGCCGGGCGGCTGGGTGTGCCCTGGTGATGGAGGCCCGCGGGAGGCTTAGCTCGCACCTACTCACGGGCACGGTCCGGCACCGACGCGACCGTGTGACGACCTACGACTTCACGCACCCTGTCTGGTATTTCGCGCTTGATCTCAGCGAGCGGGACGATGTGGATCGTCGTCTCCCCCTGCTCTCCTTCAACCGCCCCAATCTGCTGGAATTGCGCGATGCCGACCACCTCGAGGGGCTGCGCGGGGGCCTGCGCGGCTCGGTTGCCCTCCGTCTGCGCTCGCACGATCTCGATCCCGCGCGGATGCGCGTCACCATGATCACGCACCCGCGTGTCCTCGGGTATGTGTTCAACCCGGTGTCGTTCTACCTCTGCCACGACGAGGCCGACGTGCTCCGCCTGGTGCTGGCCGAGGTGCACAACACGCACGGCGGCCGGGAGGTGTACGACTTCCTGCCCGGGGGCAGCGGGGGACCGGTCTTCAGGAGCGTCCAGCAGAAGCGGATGTACGTTTCACCCTTCATCGCACCGGACGCAACCTACGAACTTCTCGTCTGGGAGGACGCCGAGCAGATCTCGATCACCATCCGCGAGGACGAGGGTGACGAGCGGGCCCTGTTCGCCCGCCTGCAGATGACACGGGTGCCGCTGTCCAACGGCACCCTGCTGCGGATGATGGCACGCGACCCGCTCGTACCGATGAAAACCTCGGCGCTGATCTTCTGGCACGTCATCCGCCTCTGGTGGCGTGGTGTGCCGTGGAGGCGATACCGGGACTCCCCCTGAAGGCTGGACGCCGTTTCGGTCCGTATGCCGAGCGGCTCGTGTCGTCCCCGGCCCCCCTACGGCCTCGCCCACGCCAGCCGCTCGTCCAGCCGACGCTGCAGCGTTACCTCCACCGGCACGAACCCGTGTCCGCGCCAGAACGGCCCGCCCGAGGGGTTCGGCGTCGCGTAGTGCAGCGTCACGTTTGGGTGGCCCGCCTCTCGCGCCCAGTCGAGGGTGTGGGCGAGCAGCGTCGTCCCCACGCCTGAGCCGCGTGCCTCGGGGGCGGTGATGCCCTCGTACAGGTAGATCGAGCCATCGGGCTGCGTGAACGTCGAGCCCCAGCCCTCCGTCTGCGCGACCATCAGGTGGAGCGCGACGGCGATGCCGTCGCGGCGGGCGAGGAAGATCCCGTTCGACTCGTCCGCGAGCGCGCCCGCGGTGAACGACTCGATCGCGGCGGAGGCCTGGCGCTCCATGTACGGCCAGAGGATCGGGGCGGCGCGGTGGAAGCGTGCGCTCTCCTCTTGGAAGCGCAGCACCTCGGCTCGCTCCGCGGGCGTCGCGCGCTGCACCTCGATATCCGTCGCAGCCTGCTGCCCGGGCACCGGCGTGCTCTCGCGCGCGCAGAACGTGTACAGCGACCCGAACCCGAGGTGGAACCACGCCTCGACGGTCGCCGGCGTGCCCAGCGGCATCCAGATCCGGTGCTCGAAGTACCCCGCGTCCACCCAGCGCTCGCCGAGGTAGGCGTACATCGCCGCGTACACCGCCTCGACATCCTCGCCGGGGGCGACGCCGTGGCCGGACACAGGCATGCTCGCCTCCATCGGCGGCGAGTACTGCGCCCCGAACGACTCGAGGGCCACGTGACGCCGATGCCCGAGGAGGAACCCAGCGAGCCGCCCACCGCGTTCCGCGACCACACCGTCGCACCGCGGCTCGGCGAGGTGGCTGAACAGCAGATCCGTGCATGCCGCGGGCTCGGCGAACCGCTCGTTCAGCAGCGGCAGCGAGACACGCTCCTCGTGCCGTCGCTCGGCGAGCAACGCCGCGAGCGCCGGCACGTCGGCGGAGTCGAGGGGGCGGAGGGTGAGGGACGGCATCGAGGCGAGGTTAGCGCACCGGCGTAGAATCCGCGGATGGCAGACACCCGCCGGTCCCGCAACCCCTTCGTCCGCGAGTTCCCCGCGCTCGCCTCGCGCGACTTCTCGCTCCTCTTCGGGAACTCGATGTTCTCCGCCGCGGCGAACTGGGCGCTGCTTCTCGCCCGAGGCTGGCTCGTCTTCGACCTCACGAAGTCCTCGTCGGCCGTTGGGCTCGTGACCTTCGCCGGCATGGCCCCGTTCATCTTCGCTGCGCCGGTCTCCGGCGTGCTCGCTGACCGGATGGACCGCCGTGCGCTTTCGCTGTGGTCGGGCCTGATCGCCTTCGCCGGCACCGTCGGCCTTGCGATCGTTACGCTCGGCGGCTTCGTCGAGGTCTGGCACGTCGTCGTCTTCGCCCTCCTCGGCGGCATCGCGCGCGCGGTGCAGACCCCGGCGCAGCAGGCGATGATCCCCGCGCTGGTCGAGAAGGATCAGCTGCTCTCCGGCATGGCCCTCTCCAGCGTCTCGGTCCATGGCTCACGGCTGGCGGGGCCGCTTGTCGGCGGCATCCTCCTCGAGGTCTGGGGCGCCGGCTCCGTCTTCGTCCTCTCCGCCGCGCTCTACCTCGGCGGTGCCGTCTGCCTGTGGCGGATGCGCTACCGCAACAGCGCGCCGCCGGGCACCAGCCGTCTCTCGGTGGCACGTCTGCTCTCCGAGATGGGCGAGGGCGCGCGCTACATCGGGCACGACCGCCGCGTCGGCCTCGTCGTGATGCTCGTCGTGTTCCACTGCGCGCTCACGATGGCGTTCGACTCGCTGATCCCCGAACTGGCGCACGACCTCGGCGGCGGCGGGCAACTCTACTCCGGGCTGCTCATGGGCCTCGGCGCCGGCGCCATCACCGGCACGGTCGGCATCGCGAAGATCCCGAGCCTCGCGCGGCAGGGCAACGCCCTCGCCGTCTGCGGCGCGTTGAGCGGCCTCTCTATGCTCACGCTCGGCTTCGCGCCGACGCCCGCGCTTGCCATCGCGGGCGCGGTCATCGCCGGCGGCTCCCAGGCGTCGTACATGGCGCTCTCTGCGACCTTCGTCCAGGAGATGACGCCTGATGTCCTGCGCGGCCGCGTGATGTCGCTCTACGTCATGCTCGCGGCGGGACACATGGCGTTCGTGAACCTCGGCATGGGGGCGCTTGCCGACATCGTGGGCGTGCGGGTGCTGCTCGTGATCCCAGGGCTGCTGTGGACGGCCGTGTTCGTGGCCGGCGTCTTCGCCCTCGGCGACCTCCGCCAGTTGCTGCGCAGCGGCACCTTCCGCACCGCGGCCCCGCCGGTGCCCGCTGCCATCCAGGCCTGACAGTCGTTAGCGGGCAACGCGTTGGCCGACACCGAGGGCGTTCCCCCACGGGTCGCGCATCCCGAAGTCACGCAATCCCCAGGGTTCGGTGGTCAGCGGCGCGGTGATCTCCGCCTCCGCGTCGGCCCGGCACGCCTCGAACGCGGCGTCGACATCGGTCACTTCGAGGTAGGCGCTGGCCGGGCTGCCTGAGGTCCCTTCGAGCAGCGCGAGTTCCACGTTCTCCGATCCCAGGATCGCGAGGCCGTATTCGGGCGCCTCCGTCCGCACCTCGAAGCCCAGTGTGCGCCGGTAGAACGCAACGGCACGCGCGAGATCTCCGACGTGGAAGTTCGGGCGGATCGAGATCACCGTGGCCCTCGGTCAATCTCGGCGCCTGATCGGGCACGCGTGTTCAGCGCCCGCATCTGCCCTGTCACCAGTGACAGCAGCGGCGTCGCCACGCCGAGGGCGGAGGCGCGTCGCAGCGGCTCCTCGAAGATCGCCTCGACCTCCATCGGTTGCCCCTCGACGAAATCGATCATCGTGCTCGGCCGGTAGGCCGCCATCGCCTCCGTGGCCGCGACCATGTTCCGAGCGGTCGTCGCCCCATCGAGTCGCACAGCGGAGCCGTGCGCGTCGAGGTCTGCGTTGCCGGCCGCCGCGACCTCGATGATGAGCGCTGTCACTGCCGTCCGGAGCGCCGGGTCGGCGAGGATGCGGTCTGTGGTGATTCCCCCCGCCGTCACTGCCAGTCCGTTGAAGGGGATGTTCCAGCAGAGTTTCGTCCACCGCCCGGAGAGGAGCGAGGGCGCGCGCGCCGTCTCCACGCGCGCGCGCGCCCACAGTGAGAGCGCGGTGTCCACCTCGGCCGGGTCGTCCAGCAGATGGCCGATGGTGATCGGGCCGTAGTCGATGTGGTGGACGACGCCAGGATCGCCACGGTTGATGCAGGTGAACGCCAGTCCGCCGAAGATCCGTCCCGCCCCAAACCATTCCGCGAAACGGTCCTCCAGCCCGAGACCGTTCATCAGCACCAGGATGCGGGTGGACGGTCCGACGCATGGCGCGACGAGGGCGCGGGCTTGCTCGATTGCCGTCGCCTTCAGCGCGCAGATCACCCAGTCGACGACGCCGATGGTGGACGGGTCTCGGGCGATGTGGGGGTGCGGCAGGTGGAGGTCGCCGTCTTTGCTGATGATGCGCAGGCCGTGCGCCTGCACGGCTTCGTAGTCGCGGCGCATGAGGAAATGCACCTCGTGCCCGGCCTCCGCGAGGCGCGCGCCGTAGTAGCAGCCGACCGCGCCGGCGCCGATGACCGCGACGCGGCTCACGCGCCCGGCCGGATGCGGATGATCGCCTTGCCGGCCACGCGCCGCTGCTGGATCGCCACGAGTGCCTCGACGGCATGCTCCAGCGGAAATTCCCGCGAGACGTGCGGGCGCACCCGGTGTCCCGCATACCACTGCACCAGTTCGCCCAGCGCGGCGCGGACTTCTTCCGGGCGGTGGCGTCGCGCCTGCCCGAGCG
>Ga0194132_10001371_pt1 | contig 49366 bp, 39 predicted proteins | sample TA2KigOf80mmetaG_FD_148612 | JGI IMG/M metagenome (GOLD analysis project Ga0194132, IMG submission 148612) | Freshwater microbial communities from Lake Tanganyika, Tanzania - TA2015054 Kigoma Offshore 80m | ecosystem: Environmental > Aquatic > Freshwater > Lake | place: Tanzania: Lake...
AGGCGAAGAGGGGGTTCGTGCTGTTGCCGCGCCGGTGGGTGGTGGAGCGCACGTTCGGGTGGCTGGGCCGGTTCCGCCGGTTGGCCCGCGACTACGAACGGTTGACCGAGACGCTCGCGGGCTGGCACTGGCTCGCCTTCCTTACGCTGCTGCTCCCCAGACTCGGACTCAATAGTGCATAACTGGCTCTAGCATCAACTCGCGGAACGAGTGCTCGAGCGCCGCGTCGATCTTGTTGTGGTCGATGAGTTCAGCCGCCGGCAGGGTCGCTTGGTCCGTCATCGTCGGCGCTCCTGTTGAACCGATCCCACGTGTCGGGATCAATGACCGTGTCGAAGAAGCCGTTGTTGAACGCGATCAACCGCGGTCGGCCAGCGCTGGTATTATCGTACACCTGCCAAGTCGTAACGATAGGCCGATACAGGTCGAGAAAGTTCCGCACGCTGCGCGCGTAGCGCCGGCGGACGGTGTCGTCGGGAACGTGGTGCCCGCCCGAACGGACGCGGGTGGCAACGCGGTTGATCGCCAGTTCGGGGCTGTCGAGTTAGAAGTAGAACAGATGGGCCGAATACCCGCTGGCGCATAGTTCGCCGAGCCACCGCGCGTAGGCCCGACCGGAGAGCGTCGTCTCGAAGGCGAACGTCTTGCGCGCCGCGGCCAGTTCGTGCAAATGCTCGAGCATGATGCGCCCGGCCTTGACCGCTTCCGAATCCACGTCGAAGGCGTTCAGCCCGCGCGCGATGGTGTCGGCGTTTACGAAGACGGGCATCTTCATCCCGACACGCAAGATCGGATCGGCGGACGACGATTTCCCCGCGCCGTTGATACCCGCGAGAATCGCGACCCGGGGTTGCGACGGTTGGGCAGTCATCGAGCGACCTCGGTGTGGCCCGAACTCCGTTCCACCAGTATACCCAACCCGCCTTGTCCCGCGCGCGGGCGCGGGCCATGATAACTGCTCGCTCACCTCACCGAGGGTTCCTCATGTCGTTCCGCTCTTTGGCCCTGTTCGCACTCGTTCTCGCGCCCGCGCTCGCGCGCGCCGACGACTGGCCCCAGTGGATGGGGCCGCAGCGCGACAACGTGTGGCGCGAGACCGGCATCGTCGAGAAGTTCCCCAAGGGCGGGCCGGCCGTGGTTTGGCGCGCGCCGGTCAACGCCGGGTACTCCGGCCCCGCCGTCGCCGGCGGCAAGGTGTACGTCACCGACCGCGTACTCGCCAAAGGCGCGGCCAACCCGGACGACCCGTTCGACACCAAGCAGAAGGTGAACAGCACCGAGCGCGTCCTGTGCCTCGACCAGAAGACCGGCAAGGAGCTGTGGAAGCACGAGTACGATTGTCCGTACCAGATCAGCTACCCGTCCGGGCCGCGCTGCACGCCCGTCGTTCACGACGGCAAGGTCTACACCCTCGGCGCGATGGGCAACCTGTTCTGCCTCGAGGCCGATTCCGGCAAGATCGTGTGGAAGGTGGACTTCAAGGAGGCGTACAAGGCCAAGCCCGCGGTGTGGGGCTGGGCGGCGCACCCGATCATCGACGGGAAGAAGCTCATCACCCTCGTCGGCGGCGCGGGGAGCCACGTCGTCGCGTTCGACAAGGACACCGGCAAGGAACTGTGGAAGGCCGGCACCGACGCGGCCATCGGGTACTCGCCGGTCATGTTCACCGAGGCCGGCGGCAAGCGGCAACTGGTCGTCGCCGGGCCGAAGGCCGTGTACGCGGTGAACCCCGAAACCGGCGAACAGTACTGGACGACGCCGTACTCGCCCACGGGCTTCGGGTACGCGGTCATGACGCCCGTGCGCGTCGGCGAGCACCTGTTCGTCGCCGGCTACCCCGGCAAGAACGTGCTCCTGAAGCTCAAGGCCGACAAACCCGGCGTGGACGTGGTGTTCAACAACAAGAAGGATACCGCGATCTACCCCGGCGCGGTCCAGCCGTTCCAGCAAGACGGCCTGCTGTACGGGTACGACGACAGCGGGTGGACGTACGCGGTGGAGTTGCCCAGCGGCAAGCGCGTGTGGAAGGCGATGGGGCCGGTGGGCGGCGAGGAGGCCAAAGGGTCCGAGACCGCGTTCATGGTGAAGAACGGCGAGCGGTTCTTCTTCTTCGCCGAGAGCGGGCACCTCGTCATCGGCAAGCTGACCCCGAAGGGGTACGAGGAGATCGACCGGGCGAAGGTGCTCGAGCAGACCGGGGCCGCGTTCGGGCGCAAGATCGTATGGTGCGCCCCGGCCTTCGCCGACAAGAAGATGTACGTCCGCAACGACAAGGAACTCGTCTGCGTCGATCTGGCCGCGAAGTAAAGGCCGAAGAGTATTGACAGGATTACAGGATAAAACAGGATGAAGAGAGAAGGGGTTCTTCTTCATCTCTGTTCATCCTGTGATCCTGTCGGAACTCTTCTGCCTTCTTCTGCCTCCTTTGCGTCTTCGCGCCTTTGCGTGAGCTTTCTTCCTGTCTTCACATCCCGCCCGGTGGGGCGTACTTCTTCAGCCACGCGAACACTTCCTTGTGCCAGTGCTCGCTGTTCTTCGGCTTCAAGACGTGGTGCCCCTCGTCGGGGAAGTTCACGAACCGCGACGGCACGCCGTTGCGCTGGAGCGCGGTGAACAGTTCGTGCCCCTGCCCGATGGGACAGCGGAAGTCCAGATCGTTGTGCAGAATCAGCATCGGGGTCTTGTGCTTCTTCAGCTCGCCCGCGCGCTTGTGCGGGCTGAACTGGGCGTACTTCTTGGGTTGCTCCCACGGCAACCCGCCGTGTTCGTACTCGTCGAACCACAGTTCGTCCGTCGTGCCCCACATGCTCTCGAAGTTCCACACCGAGCAGTGCGTGATCAGGCACTTGAACCGCGGCGCGATGTCGTTGACCGCGAACCAGTTCATCATGTACCCGCCGAAGCTGCCGCCGGCCGCGGCGATGCGGTCCTTGTCCACGTAAGGTAACTTCTCGACGTATTCGAGGCCGGCGACGAGGTCGCGGTAGCACTTCCCGCCCCAGTCGCCGGTGATCTCGTCGGTGAACTTCTGCCCGAAGCCGACGCTGCCGCGCGGGTTCGGCATCACCACGACGTACCCCTGCGCCGCCCACAGTTGCGCGTTCCAGCGATAGTTCCACACGTCGCGCCACGCGCTCTGCGGCCCGCCGTGAACGAGGTACACCACCGGCCACTTCTTCTTGGGGTCGAACCCCGGCGGTTTCTGCACCCACATGTGCATCTTCGTGCCCTCGACCGGCACCTCAACGCTCTCTGGCCTTGTCAGGGCCAGTTCTCCCAAGAGTGCCTCGTTCGCTCGGCTGAGATTCGATTCACCCACGAACACTTCTGCCGAGTGGTGCATCCGCGCCGACAGATACGCCACCAGTCCGTCGCCCGAGGTGAGCGACGACGCGCCGGGCACCGGCGCGAACGGCGCGGCGATAATTCCGTCTTTCGGTCGCCACTCGTAAGTCAGTTGTCGGCCCTTGGTGTCGGTTACGAACAGCACGCCCTCACCGAACCAAGCGAATTCGTTAATCGAAACGTCCCAGCCCGCTACGATTCCCGTCGGCGCGCCGATCGGACTGCCGTCCGGCTTCGCATCGCGGATCAGGACGTCCCACTTGTCGGCCTCGTAACCCACCTTCTTCTGCGCGCGCCACGCGAGCTTCTTCCCATCGGGGCTGAACCGCGGCCCGCTGTCGGCGGCCTTGTTGTCCGTCGTCAGCGTTTCCCACTTGGTCGAGGTGTTGGTGATGCTCACGCGGCACAGGTCGTAGTTGGTGCTCCACGCCTCGTTCTCCGCGGGCGGCGCGGTGAAGACGATGTGCTTGCTGTCGGGCGTGAAGGTGAAGTTGTCGCCGCTGTCGAAGGTCGAGGACGTGGGGAAGGCGTCGCGGTCGCCGGGCGTCACGTCGCGCGGGTCCGTGAGCAGCACCTTCTCCGGGTTCAGTTCCAGCGGCACAACGAAGATGTGCTGGCGCTTGTCGCCGACGTACTCGTTCCAGTGGCGGTAGAAGAGCTTCGTGAAGGTCTTGGCCTTCACCGGGTTCTTGGCGATCTCGTCGTCCTTGTCGCGGTTCGCGCGGTTGCTGTCGATGAACGGCTTCTCGCTGAACTCCGGGTACACGCTCACCACGAACGCGATGTGCTTGCCGTCGGGCGACCAGATGCCGTTGCTGGCGCCCCCATGCGTCTGGGTTTGCACGAGCGTGTCCTTGCCGGTGATGTCGGTGACGTACAACCGACTGCCCGACGCGAAGAGGATCCACTTGCCGTCCGGCGACCAGCGCGGGCCTTTGCCGTCCGCGAGCTTCTTCGGCGTGCCCTTGCCGTCGGTTGTCGTCACCCACAGCGCCGTCGCGGTCTTGTTCTCCTTCAGGTTCACCTCCGTGACCTGATACACGACGTGCTTCCCGTCGGGCGAAATCTGCGGGTTCGCCACGCGCTTGACGGCGAAGAAGTCGTCCAGCGTCATCGGCCGCTTGTCGGCGGCGCTGAGTTGCGAAGCGAGGAGCAACAAGGCGACGACTGCGACGCGCATGGGAACCTCATGGAAGAGTTAGCCGCGAGCCGCCGGCGAGCGCGGCTTCTCGACACGAGGCCGCGCTCGCCGGCGGCTCGCGGCTAACTGAACCGGCGCTGCCTCTGCACCAAGTACTCCAACAGCGCCTTATCGAACCCGACCGACGTGTCCATGCCGACGTAATCGACGTTGGCCGCGGTGCATTCGGTCTTGATGTACCCGCGGAACTGCTCCACGAACGCCACGTAGTCGTCGCGGATCCCGGTCGCGTCGATCTCCTTGTGCTCCGACGATTCCACGTCCTCGAAATCGACGAGGCCCGTCAGCGGGAACTTCGCTTCCAGCACGTCGAGGACGTGGAACACGATGACCTCGTGCCCGCCGTAGCGGAGCCGGTACAGGCTGCGGATCAGCGCGTCCGCTTCCGCCTTCCAGTCGTCCGTCGTGGGCAGCAGGTCGCTGAACAGCATGACGAGGCTCTTGCCCTTAATCATCGAGGCGAGTTGGAACAGGCTGTCGGGGATGTTCGTCTCGCCGGTCGCCTTCAGGTTCGCGAGCACGCCGAGAATGGTGCCGAGTTGCGTGCGCTTGCTCTTGGGCGGCACGACGGTGCGCAACTTGGTGTCGAACGCGACCAGCCCGACCGGGTCCTGCTGGTAGATCATCAGGTAGCCGAGCGCGGCGGCGAGGCACACGCCGTAATCGAACTTGGTGAGGGTCTCGTCGGCGGCCCCGAGCGCGGCCCGGTCCAGCTTCACCCCGGCCTTGCGCGCCTCGGCCGGGCCGTTCCAGTCCATCGACTTCGACAGGTCCATGACGAGGTAGCCCGTCATGTTGGTCTCGGCCCGGAACTTCTTCACGAAGTACTTGCCGGTCTTGGCGTACACGGACCAGTCGAGGGTCTTGAGGTCGTCGCCGGGGGCGTACTTGCGGTGCTCGGAGAACTCGACGGAGAACCCGTGGCTGGGGCTGGCGTGCAGGCCGGACAGGAACCCCTGCACGATGAACTTGGCGCGCAGGTCGAGCCGCGCGACCTGACGGATCACTTCCGGGCGGAGGTACTTTTCAGCACTCATGGGGCGTATTCTATCCGGGAACCCGCCGCGCGCGGGCCGCCCTTCCACGGAACCGAACCGATGACCCGGACCCACACCCTCGGCGCGCTCGCGGTGCTCGGCGCGGCGCTCGCAATCGGCTGCGGCAAGAAGGACCCCGACGGCGGGACGCCGGACGGGAACCCGTTCGGCAGCGGGCGCAGCGCCAGCGACAAAAAGGAAGCGGCCCGTCGCCTCAAGCAGATCGGCCTCGCGCTCCACAACTGCCACGACTCGAACGGCACCTTTCCCGCGGGTGTCGTCGGGCCGAAGGGCCAACTCGGGCTGAGCTGGCGCGTCGCCCTGCTGCCGCACATCGAGCACGAGTCGCTGTACCGGCAGTTCAAACTGAACGAGGCGTGGGACAGCCCGCACAACAAGGCGCTGCTGTCGCAGATGCCGAAGGTGTACGAATCGCCGGGGGCGGGAAGACCTACTTCCGCGCGTTCTCCGGCCCCGGCGGGTTCGTCCCCGGCCCGGCGATGGGGCCCAAAGGCCCGCTCCAGAGCCTGTGGGTCGGCATGACGCCCGGAGCGCCCGCGCGCGGCCGGCGCATCAACGACTTCATGGACGGCACGAGCAACAGCTTTATGGTGGTGGAAGTGGGCGACCCGGTGGAATGGACGCGGCCCGACGACCTGCCGTTCCACGACCAACCCGGCGTGACGACCGCGCCGAAAAGCCCGCTGCCCAACATCGACCCGTTCAAGGACGGCGGGTTCATCGCCCTGTTCGGCGACGGCTCCGTGCGGTTCATCAGCGCGAAGGAGAAGGACCAAACGCTGCGCGCCGCGATCAGCATCAACGGCGGCGAGCCGTACATGTTCGAGCACGAAGGCGAGCGCTGAGCGCGTGCGGAGGCGACTGCGGGCGGCTCGTCGGTGTGACGCGCCGCCCGTGTGCGTTGTCGCATGCCGCCGCGCTCAGTTGTCGTTGAACTCGCCCTTGCGCTTCGCGAGGTGGGCCTGAAGCCGGGCCACGATGCTGCTGTGCATCTGGCTCACGCGGCTCTCGCTCAGGTTGAGCGTCGCCCCGATCTCCTTCATCGTCATCTCCTCGTAATAGTAGAGGATGACGATGAGGCGCTCGTTGCGGTTCAGGCCGCGGGTGACGAGCTTCATCAGGTCGCGGTTCTGGAGCCGGCCGGTCGGGTCCTCGGCCTTTTTGTCTTCGAGGATGTCGATCTCGCGCACGTCCTTGTAGCTGTCCGTCTCGTACCACTTCTTGTTCAGGCTGACGAGGTTCACCGCGGTGGCCTCGCCGATGTACGAGTCGAGCTGGTCGAGGGGGATGCCGAGCTTTTCGGCCATCTCTTCGGGCTTGGGCGGGCGGCCGAGCGCGGCCTCGAGCGCCTTGCGGCACGCTTCCATCTTGCTGGCCTTGCTGCGCACGAGACGCGGCACCCAGTCCATCGTGCGCAGTTCGTCGAGCATCGCGCCGCGGATGCGCGGCACGCAGTACGTCTCGAACTTGACGCCGCGGGTGAGGTCGAACGCTTCGATGGCGTCGAGCAGGCCGAACACGCCGGCGCTGATGAGGTCGTCGAGTTCGACGCCGTCGGGGAGGCGCGCCCAGATGCGCTCGGCGTTGTACTTGACGAGCGACAGGTACCGCTCGACGAGCCGGTTGCGCAGCTCGGTCGTGGGCCGCTCGCGGTACTCTTGCCAGACCGCCGTGATGTCGGTTTCGGTTTGAAGCACGTTCGCAATCCTCCCTGATGAGCGGCCCGCCGGTGTCCGCTGTCCGCACGCCGCACCGCTACTTGGTGCGCCGTCCCCTCCGCGGACCCCGACCCGAACCCGTGAGCGGTTCCGATCGGTGCGACGATCCGGCAAGCCCGTCCCCCGAAGCGCCGCGTGCGGGAACACAACAGCGCTCGTCGGCAACTATCGACCACGGGCGCGCGGGCGGTGTAACCAATCCGCGAAAACGCGCGCCCGACGCGCACTCGCGGCCCCGCGAACCGAACGAACCGGGCGCACCGCGACACGCGGCACGGGCCGGGCGGTCGGTACGTCGGGCGCACGAGGCGCGACCCGTTCCCCAACGGGTCGCAGTCGCGGGGCACGTATTGAGTGAGCGGACGGGGATATGCCCGCGCGCGGCGCCGATGGGAAGGGGAAGATTTACAATTCGCCCCGCGCCGCCGGGTCCGGCTCGCGGCGCGGGGGCGGCGTCGGTAAGATGTGCAAACTGGCGAGCGGCCGGTTTACCCCGGCCGTCTTCATACAGAGGAGAACCCATGAGCCACGTGATGGGCTGGACACTGGGTATCGTGGTCGCCGTGGTCGGCGGGGGCGCGTCGATGTGGTGGCTCACGAGCGGGCGCGGCGAAGAGGCGCAGACCGCGCAGGTTCCCACGATGGACGACGCCCCGGACAAGTTCGCCGACGACAAACTGCCCGAAATCAAGTTCGACGGCGCGCAGGCCGTGAAGTACCTCAAGCAGCTCTGCGACATCGGCCCGCGGGTCAGCGGCACCGACGGAATGAAGAAGCAACAGGAGCTGATCGAGGCCCACTTCAAGAAGCTCGGCGCGACCGTGACCCGGCAGGAGTTCAAGGCCCGGCAGCGGAGCCAGAAGAACGAGACCGAGTTCACCAACATGATCGTGACGTGGCACCCGAACAAGGAGCGCCGCATTATTCTGTGCGCGCACTACGACACGCGCCCCATCGCCGACCAAGAGGCCAACCCCGCGAACTGGCGCAAGCCGTTCGTGAGCGCCAACGACGGGGCCGGCGGCGTGGCGATGATGATGGAACTGGGCAACCACATGAAGGACCTGAAGTGCGAGTTCGGCGTCGACTTCGTGTTCTTCGACGGCGAGGAGTTCATCTTCGAGGTGGACCGCACCGGCGGGGGCGACCGCTACTTCATCGGGTCCGAGCACTTCGCCACCGACTACATGAAGTCGAAGGACAAGCGGAAGCACAAGTACGAAGCGGGCGTGTTGTTCGACCTGTGCCACGGCAAGGGCGCGAGTCTGCCGGTCGAGATCAACTCGCTGGAGGCCGCGAAGCCGCTGGTCGAGCAAATCTGGGGCGTGGCGAAGGCCGTGGGCGCGAAGTCGTTCAAGTACGAGAAGGGCTATCAGGTGCAGGACGACCACCTCGCGCTGAACCGCGTCGGCATCCCGACCGTGGACATCATCGACTTCGACTACCCGCACTGGCACAAGCTGAGCGACACGGTCGACAAGGTGGACCCGGCACAAATGACCGAGGTCGCGAAGGTCATCACGACGTGGCTCCAGAAGATCAAGTGACGCAGGTTGTTCCTCACCTGCCCTCTCGGAGCACCACCCATGACGCGCCTCCCCGCCATCTTGCTGTGCGCCCTCGCGGTCTCTGCCGCGGGCGGCGCGGAACCGGAACTGGCGAAGCAATACGGCCTCGAAGTCGAGCTGCGCAAAGAAGGCCGGCCGCGCACCGTCGAGATCGGTGTGTATCGCGACACGGCCACCCAAGTGGCCTACTACGCCACCCCTGACCGCAAGGCGGTGGCGACCGCTGGTGACTTGGCACTCGACGCACGCAACGAACCGGTGCGGGCGAAGTGGGTCCGCCGGTTCGAACTGCCCGTGCGCGACTTCGATGCCAAGGAGTTCGCCGCCGACACGCCGAAGGTGTTGGTCGAAGTGTTCTCCGACACCGCCGGGGGTGAGCTTGTGTACGTCAGCGAGAGCGGCGCGCTGGCGGTGGCGGACGAACCGGCCGTGGCCGCGAAGGTCGCCGCCCCGCGGTGGCTGTACCGGCTCCCGCTCAAGGTGCGCCCGGCCGGTGAGAACGACTTCACCCGCGACACCATGAAGATCAACGTCGAGGTGTATCTGCACGAGCCGACCGGCCACCTGCTGTACGTCGGGCACAGCGGCGCGCTCGCGGTCGTTCCGACGAAGAAGACGTTCGCGGACCTGAAGGCCAAGCCGCCGCGCTGGACGCACGCGCTCGAACTGAAGGCTCGCGACCCGAAACGGCGCGAGTTCGACCCGACCACAAAGAAGATCGGCGTCGAAATCTACGCCGACGACAACGCCGGCGTGCTGCTCTACGCGACCGACGCCGGGACACTGGCCGCGGTGACCGGCGCGGCGAAGGAGCGGGCCGCGCGCGACATCAAGGCCCCGGTGTGGCACACCCGGTGGGTCGCGGGGACGTTCGTGGCCGAGGTGTTCACGAACCCGAACGCGGGGCACACGCTCGTCGTGACCAGCGCCGGCGGGTTGGCCGTGGTCGCGGGCGAACCGCGCCGGTGAAGACGCGCGGTATTCGCTCGCGTCGGCCGGGGAGACGCCGTTCCCTTATTCGTGTCCTGTAGGGACGCGCTATCGTAGCGCATCCCTACAGGACGCGGGTTCTCCCCGTCCGACACCCCGGCCGTTGGCCGGGGCTGAGGAAGCACGCCCCTTCAGGGCGGAAGACCGCATCCCACATCACACGTAAACCGTGCAGCCCGGCTTGGTGAAGTCGTGGCCCGTGACGAGGCGGCAGATGGCGTCGGCGATCTTGGCCCCGCCGACGCGCGACGGCTCGATGGGCGACATCGGCGAGAAGTCGACCTCGGCGGTGCAGACCGCGCGCAGGTCGATGAGCGGAACGCCGGCCGCCGCCGCGGCGCGCGTAATCACGTCGTTGAACCCGGCCAGCGCCGCGCGCTCCGACGGCCCGATCATCGGTACCGCGTCGTACACCGTGCAGACCGCCGTCGGCTTGCCGAGCGCGCGCACCGCGCGCAGCATCGCGGTGTAGGCGGCGCGGAACTCGCCCAGAGTTTCGGCGAGTACGGCGAGCGCGGCCCCCACGGTCCCGGCGCGCTCCTGTAGTAAGCCGCTGGCCCCGAGCGCGTCGTTGCCGCCGATGCTCACGACGAGGTGCGTCGCGCCCGCCGGCACGCGCGGCAGTTGGGTGGCAATGTCCTCGACCGTGTGACCGTCCACCGCGACGAGCGTCGCCGCCCACGCCGCGGGCAGCCCGCGCCGCACCTGTTCGATGACGGCCGGCCCGCCGGGAACGTACCGCGCGTTGTCGAAGATCGAATCGCCGAGCAGAGCGACGTGACTCACGGTCGGTCCTCCTGTGTGGTGTCATGATACCGGACGGGCCAAACCGCGCGGCTCGCCGGAGTTCGCGGACGCGCGCCGCGCGGCGGGCTACAACAGTGCGGAACGGAGCGCACTGCCATGCTCGTTTGGAAGGCCCACGCGCGGATGATCGACGCCCTCGCGTTCGCGCCGGACGGCGGCGCGCTCGCGCTCGCCGGCAGCTACCTCGCGTGCCGCGTCATCGATCCCACCACCGGCCGCCGGGTCTGGTCCGCCGGGTCCGCAAGCGCGTTCGGCCTGTCGCTCGCCTTCGCACCCAATGGCGTGCTGTGCCGCAACGGGGGCCTGTCCGTGCGCGCCGCGGCCGACGGCGCGGAGCGCCACAACTCCGGGCGCTGGTGCCAGTCGTTCGCGCTCGCGCCGAACGGGCGCACCGCGTACCTCGCCGAGAGCGGCTACTTCGATTCGGTCCGCGCCTACGACCTCGCGAGCGGCGAACGCACCGCCGAGGCGGAACTCGAAGCCGGGGCCATCAACCGGGTCGCGGTGTCGCCCGACGGGGGCCTCGTCGCGCTGGTCGGCTGCAAGCGTTTCTTCCTGCTCCGCGCGGACACGTTCGAAGTGCTCGCGAACGTTCCGGAGCGCGCGCTCTCGAACGGCGCGTACGCGCTCGCCTTCGCGCCGGACGGCCGCGCGCTCGTGTTCAGCGCCGGGCGCACCCTGTTCGTCTGGGACGCGCCCGGCGCGTGCGAGGAACGGCGCGTGTGCCTTGAATCGAAATACTTTATGGACGTGGCGTTCACCCCGGACGGCCGGCGGCTGTTGACCGTGAGCAAAGAGGGCGTCGCGCGGGTGTGGGACGCGGAGACGTGGGCGTGCGAGCGGGCGCTGGCGTGGGGCGTGGGCCCGCTGCGCGCGGTCGCGGTGACGCCCGACGGCCACCGCGCCGCCTGCGCCGGCGACACCGGCCGCGTCGTGGTGTGGGACTTGGAAGTCTAGTCTGGTTTCGGGGTTCGTGTCGCGGGCCATTGTCTGCCCGACGCGCCAGCGCGGGCCGGATAGCGTTGGGGGGTCAGAGCGCCAAAAAGAGATCGTCAATTCCCGACCCAGAGCGCCAGTCCACCCCCCCCAGAGCGCCACTTCTTTTGGAGTGGCGCTCTGGGGGAAACGCTTGTTTTTCTAGTGTTTTCCACCCCAGAGCGCCAGAGCGCCAGAGCGCCAACTCGTCTGGGGGGTGGGCCGCGGGAACGGGTACGTGAGTGCGCAACTTCTCGATGTGTACAAAATGCCCCTACGAGAGGGCCTCGTCGGGTGGCGTCGAGCCTTCGAGGCCCACCGTTCCACTTCGAGCATCGTCGGGGCCGTGTCGCGGTCGTTCGCCCGCCGCGCCCGCGCGGGCGCGGCGGGCGAACACTAGCCCCTACGCCGACCCCGTAACCGGACTAACGAGGGAACCACCCGTGCAAATCTTCAAGCCGCACAAGAAGCCGATCTACGCCCTCGCGTTCGCGCCGGACGGCCGAACGCTGGCAACCAGTTCCGGAGACGAAACCGTGAACCTGTGGCCCATAGCCGACCCCTCCGCGGTTCGCACGTTCTCCGGTTCGAGGTTCGCGTCGCCCATTGCGCTCTCACCCGACGGCCGGTTCCTTGCGCGCGGCGGCTACGGTGTCGCCGTGTGGGACACCGAGAGCGGGGCCGCGGTCATCAACGACGAGGTGTACGCGCAGACGGTCGCGTTCGCGCCGGACGGCGCGGAAATCGCCGCGGTGGGATCGGGACGCGCTCTGAGGCGGTGGGGGCTACCGAAGGGGAAGAAGCTTCCGGGCGGTTGGGGCGGCGACCGAACACCGGAACGGTTCCCCGCGGGTGCGCTCGCGTACTCGCCCGACGGGACGGTGCTCGCGACAACCTACGGCGTGTTGTCCGCCGACCGAAGCCGGTTCGACTCGTACCACTTGCTCTGGGACCGCAAGACCGGGAAGCCGCGCGGCGAACTGGTCGCGGACTTCAAGTTCGACCATCCCGGCATGATCGCGTTCTCGCCCGACGGGTCGGTCATCGTCGGCAACTTCGGCCCGGTGCTGGGAGTGGTCGACGTGAAGACCGGCGCGAAGGTCGCGGCCATCAAGCCGGGTACGAAGCACTTCAAGGGGCTGGCGTTCACCCCCGACGGCACGCGCCTCATCGCGGTGAACACCGACGCCGCGGTGCGCGTGTACGACACCGCGACGTGGACCGAGACGACCGGCTACGAATGGGACATCGGCAAACTGACCGCGGTCGCCGTGGCCCCGGACGGCCTCCGCGCCGCGTGCGGCAGCGACCGGGGCCGCGTCGTGGTGTGGGACTTGGAGTAGGCCACCGGGCGAACCGGCGAGTGGTTCGGGCGAAAAATCCCGCCGGATTCGTCGGCTTTTCACTTGAAGTGGAACGGCCCGCCGTGCCACACTGAACTCATCTCTTATTCACGTTCACGACGTTCGTTTCGGTTCATCATTCGTCCGCGCCCTCCGCGCACCCACGGATCGCCCAACGCACGACACCACTAACCCCGAACACGCCCGCCAACCCGGTAGCACGCAAGGAGCGTCCATCATGGCCAAAGCCCGTGGCGACTTCGCGGACATTCTGTTCAAAAAGAAACTCATCGGCGCGGACCAACTCGCCGAAGCCGAGAGCATCGCCAGCGCGACCGGCATCAAGCTCCAAGACGCGCTCATCAAGCAGCAGTACCTCTCCGCCAACGAGGTGATGGGCGCGATCGCCGAGTTCTACAACATGGAGTTCGTGGACCTGTCGCAGGTCCAGATTCCCAAGTCCGTCGTGGAACTGGTGCCGGAGTCGGTGGCGCGCGAGAACGTCGTCCTCCCGCTCGAACTGGACGGCAACACCCTCAAGATCATCACCGCGGACCCGACCAACTTCGAGACGGTCCAGAAGCTCCAGTTCATTCTGAACAAGGAGATCAAGCCGGTCCTCGCGGTGCAGGAGCAGATTCAGGAAGCGATCAACCGGAACTACGGCCAGACCGAAACCGAGTCGGTCGACTCGATGCTCGTCGAGTTCACCGACACGGCCATCGAGTTCACGCAGACGGAAAGCATGTCGACGATGGCCGCGGCCGACGATTCGGACGCGCCCGTGGTGCGATTGGTCAACTTGGTCATCCAAGAAGCGATCAATTTGAGGGCCTCGGACATCCACATCGAACCGTTCGCCGACCGCGTGCGGGTGCGCTACCGCATCGACGGCGTGCTGGTCGAGCGCGATGCCGCCCCCCGCCGGCTCCTCGCTCCCTTGCTCTCTCGTTTGAAGATCATGGGGAGCATCGACATCAGCGAGAAACGCCGCCCCCAAGACGGGCGCATCAAAATGACGGTCCACGGCAAACACTTCGACCTGCGGGTGAGTATGCTCCCGTCGGTCCACGGGCAGTCGGCCGTGATGCGGATTCTGGACCGGGGCAACATTCAGGTCAACATCCGCGACCTCGGCTTCGCGGACGACGACTACGTCCGGTTCCAGCAGATCATCAAGCGGCCCAACGGCATCTTCCTCGTAACCGGTCCCACCGGATCGGGGAAGACGACCACGCTATACTCCGCGCTCAACGAACTGAACCGCCCCGACCGGAAGATCATCACGGCCGAAGACCCGGTCGAATACTACCTGCCGGGCATCAACCAAGTGGAAGTGAAGCACGGGATCGGGCTGGACTTCGCCCGCATCATCCGGGCGATGCTGCGGCAAGCGCCGAACATTATCCTCGTCGGGGAAATCCGCGACAAGGAGACGGCAGAAATCGCCGTGCAAGCCTCTCTGACCGGACACTTAGTTTTCAGTACACTTCACACCAACGACGCGCCTAGCGCCGTGACCCGCCTCGCGGACATCGGCGTGCCCCCGTTCCTCATCGCCAGTTCGGTCATCGCCATCATGGCACAGCGCCTCGTGCGTGTGAACTGCCCGAAGTGCAAAGAGCCGTATCAACCGCAAGCCAGTGAACTGAAGGCCGCCGGCATCTCGGCCGACCAAGCGGCGAAGGGGAACTTTATGAAGGGCCGCGGCTGTAATCACTGCCGGCAAACGGGTTATCGTGGGCGGCAGGGGCTGTTCGAGATGATGCGCATGACATCTGTGATCCGCGAACTGACGTTCGCGCAGGCCCCGACCCAAGACATTCGTCGTAAGGCCCGCGCCAACGGCGGGATGCGCACGCTCCTTGACGACGGCATCCTCAAGATTCTGAAGGGCACAACCACCCTCGACGAGGTCTTGAGCACCTGCCACGCGGAGATTCTGGTCGCGGGCGAGGCGTGACCGAAGTGAAGGGCCGCGCCCGGCTTGGGGCGACACAAGCCGGCGCGGAGGCGACACCCAGATAACGCTCGACCGTACGGATTTTTGGGAGAATCGCGCGACCGCGCGATAATTCGGCACCGGGACGGGGGAAACCCTGTCCCTGCGAGGGCTTCTTGTGGCTGTCAAAGTCTCCATGGAGAAGTTGCTGGCAACTGTGATCCAGTTGAAGGCCAGCGACTTGCACATCAGTGTGGGTCAACCGCCCGTCGTGCGCCATCAAGGGCGCATGAAGAAGCTCGACCTCGGGGGCGGCGTCCTCGACAACGACGACACCACGGCGCTGATGAAGTCCATCACGCCCGACCGCTGCCAGCAGGAACTTCAGAGCAAGGGCGGGGCCGACTTCGCCATCGAGTACGTGGACGGGTTCCGGTTCCGCGTCGCGGTGTTCAAGCAGAAGGGCACCGTGGGCATGGTGATGCGGCGCATCCCCAGCCAGTTCCTCACGTTCGAGCAGTTGCGCACCCCGGAGGCGATCCGCTCGCTCATCATCCGCCCGCGCGGGCTGTTCCTCGTCACCGGCCCCACCGGGTCCGGCAAGACGACGTCGCTCGCCTCGATGATTAACTTCCTCAACGACAACTACGACCGCCACATCATCACGCTGGAAGACCCGATCGAGTACTTCCACAAGCACAAGAAGAGCACCGTCAACCAGCGCGAGATCGGCATCGACGTGCCGGACTTCAAAGAGGGCATCCGCCGCGCGCTGCGCATGGACCCGGACGTGATTCTGGTCGGCGAAATGCGTGACCTCGAGACGATCCGGGCCGCGCTCGAAGCCGCCGAAACCGGGCACTTGGTGTTCGGCACGCTGCACACCAGCGGCGCGGCCAGCACCGTGGACCGCGTCGTCACGGTGTTCCCCGAAAACGAGCAGGACCAGATTCGCACCCAACTCGCCGGCTCGCTCATCGGCGTGCTGTCGCAGGCGCTCCTGCCGCGCAAGCCGGAGGGCCTGATCGCCGCCTACGAGATGATGGTGGTGACGCCCGCCATCCGCAACCTGATCCGCGAGAACAAGACGTACCGCATCGACTCGTCCGTTCAGACCGGGCGCAAGCACGGCATGTTCCTCCTCGACGACGCGCTGTTCCGGCTGTGGCGCGAGGACCTGTGCGACAAGGAAGAGGTGCTGTTGAAGTCGAGCAAGCCGAACGACCTCGCGGCGAAGATCGCGCACGCCGAGCGCGGTCTCGAAGACGACGACGCGGACGGTGACGGGGACGACGCGGACGAAGACGAGGACGAAGACGACGAGGACGAAGACGAGGAGTAGCCGTCGTTCGCCCCCTGACCTTCGACCTCACACACCGGAACCGCGATGTCCACCCCGACCCCGCCGAACAACCCGAACCCGCAGAAGAAGCCGGACGGCTCCGGCAAGGGCGACGGCACCAACAAGCCCAACCCGGCGCAGGGCCAGCCCAAGCCCCCGCAAGTGCAAGGGCCGGGTCAGCCGAAGCCGCCACAACCGGGGCAAGGAGCCGCCAAGCCGGGCGGCGGCGCGCCCGTGCCGAGCAAGCCCGGCCAGAAGCCGGCCGCGCCGGGTCAAGGAGCCGCCAAGCCCGCGCAGCCCGCGCCCCAGAAGAAGCCCGCGCCCGCGAAGAACCGCTTCGCCCACATCGACGCCAACACGCTCCAGTTCGCCAAGAAACTCGAGGACCTCGGGTTCCTCGACGGCCCGCAGATCGAGACCCTGTACGAGGAGATGCGCACCAGCGATTCGACCCTCGGCGAACTGGCCCAGCAGCGCGGCCTTCTGAACGAGGACCAACTGCTACAGGCGATGGCCGAACTGCACGGCATGCGGGTGGCGAACCTCGAGGACACCAAGCCGCAGGCGGCGGCCGTCAAGTTGGTGATGAAGAACATCGCCGAGATGTACAAGCTGGTGCCGCTGACGCTCGAGAACGACGTGCTGACGGTGGCGATGTCGGACCCGAACAACATGCAGGCGATGGACGACCTGCGGAACCTGTTGAACATCAAGCAGGTGTCGCCGATTCTCGCCCCGCCGAAGCAGATCGAGGCGCTGCTCGCGAAGGCGTACTCGACGGAGAAGGAAGAGTCCATCGGCTCGATCATCCAGATGCTCGAGGGGACCGACATCGGGTCGACGTCGATGGGGCGCGAGAACTCCATCGACATCGGCGACCTGCACGAAATGGCGAACGCCGCCCCGGTCCGCAAGCTCATCAACATGGTGCTGCTGATGGGCATCCGCGACCACGCCTCGGACATCCACTTCGAGCCGTTCGAGGACGAGTACAAGATGCGGTACCGGTGCGACGGGGTGCTGTACGAGATGGTGCCCCCGCCGCGCCACCTCGCCACCGCCATCGCGTCGCGCATCAAGGTCATGGCGAACTTGGACATCGCCGAGCGCCGGATGCCGCAGGACGGGCGCATCGAACTGAACGTCGGCGGGAACCCGGTCGACATGCGCGTGTCCGTGCTGCCCACGCTGTTCGGCGAGAGCGTCGTTATTCGCGTGCTGGACCGCACCAACGTCGGCCTGTCGCTCGACCGCATCGGCATGCCCCCGGACATCTTGGCCCAGTTCCGCGCGCTCATCAAGAAGCCGAACGGGATCATCCTCGTGACCGGCCCCACCGGGTCCGGCAAGACCACGACCCTGTACTCCGCGCTCTCCGAACTGAACGACATCGACACGAAGATCATCACCACCGAGGACCCGGTGGAGTACGAGATCGACGGCATCGTGCAGTGCCCGATCAACCACGAGATCGACGTGACGTTCGCCAGCGCGCTCCGCGCGATCCTGCGCCAAGACCCGGACGTGATCCTCGTCGGCGAGATCCGCGACCTCGAGACCGCCGGCATCGCGATCCAAGCTTCGCTGACCGGGCACATGGTGTTCAGCACGCTACACACCAACGACGCCCCCTCGTCGGTCACGCGCCTGCGCGACATGGGCGTGGAGCCGTTCTTGATCACGGCCACGGTCGAGGCGATTCAGGCCCAGCGGCTCGTGCGCCGGGTGTGCGTCGCGTGCAAGACCGAGTACGAGCCGACCCGCGAACAGCTCATGGAACTCAACATGACCCCGGACCAGTTGAAGGGGCGGCCCTTCTTCTACGGCGAGGGGTGCGACAAGTGCAACAACCTCGGCTTCAAGGGGCGCACGGGCCTGTACGAGCTGATGATCATGAACGACGACCTGCGCGACATGGTGAGCCGCGGGGCCAGCACCGACGCGATCCGCCAGCACACGCGCAAGAGCGGCATGCCCAGCCTCCGCGACAGCGGCCTCCGGGCCCTGTTCGCCGGCACCACGACGCTCGACGAGGTCGTGCGCGAAACGGTCCAAGACGACGAGACGTGAGACGTTCGAGTGCCGATTTGTGATTGCGGATGGGAAGGCGGGCTTCGCTTCGCCTTCACTCGAAAATCACTAGTCTGCAATTTGCAATCGGATTTGGGGGAACTCGCACCCCCTGTGAAAATGGAATGGCCGCTGTTCGCGAACGTCTGCCCCTAATGAGGGCGCGGCACGCGGCCCGGCGCTCGACCCGACTGACCCCGCCGAGGGACACAAGACAATGCCAACGTTCAAGTACGAAGCGCTCGACACCACCGGGGCCGAGGTCAAGGACTCGGTGGAGGCCTCGAACGAGGAAGAGGCGCAGCAGAAAGTGAAGGCGATGGGCTACTTCGTCACCAAGCTCACGGCCTCGGCCGGGGGCAAGGGTGGGGCGAAGGCCAAAAAGAAGAAGGGCGGCAAGAGCCGCAAGACGTTCGTGATCGGCGGCGTGAAGGCCAAGCAACTCGTCACCTTCACCCGCCAGTTCTCGACGCTCCAAGACGCCGGCCTGCCGGTGCTCCGCAGCCTGCGCATCCTCGAGCGCCAGATGAAGCCCAGCGCGCTCAAGAACTCCCTCATCGACGTGGTCGAAGACGTCGAGAGCGGGTCGGCGCTCTCGGAGGCGCTCGGCAAGCACCCCAAGGCGTTCAGCAAGCTGTACGTGAACATGGTGCGGGCCGGCGAAGCCGGCGGCGCGCTCGAGGTGATCCTCCAGCGCCTCGCCGACTTCCTCGAAAAGGCCCAGAGCCTGAAGTCCAAGATCATCGGCGCGATGGTCTACCCGTCGGTCGTGATCTTCGTCGCGGTGGCGATCCTCACCTTCATCATGGTGGCGATCATCCCCAAGTTTAAGAAGATCTTCGACGAGTTCGGGATGACCCTCCCGTGGGCCACCCAGACCCTGATCCGCATCTCGAACTGGATGAGCGAGTACTGGTGGACGATCCCGCTGTTCCCGATCTCGCTCTACTTCCTCACGAAACTCGTGCGGCTCTCGCGGGCCGGGAACTTCGCACTCGATAGGGCCGTTCTCTGGATACCGATCATCGGGTCGCTCGTCGAAAAGACGATCGTGGCCCGGACGATGCGCACCCTCGGCACGCTCATCAGCTCCGGCGTGCCGATTCTGGAGGCCATCAGCATCGTCAAGGAAACGGCCAATAACGCGGTGTTCGAGCGCATGTTCCAGCGCGTCTTCGAGTCCATCCGCGAGGGCGATACCATCGCCGAGCCGCTCAAGGAGTCGCGTTTGGTGGACGACATGGTCGTGAATATGGTGGAGGTGGGCGAGGAGACCGGCGACCTCGACACCATGCTCTACAAGATCGCCGACTTCTACGACGAGCAGGTCGACACGCTCGTCAAGTCGCTGATCTCGCTGCTCGAACCGATCATGATCGTGTTCCTCGGGTTCACCATCGGGGCCATCGTCATTTCGCTGTTCCTGCCGCTGATCAAGCTGCTGGAAGGCCTGAGCAAATAGCGGAGTCGCGCGTGCGGTGGCGGGGCGCAGCGCCCCGCCGCCCGGTGCCCACACCACACACAGAGGAGACCGGCCATGTTGCGGCGGAGCGGGATCGCGAACCAAGCCCGGAACCGGCGGGCGGCGTTCACCCTCATCGAACTCATCGTCGTGATCGCCATCATCGCCACCCTCATGGGGCTGCTGATGTCGGCCGTCATGCGGGTGCTGGTTGTGCGCCAACGGGCCGAAACGACGGCCCGCATGGTGGGGATCAACAACGCGATCACGAACGTGAAGGGCAACTCGTCGTGGGGGAACGTGCCGTACATCCCGCCGGGGCGGTACGACTCGGCCACCAACACGTGGAAGCCGTTCCGCCTGCGGAACACGTACCCGGCCCCGGTCACGAACGCCCCGGACGAACTCAGCTACAACTGCTTCGAGGCCCAATACCTCGCGCAAATCTGCGGCGGTCGCCCCCTCAACTGGGCCGACCTCGGGTTCCGCGACGACAGCGGCAACGCCAACCTCGTCGCCGACCTCGACGCCAACGCCACCCTGACGTTCTTCCTGAACGGCATCCTCGAATCCGACGGGCAGGGCAACGGCGTGTTCACCGGGCGCTCCACCGACTCGGTGCGCCCGCTGCGCCGCCGCGCGAGCGCGAGTGACAAGCGGATCGCGCCCGCGCTGGAACTGGGCAACGGGAAGAAGTACACCGTCGAGCGCGCCCCGACCGGGGCCGTGTTCTACTTCGCGCGCCTGCTCGACGCCTACGAACAACCGTTCGCCTACTTCGCCCCGCTCAACGGTCAGCGCGGCAAGTACGTCGGCACCGCGCCCTACGTCGGCGGGTTCAACGACCTGCCGCAGGGGAACCCGATCGTGTACGGGGGCAGCGGGCAGTACGAGAACCCCGACAGCTTCCAACTGATCTCGTCCGGGCGCGACAAGAAGTTCGGGGTCAGCGGCACCCTGAGCGCGGTGGACCGCAACGGCGAGGACGACCAGTCCAACTTCTCCACCAACCAGCTCGGCGCGGGCAAAAACTAGGAGCACCCATGAGGCTGACGACACGCGCGCGCCGCCGGGCCGGGTTCACCCTGATCGAGATGCTGGTCGTAATCGCGATCATCGTCATCCTGATCGGGCTGAGTTCGGCCGCGCTCATGAAGACCGTCGAGCGGCAGAACTACGCCCGCACCCGCGAGCAGATCACCAAGCTCCAGACCTCGCTCAACAGCGAACTGGCCGAGGTGAACAAGAAGGCCCGCGCCGCGGACATCGACCAGTACCTCCTCCAATACTGCGAGGGCGACGAGAAGCGCGCCCGCGCCGTTCTGGTGGCGATGTACCAGCGCCAACAGTTCCCGCAAGATTTCAACGAGGCGAGCACCGGCAGTTTCATCACCCAAGACACCAACGGCCGCTTGCACCTGCGCGTGGGGGGGAACGGTGGTGAATACGTCTGGTTCCAGGTGAAGCCGCTGGTCGTGTTCACCAACAACACGACCGGCGTCGGGGGGCTGACGGCACCGGGCACCGCCAACGCCGAGAGTGGCGTGCTGCTCTACATCGCGCTCACGCAGAAGTCGAACACCAGCGGCGCGATGGGCAGTTCCGGCGACGACCTGACCAACGCCACCCGCGTGGACATCCAATTCGGCGGGCAGAAGCGCGAGGCCTTCGCCGACGGGTTCAAGTTCGCCCTCGGGTTCCGGCGCTGGGAGTCCGACATTGAGGCGCAAGGGGCCGATTACGTCGATCAGAAGTTGGTCTACAAGGACCCGCTCGACCCCGCGCCGCACAACGTCGGGCGCTGGAACCTGATTTTGAACGTGACGGACTACAAGCGGGCGGAAATGGCCCAACTCGGGTTCAGCGCCGGCACGAGCGCCAGTTCGTACCGGCTCGCCTCGGTGTACTCGTTCGGCAAAGACAAGGTCGCGTCCGCGGACGACGTCCACGGGTTCCGCATCCTGAAGATCGGTAACACGGGGTACAAGCCATGACCCGCACGCACGCGCGCCGGCGCACGGCGGTTACGCTCATCGAACTACTGGTCGTCATCGCGATCATGACCGCGCTCTTGGCGCTGGCCGCGGCGCTGGCCCCGAGCATCGCCAGCTCGGACCAGACCCAGAAGGGCGCGGCCGAGTTGCAATCGGCGTGCAAGGTGGCGCAGGGGTTCGCCGCCGCGACCGGGCGCCCGCACGGGGTGCGGCTCATCGTCACCGCCGGCAACCCCAACAACACCACCGGGTACTTCTGCACCGAGTTGCAGTACCTCGAATCGCCCCCGGTGCTGGTCGCCGACCCGCAGGTTCTGGTGCGGAAGCCGCGCGACTCGGGCGGCGGGACCGGCTCCGGCACCGGCAGCGGGCCGCGCGTCGAGTTCACCTACACCCTCTACACCGGTGTCGCCCCGGACACGAGCATTAACCCGGTGGACGGGACGATCCCGCCGCTGGGCACGATCAAAACGCGCGCGTGCTTCATCCGCGGCATCAGCCCGGAAACGGCCGACCAGATCACCGCCGGGGCGGTCCTCTCGCTCCCCGCCGCGAGCCTCACGTGGTCGCGCATCCTCGCGGTGACGGGGCGCAGCGGCGCGTACACCTCGCCGGCCACGGGCGCGCCGGCCGTGGACCTCACGGTCACGCTCGACGTGTACCCGGACACGCTGTTGGGCGCGGCCACCGTGTACCGCTCGTACCACTTCGGGGTGTACGGCGCGCCGGTGCCGGTGCTGGCCGAGGCCACCGTGCCGATGCCGAAGGAAATCGTGATCGACCTCGAAGTGAGCCAGCCGCCGCTGCCCGGTCCGGGCACCGACTACGACATCCTGTTCGCCCCGAACGGCCAGCCGGTCAGCAGTGGGAACATCGGCGTCGGCAAGACCGCCACCAACGCCAACGCCTTCTTCCTCGTGCGCGACCGGAGCAAGTTGGGCACCAGCATCAACTTGTCCGGGCCGGCGCTGGGCACGGCGTTCCGGCGGGCCGGCGAGATGCAGGTGGTGGGCATTCGGGCGGGCGGGCACGTGGGCGTGGCCCCGGCGACACAGGCCGACGACAACGGCAACTTCCCCGCGGCGTACCCGGACCTGTTCGGGCTGGCCCGCGAGCAACTGGACCGCTGAGTACGTCGAACGAAAAGAACCCGCGCCGGTTTTTGGCGCGGGCACCGGCCCGGCGTAGGGTGGTGTGGGCGCGAGGCCCGAACGGAACCGCTGGCACGAGGGCGACCGATGATCCGCCGACCGCACGCACGCCCCCCACGCCTCGCGCGCCGCGGGGCCACGCTGCTCGAGGTGCTGATCGGGTTCATGATCCTCGGCATCGGCGCGCTCAGCGTGTACACGCTGTTCCCGTTCTCCGCGCTCATCGTCAGCTTCGCGATGCGCGACGACCGCACCACGACGTGCGCGATCACCGCGGACGGGCTGCTCCGCGACTCGCACCGCCGGTACGTGGTGGAACCGGGCGAGGGGGCCACGGCCGAGCCGTACCACTGGCTCATGGACAACCCCATGAACGGCGCGTACAGCCCGGCCGGGGCGGTGACCGGCAACCCGGCCCTGCCCGCGCTCTCGACCACCGACGACGGCCCGAGCTACCCGGTGTTCCTCGACCCGATGGGTATGGCGGCCGGTCGCCGCGCGGTGGGCGACTTCGGCGGGGCGCGCCTCGCCCGCGTCAACCTGCGCATGGTGCTCGAACAACCGGTCGCGCTGCACGCGCCGCTGGCCCAGCGCCTGTGCAGCCAGATGGACGGCCTCTCGTTCGACGAGAACGGGAACGTGCCGGTCGGCCTCGACGTGCGCGAGATGCGCTACAACTACGGCTGGGTGCTCCAGCGCCCGGTGAACCGTGACCGCTTCACGGTGCGCACGCAGGTGGTCGTGTACGACCGTCGCGCGCACCTGTACGCCCCGCCCGGCTCCGAGGCCGTCGCGAGCGCCCGGTTCGTCGTCGGCGAGACGACGATCACCAACGTGCCGATCTCGATGGAACTGCGCAAGGGGAGTTGGGTGCTCGATGCCGGCAGCCCGGAGGGCGGCCTGCGGCACGGCGAGTTCTACCGCGTCGTGAGCCTGATCGATAACGGCAGCAGTTACACGCTCGAAGTTCACAAGCCGATCACGAGCCCGCACCTGTTGGCCGCGAACGCCACGTACACCGGGCGGTTGGTGTCGATCCCGGCCGTCGTAGACGTGTACGAGCGCCCGCTGCTCACCGCCGGCACCCGGTAACGTGCCGCCCGCGCCTCTGGTTCCAACACCCGCGCCCGCCGCGAGGACGACCGCCGATGACCGTCACGACGCGCACGACCCGATCTCCGCGCCGCCGCGGGGCCACCCTCGTCGAGGTGATGATCGCCGCCGCGATGCTCATGGTCGGCATGTGGATGCTGGTGTGGCTGTACCAGCAGGGCATGAACGCGTTCCTGCTGGCGAAGGCCCAGTCGGACCTGTCCGCACAAGAGCGCATGGCGACCGCGGTGATGACGGCCGACCTGTCGCGCGACATGTTCCTGCCGGACGAGCAGAAGCCGAACCGGGGGCGCACCCTCGCCGACCACGACCTGCGCGGCGGCGCGACCGCGTACGTCCCGCCGAAGGCCGGATACCTCCGGGCCTTCAGCCACCCGACCACCGGCACCTACTATGAGGCCTCCGACAGCGACGGGTTCGGTTCGTCGCGCGCCATCGACCACTACGTTCAGTTCACCGCGCTGGTGCCCGGGGGCCCGGACCACCTGATGTTCGGCGCGGAGGTCCCGGCCCGCTCCGGCCGGCAGTGGTACGGGACCGCGGCCGAGATCACCTACGCCCTCGTGCCGAGCTTCCGCAAGACCCCGAACCAGACCGTCCTGTACGATCTCGTGCGCCGCCAACGGCTCGCCGCCCGCACCACCGACGACCAGCCCGCGTACCAGAACATCGTGAACACGTACGGCGCGGCCGACGCCGCCGAGGTGATGACCGTTGCCAGCGGCAAGGCGCTCACGCTCTCGGAACTAACGGCCCCGCTCAACCGGCTGAACCCGCGCGCCCCGCAGATCACCAGTGCGGGCCGGGTCGGGCAGGAGAAGTTGCTGGGCAACGTGCTCTCGATGGAGATCAAGTTCACCGGACCCACGGTCGCGGTCGGGTACGGGGCGTGGCCGACCGACCGGAACTCGTACCGCTGGCCGCGCGCGCTCGGCGGCGCGGTCGGCGGCGACCCGCCCTCGCCGTTCGCGACCTCGGACCCGCCGGCGCAGGCCAACACCGATTACCCGTTCGACTTCCTGCCCTACAACGGTGAGTTCGACACGTACACGCGGTTCGCGGCCTACGACGCGAGCCAGTACGCGACCACCAATCCGGCCACGCACGGCCGCCCGCTGAAGCCGATCCGCATTACCGCGGCGCTCATTAAGCTCCGGGTCTACAACCCGCAGAACAACGCCACCCGGCAGACGTCGTTCGTCGTCAAGTTCTGACGCCCGCGAACCCCTGCCGCGCCCCGACCACGCCCGGAGACCGCTACCATGTTCCGGCCGCTGACCGCCTCGCACCGCCGCCCGCACCGCCGCGGCACCAGCTTCGTGCTGATCGTCGTCGTCATGCTCAGCATCACGGCGGCCGGGGCGACCGCGTTCGCGCTCATGTCCATCAAGGTGAGGCAGACGTCCGGCCTTCAGGCCGACGCGCAGGGCCGCGGCGGGAAGGTGCGGCCCGAGGTGCCGGACCCGTCGAACACCATCAACCGCTTCTTCGGCGCGCTCATCTACGACGTGGGCGACGACCAGTACGCGGACCTCGTGAACGCGCTCCGCGGGCACAGCTTCGCGGCCTCGATGTACGGCCGCACGCCGGGCAACACCACCCCGTACAACGGTGTCGGCACGTTCCACCAGCAGGGGAGCACCTACGCCTACGGCGCGACCGCGTACGGGCTGACCGGCGACCGCGCGCGCTACGTCGCCCACACGCCCATGACGATCAACGGCATGCCGTTCCTGCTCGACCCGGAGTGGACGCAGCACCGCGGGCACGCGGGCGGGGCGTGGCCGGCGAGTTTCGCCGCCAGCCAAGCCGGGCGCGCGTACGTGAGCAAGGCCGCGGGGTACAGCTACCCGGACCTCAAGGACTTCTTCCTCGCGCAGCTCGACCCCGCGACCGGCGAAGTGCTCACGCCCTCCTTCCACCGTAACACCGCGTTCGGCGCGCTCGCGCCGAACAACGGCAACTGGTACAACGCCGAGGGCCGACTCCTGACGCTGCGCCCGCGCCCGGCGGAGCACCCGAACTTCCCGCGCGTGCCCCCGGACGCCGACGGCAACTACCGCGGCGACGTTCAGAACTTCCCCGGCGGCTACCGCTACGATTCCGCCACCGGGCGGTACTACGCCATCAACGACAGCCTGTGGATGAACATCGGGCTGCCGACCACGTTCATCGGCACCAAGCGCGTGCAGCCCCTCGTGGCCCCGCTGATCGTGCCGCTGAACGGCCTGTTCGACGCCAGTTCGCACGGCAACACGTTCGGCGCGAACGCGCACCGCGGCGCGCAGGGCTTCGGCCCGTGGGAGGTGAACGGGGGGTACGGGCTGAGCAACAACGACGCCGAGCGCGCCACCGTCATCAACCAGCGCGGCCCGCGCCAGCAGCGCAACGGCCTCGCGAACCGGGCGTTCGCGCCGTACGGCTCCGGCACGCTCCCCTCCGGTTCACAGGTCGCGTGGAACAACCTGTCGGCCGGGTTCCCCGCGTACCCGGCGGGCACGAACCTCAGCGGCGTCCCGGCCTTCGGTGCCGCCGCGTACCAAGACGACAACGGCGCGGTCAACCACCCTTCGCTCTACAACCCGACCGAGTGGCCGGGGTCGAACGTGATGGTCAACCGCACGTTCCCGACCAGTGACATCAAGCGGCTGAACCTGCGCTACGCCTTCACGCCGTTCTGGTACGGGGAATCGGACCTCGCGCCGTTCGCGCCGAACGCGCTCCGCGGCACCGCGGGGTTCACGGTCGCCACCGGGCAGACCGTGCGGCACGGCTACCGGCTCGACCCGGCGCACCCGAACCGCGCGCTGTGGACGACGCGCAGCTACGAACTGGACCGCCCGAAGGTGGTGCCGAACTTCGTGAACGGGGCCGGCGTCGGCGCGGTGCGCGGGCTCGAATACGGCACCGGCCCCGGCGGGGCGGAGAAGGCCGGCGTCGTCGACCCCGGACGGCCGGACGGGATGGGCGGGGTGATCGTGGACCCGTACCCGTCGCCGCAGGCGCTCGGCGGGCTGACCGACTTCGCCGGCCCGAACCAGTGGGTGAACGCGATGGCCCGGCTCGGCTCGGTGAACGTGAACCGCCCGCTGACCGACTACCGCAACGACCTCTCCGCGGCCCTCTCCGCGGGCAACATGGGCAACGCGGCCCTCGCCACCCAAGACCGCCAAGACCTCGCGCGCGACATCTTCGTGCGGTTCGTGGCGGCGCTCGGCGCGGGCGCGGTCGTGAACCCGGCCAACGGCACCTACACGGTCACGGCCCCGGTCGGCAGCACGCAGTACAACGCGCTCCGCTACCTCGCGCAACTCGCCGTGAACATGGTCGACTACATCGACAACGACGACGTGAGTACCGTGTTCATCTGGAACCCGGACGCGCTGACGCCCGGCGGCGTCGATTTCAACAGCGCCGGCGACGTGGGGAACCGCGTCGTGTTCGGCGTCGAGAAGCCGCGACTGGTCATCAACGAGGCGTACAGCGAGGTGGTGAACGCCCCGAACGACCCGCCGAACGGCCCCGGCAACGGGATGGGCGGCAACAACCCGCCGGCCGGCCCCGCCCACGTCCGGTTCTGGTTCGAGTTGCTGAACCCGAGCACGACGAATAACCATAACCCGCCCGCCGCGGTGAACGCGCTCGGCACCGGGGCCGTGACCCTGTCGCTGTACCGCATCGAGATCCGCCGCGCCGACCGGCAGACCGGAGTGGGCGCGGGCAACCGCGACGCGGCCAATACGACCCAGAGCAACCACCTGTTCAACAACCCGGCCAACGTGACCGGCGGGTTCGAGCCGACCGCGGGCGACCCGGACGCCGTGTACACGTTCCCCGGCGTGCCGGCCGCAAACACGCCCGGCGCGGTCGAGCCGAACAACGGCGCGTACCGACCCCCGGCGAACGCGCTGGCGGCCAACGGGTTCGTGCTGGTCGGCCCGCCGGCCAACAACCGCCAAGACAACTTCGCCCCTAACGGCGGCGTGTGGCAGAACAAGGTCGGCGACGCGGCCGGCGACCCGACCCCGGCCCCCGGTAGCACCGCCCTCGGGTACACGATCCCGCTCCCCGGTAACGGCGTCGTCACCGGCACAGAGTTCAAGCGCCACATCGTGCTGCTGCGGCGGCTCGCCAACCCGTACGCCGGGCCGAGTCCCAGTAACCCGTACATCACCGTGGACATGATGGACTACGTGCCGAGCTTCGACTCGATCAACCGGCTCAACGGCGGCGGGCTGAACCGCAACGAGCACGGCATGATGAACGGCAACGGGTACGACCCGCTCGCCGGCCGGTTCGCCATCGGCAAGGTACAGCCCTACGCCGCGTTCAGCGCGCCCACCGCGTGGGGCAACGGCGCGGCCAACTACAACACGTACACGTTCCCGAATTCGATGGTGCTGCGCCAGACGGTCGCCAACGGCGGGCAACCGCTCCACACGTTCGGCCAGCACAACGGCGCGACCCAGAACCCGCCCGATAGCGCGACCTACGTCGCGGGCGCGGCCCCGCAACTGCGGAACGTGGACGGGATGGGCAACGCTCGCACCGAGACGCTCATGGCCCCGTTCGACTGGCTCGTCCACATGGACCGGCCGCTGATCAACCAGTCCGAACTGTTCCAAGTGCGCGACACGCCGGCCCACCGCGTCACCAACCAGTTCGTGCGCGCGACGAGCGCGGTAACGCCGACCGGCGTGGCCCCCGGCGTGACCTACGAGGCCGGGTACGCCAACTGGCGCGCGATCCACGACGGCGTGGCCCGGGCCCTTGAGTACCTGACGGTGCGCCCCTACACCGCGGGCGTGCCCCACGGCGGGCGGATGCCGGGCCGCATCAATATCAACGCGGTACAGGACCGGCGCGTGCTGCACGGGCTGTTCGACCTGCAGGGCGGCAACGGCTTCGGCCCGGCGTTCGTGGACAATACCGCGTGGGCGCAGTGGTTCAACACCCGCACCGCGGTGGAAACCAGCACCCAAGCCGACGGCGTAACGGTTGTGAACCGGGCCCGCGCGGCGCAGGGCACCATCATCGAGGGCTTCGGAGGGGACCGCCCGTTCGTGCCGTTCGGTGGCCCGGCCGCGGCCGGTAACGCCAACGCCTTCGCCTACGTCAACGGCGGCAACATCGACCAGACGATCTTGCGCCGCCCGCCGCCGCCCAACCCGATGCCGGCCAACGGCCTGATCGGTCCGCACCCGCACCTGTACACGAACTCCGGCCCCAACAGCAGCACCGCGGCGTACCCCAGTTCGCACCCGGACGGCCCGGATTACTACCGCGCCGAGCCGCTCCGGAAGGTGATGAACAACCTGACCTACGTGAACCAGCAGTACGCGGTGTTCGTCACCATCGGGTACTTCGAGGTCGACGTGGCGACCGCGAACGGGCAGACGATCCCGCGGCTCGGCGCGGAGGCGTACGTCAACGTGCCCGGCGACGCCCGGCACCAGTACTTCGCCGTCGTCGATATGTCGAACATGGCGCTCGACCCGGCCGGCGGCGGTGCGGCGACCGGCCCGCGGTTCTTCACCAGCCTCGAAGCGACCGCGCGACCGACCGGCATGGCGGGCAACGCGACCCTGAGCGTCGCGTACTCGCGCTTCGACGCGACCACCGTGTACGTCGCCAGCGACGGGCAAGAGGTGCCGATCGCGGTCGGCAGCCGGCTCGTGTTGGGGTACGGGGTCGAAGAGCAGACCGTGACCGTGACCGGGATCATCGGCAATCAGGTACAGGTCACGGGCATGACGCGGACCGCGTGGGGCGGCTCGTCGGTGTCGAACGTGCGCGCCGGCTACCCCGGTCCGCAGCCCGCGTTCCGCCCCGACGACCCCGCCCACAAGCCAGTGATCCCGTACTTCGACAAGGTGAAGTAAGTGCCTTCTGTTGGTAGTGACCCGCTTCAGCGGGTCACTACCAACAGAAGGCACTCACAGCCCGCCCTTGACCTTCTCGCTCTTCACCCACGCGGTGTACCACAGGTCGAGCGTGAGTTGCGCGCCGGCCCGCACGCGGCCCAGCACGAACGCCCGGCTCTCCGCGGTCGGCTTGTCGAACGCGCCGGCCGCGTCCAGCTCGTAGCACTTCGGGACGTGCGTGTGCGACTCGGCGATGAACTTGTTCACGTGGGCCCACACGTCGTCAATCTTCTTCGCCTCCAGCCCGCGGCACACCTCCTCGGCGGTGATCTTGTTCTTCTCGGGGAAGGCGTCGAGCTTCGCGTGGATGCCCTTCTGCTTCGTAGTGCCGTCGGCCTGAACCTTGCCGTCGTAGTCGCGGGTGCTGTGCAGCGGCATCGCGGCGTCGCCGGTGTAGTGGCACATCACCCCGCCGAACACGAGGCACTTCATCGGGATCGAGGTGTTCGTCGGGTTCTTGCGGTAGTCGTTGAACCCGATCATCAGCTTCTCGTAGTTCTCGACGATGGCGTAGGGCAGCAGCCCGACCTTGTTCGGCTCCTTCTTCAACTCGGTGTAGACCATCTTCATGGCGTCGAAGCGGTGCGTCTTCGGCAGTTCCTTGCCGTCGAGGTCCTCCATGTCGAGGTAGTGGTTGCCCTCTTCGGCGGCGCGGAGCAGGGGCGTTTCGCGGTTCTTCCAGCGGTCGGGATCGACGCAGAAGTGGGCGAGGTGCTTGCCGCCGTTGCGGAAGAACGCGGGCACGTCGTCCGGCAGGCGCGCGGCGGCGGCCTCGGCGACAGTTTCGTGCCCGCCGGACCACCAGCCCGCGGCGAACGTGCCCACGAGCGCGCCCACGAGGGCGGTTGCGAAAACAAGAACAGCGGTGCGCCGACGTTTCATGGAAATACTCCTCAAGCCGCTCGCGGCTTCGCAAGCGGCACGGCCCGGTTATACCCCCGCGCCGCGCGTGTCGGGTGCGATTTCCGCGCGAAGGCGTTCAACCCCGGTTCGTGGGGCGGTCGATTGTAAGAGATACCCGGCAGGATGTCGGGCCAAACGGCAGGAGGCCGGACATGCCTCGTTCGGGGTGGATCGCGCTGACGTTGGTTACGGCCGGGTTCGCGGCTCCGGCCGGCGCGCAACCACTTCCTCCCATCGCCCCCGATCTTGCCCAGCCCCCCACAACACTATCGAATTCGCCGGGGCGCGATCCGGCGCGCCCGCCGTCGGTACTCGGTGCGCCCGTTGGGGTCGCCGATCGCGCCCCGGCGCGCCCGGTCGCGCCGGCGACCTTTACCGACGCGCCGCCCGCGCCCCCGTCGCCGGTACGCGGGGCGGCGTTCGGCGCGCCCAGCGCCGCGCCGGGCGCGTTCACCCCGGCCCCGACCGCGCCCGTGCAGGCCGTGCCCGCGGCGCTCGTCGATGAGGCCGTGGGGCGCACCGCGTACACGCCCCCGTCGTCGGACCCCATCGAGTTTCTGAACACGCGCTCCGCGTTGCGCGCCAAAGAGGGCACGAAGGAGAAGGAGTCCGCGAAGTTCGGCGAGGCGCTGGGCGAGAAGCTCGGCACCGTGTTCGGCGACACCAACGGCGGCTGGCTCCGCAGCGACCACATGTTCGACGGGTTCATCTCGCCGGTCACGAACCCGTTCCTGTTCGAGGACCCGCGGTCGCTGACCGAGGTGCGCCCGGTGTTCATCTACCAGCGCGTGCCCGGCGAGCAGCGCGACTTCCGCGGCGGGAACATCTCGTTCTTCGGCGCGCAGGCCCGCGTCGCGCTCAGCGACCGCTGGTCGGTGGTGATGAACAAGTTCGGCGGCGTCTCGGTGAACACGAACCCCGGTTCGGCGTTCCGGGACGAGACCGGGTTCGCGGAGCTGTGGCTGGGGCCGAAGTACACCTTCTGGCGCGGCGAGGACACCGGGTCGCTGGCCGCGGCCGGGTTGCAGTTCCAGTTGCCGGTCGGCTCGAGGGCCGCGTTCCAAGACACCGGTACGCTGTCGCTGGTGCCGTACGTGAGCTACGGGCAGAACTTCCTGCGCGACTTCCGCCTCGGCAGCTTCAACTTCCTCGCCAGCACCGGGTACTCGTTCAGCACGAACAACCGGCGCAGCGACTACTACTGGCTGTCGGCCCACTTGGACTTCGACGCCGGGAACTTCCACCGCTTCTACCCGCTGGTGGAACTGAACTGGCTCATCAACACCACGAACGGGCGCGAGCGGCCGATGGGCGCGGAGGGCCGCGACCTGATCAACTTCGGGGCCGCGGCCCGCGGGGCCGGCCTCCTCACGGGCGCGTTCGGTGCCCGCGTGAAGCTGACGGAACACGCGCAGTTCGGGGCCGCGTTCGAGTTCCCGTTCGCCGGCCGCAAGGACTTCTTCCGCCACCGCTTCACGGTGGACTTCATCCTGCGGTACTGAGTCCGTTCGGGGCGCGAGCGCGGCGGCACCTACCGGCGCGCCCGCCGGCGCGGTATCATCTCGCCGTCGCCCGCTCCCTCCCCACCGGACCCTGCCATGAAGACGCTCCTCGCACTCGCGCTGCTGGCGCTCGCGCCCGCGGTCGCCCCCGCACAAGACAAGAAAGAGCCGCCGAAGAAGAAGGACCCACCCGTCGTGAAGCCGCGCGAGGGCAAGTCCGAAACGATCAAGCTGTTCGACGGCAAGACCCTCGACGGCTGGGAGGGCTACACCGACCTGTGGTCGGTGAAAGACGGCGTGATCGTCTCCAAGAACACGGACCCGTTGAAGTACAGCACGTACCTGCTGACGAAGCAGAAGTTCACCGATTTCCGGCTCACCTTCGCGTGCAAGCTGCTGCCCGGCTCCGAGATGCACTCCGGCGTGTCGTTCTGGGGCGAAGTGTGGCCGAAGGCCGACGGCAAAGTGACCGACGCGAAGAAGGACCGCAGCGAGTACACCTACAAGGGGCACTTGGTGATGTTCCCGTCCGGGTACGGGATGTACGACCTGTTCGGCCGCAACGGGCTGGGCGTGGACGGCGGCCCGGCGAAGAAGGTGGGTAAGCAGCACGACTGGAACGACATCGAGGTGCTGGCGCAGGGCAACCGCGTGCGCGTCGCGATCAACGGCACGCAGGTGGTGGACTGGCGCGACCCGCAGCCGGACCGGATTAAGGAAGGGCCTATCGGTCTCCAACTGCACTCGGAGAAGGTGGCCCAAGAACTGCACTGGAAGGGGCTGGTGATCGAAACCTTCCCCAAGGAAGACAAGCTCATCACCGTGAAGTGAGACTCGCCCACGGGCGAGGCCGCACGCGGCAGCCGCGTGCGGCTTCGCCCGTTCCGCACTTGGAGACGTCCCATGCCCCCGAAGCTGACCCCGGCGGCGGTCCGCGCCGCGGCCGACCGGCTGCCGCGCGTCCGGTTCGCGCACCTGCCCACGCCCCTTGAGGAGCTGCCGCGGTTGGCCGCCGCGCTCGGCGGCGGGGTGCGCGTGTTCGTCAAGCGCGACGACTGCACCGGCCTCGTGCTGGGCGGCAACAAGGCCCGGCACAACGAGTTCCTGTTCGGCGACGCCACCGTGAGCGGGTGCGACCTGTTCGTGTGGGGCGCTCTGGTGCAGTCGAACAACTGCCGCACCACGGCCGCCGCGTGCGCCAAACTCGGCATCGAGTGCCGGCTGTTCCTCTCGAAAGCACATCAGAAGACGGAACCACAAGGGAACCTGCTGATCGACTACCTCGTGGGCGCGCACGTCGAGTTCACCGACGCCAAGATCGGCCCCGAACTGAACGCGCTGCTCGCGGCGAAGGCCGCGGAGTTCCGCGCCGCCGGGCGCAAGCCGTACTTCTGGGACCCGCCGCGCGTCGTGCCGCTGTCCGCGATCAGCTACGCCATCTGCATGGCCGAAATCGCGGAGCAAACGGCCGCGCTCGGCGTCGCGCCCGCGGGCGTGTACGTGTCGTCGGCGGGCGCGACCGGGGCCGGGGTCGCGCTGGGCAAGGCGCTGCTCGGCTTCGAGTGCCCGGCGCGCCTCATCTGCCCGATGCACTGGCCGTGGGACATTCCCACGCGCATCGCCGCCGACGCCAACGCTGCCGCGGAGCGCATGGGCCTGCCGCACCGCGTCACGGTCGCGGACATCGACGCCGACGAGAGCTACGTCGCGCCGGGGTACGGGCTGCCGTCGCCGGCCGGTCAGGAGGCGATGCACCTGCTCGCCACGACCGAGGCGATTCTGACCGATCACGTTTACACGGCGAAGGCGCTGGCGGCGCTGGTGGCCGACGTGCGGGCCGGGAGGTACCCGCGCGGCTCGTCGGTGGTGTTCATCCACACCGGGGGCGTGCCCGCGATCTTCGCCGAACCCGACCGCGTCCTGCCCGGGATGTGAGTCCCAATCGGTGCCGGCGCGGGGCCTGCCGCCGCCGAACCGCGCTTCCGGCGACCACCGCCAACTGTTCAACTTCGGCGTGGGCGTCTTCGGTAGCCAGTGACGGTGCACCGACGGCAGAAGAGTTTTGACGGGATCACAGGATGAGACAGGGTCAAGAGAAGAGTCGAACTCTGTTCTCTTGATCCTGTCTCATCCTGTGATCCCGTCAAAACTCTTCTGCCTGACGGCCTGCTCGCCCTTAGCTGATCTTCCACCCGTTGCGGCGCTCGCGGGCGAGCATCTTGTTGGCCTCGGCCTTGTCGAACGTGTGCGTCTCCGGGTCCCACTTGAGTTTCAGGCCGGTGCGCAGGGCGATGGTCCCCATGTGGCACACGATCACGGACCCGGCCCCGACCTCGACCCCGCAGATGGGCGTCTCGCGCGATTTGATACAGTCGAGGAAGTTGCCCATGTGGGTGCCGGGGCGCGTCGGGTACAGCATCGGGTCGTCCTTGATCGGCGCGAAGACGGCCTTGTCGCTGGCGAGCAGCGCCCCGCGGCTCACGAAGATGGTGCCCTTGTCGCCGAGCACGAGGACGCCGTTTTCGCCGCCGCCGACGTCGCCCTTGCGCGGGTTCCCGTTGGTGTCCACCAGCCCCTTCGCGACGCTGCCGGCCCCGTGGCTCACCTCGACCGTCACGCCGGTGGCGTAGGTGTGCTGGACCTTAAAGGTCTCGTGGCAGTTGTACCCGGTGCCGTCGGCGAGGGGCTTGGCGGCGTCGAGCGTCTCGACCTCGACCGGGCCGGCCCCGTCCATCTTCAGCATCCACTGCGCGATGTCGATGTGGTGCGCGCCCCAGTCGGTCATCTTGCCGCCGCTGTAGTCGTACCACCAGCGGAACTCGTAGTGCCCGTTGGTGAAGAACTCGTTCGGCTTCTTCGGGTTCGCGCCGTAGCGGTACGGCACCTTCGGCGCGGGCCCGAGCCACATGTCCCAGTCGAGGTGCTGCGGCGCGGCCACTTCCTTGATCGGCCCGCTCTGCGGGTTGGCCCCGATGCGGCACTCGATTTTCTTCACCTTGCCGACGCGCCCGGCGCGGACCAGTTCGGTGGCGAGGCGGAACTTCCCGCCCATCTCCGTGCGCTGCTGGCTCCCGGTTTGCAGCACCCGCTTGGTGCTGGCCACCGCCTTCTTCATCGCCAGCGCTTCCTCGACCGTCAGCGTCAGCGGCTTCTCGCAGTACACGTCCTTGCCGGCCTTCATCGCGGCGATGGCGATGACCGCGTGCCAGTGGTCCGGGGTGGCGACGATGACCGCGTCCACGTCCTTGTTGCTCATCACGTCGCGGAAGTCGGTGTACCCGCGGACGTCGTACCCGTCCCGCTTGTACTGGTTGACCGCGTACCCGAGGTGCGAGCCGTCCACGTCGCAGACCGCGACGAAGTTCACCTTGTCCTTGAACCTCTTGGCCTCGCCGTACAGGGCGTTCGAGCGCCGCGGGCCGGGGCCGACGCCGATGACGGCGAGGTTGATCTTCCCGTTCGCGCCGGTCTTCGGCTCGTCGGCGCGGGCCAGCGCGCCGAACCGCTCGGCGGCGAACCACGTGGGCAGCCCGGCCGCGGTCAGCGCCGCGACCGACCGGGTCATGAACCCGCGACGGGAGAAGTTTCCGCGATCCAACATGGCGAGCCTCTTTCTTCGAGTCGACAGAGAGGGTGGGAGTGCGAAGGAGTATCATAAGCAAAGCGGCGCGCCAGAGGGAAAGAGATTTTCCGATAGCCGCGGGCGAGCGCGGCCGGCACCGAACGCGAGGGGTTATGGCCGACGACGTACTCGAACGCTTCTTCGGGCGGGGCGTGCCGCGGTTGGGCGGGCCGCCGGTCGCGAACCCGCGCCTCGCGGACCCGGTCGGCCTGCAACTCCTTTACGACGAACCGCTCGAACTCGAAGCGCCCGAAGTCGAGAAGGCGCTGCGCGACGTTCACCCGGACCTGAGCGCCGCGACCGCGGAGCTGTACTTCGTGCCGCCGCACGCCACGCCCGCGTCGCCGGACGGCGTCGACCCGGCGTTCATGGGGCTGCTCGGTTGGGACCGGCACGTCGTGAAGGTGGTGGGGTTCACCGCGCCGATGCCGCGGCCCGCGGTCGAAGCGTGCGTGCAACCGGCGCACATCGGCGCGCAGTTCAAGGACATCGCGTACCGGCACCAAGCCCACGTGATGCTGTACTACGCCGGGTACGACCACGACCCGATGGAGCAGTACGTCGCGCTGGCGGCGGCGGCGGGCGCGCTGGCGTACTTCGGCGGCTCGTTCGTGCTGAACGAGACCGCGCGCACCGCGGTTCCGGCCGCCGTGCTGCACCCGCACGAGGAGGACGGCGGCGACTTGCTGGCCTCGTTCCGCAAGCTGCCGTTGCCGTTCCTGTTCTGCGGGTTCGTGAAGCTCGAAGTCGAGGGCGTGGCGGGCGTGTGGATGCGCACGCACGGCTGTCACCGCTTCGGCCTGCCGGACCTCGCCATCCGCGCCCGCGGTCACGACGTCGGCTCCGCAACGTTCGAGCTGTTCGGAAACGTGCTCGCGTACCTGCGGCACAGCGGCCGGCAGTTCGCCCCCGGCGACACGGTGCAAGTGGGCGACGACGCCTTCCTGCGGCTCCGCGCCCGTACCGACGCCGAATGGTACTTGGAGAGCGAGGGCGAAATGCTCGTGGCCGAACCCATCGCCGAGCACGAGGTGAACCGATGACCCCTCTGCGCGCCGCGCTCCTCACGCTCCTCCTGTTGCCCGCGTCGGCGCGGGCCGGGCTGCACTACACCGGCGAGCAGTTCGCGGAGCTACCGAGCCGGCCGACGGGGTTCCTCACCGACCACCGCGCGCTCCGGGCCGCCGGGTTCGAGCGCCCGGACGGGCTGCCCTCGCCGCTGCGCGACGACTACCGCGCCGCCGCCGCGCGCCTCGACAAGTTGGCGAAAATGCGCCCCCTGACCGCGGACGAAACCGCGGACCTCGGCGCGGTGCTGGTGCGCCTCGGCCAAGCGGATCGCGCGGTGAACGTGCTCGCACCGGCCGCGCGCAAGTTCCCCACCCACTTCCGCCTCGCGGCCAACCTCGGCACCGCGCACCACGTCCGCGGCGACCTCGACAGCGCCGCGGCGTACCTCGAAGAGGCCGTCGACCTCGCGCCCGCGAAGCTCAAGCCCTCCGAACAGGCGCACCTGAAGCTCGTGCGCCTGCGGTTGAAAGAGGGACGGTTGCCGAACGGCCCGGCCGCGGTGGACGACCTGTTCGGGGTGAAGTACGTCGGCGCGAACGGTGCGGCCGAAGCCGGCGCGCTGGCCGACGCCGAGCGCAAGAAGCTCCCCGCGGACGCGGTCGCCGTGGTGCAGCAACTCGCGCTGTGGCTCCCGGCCGACGCGCGGCTGGTGTGGCAGTTCGGCGAACTGTGCAACGCCCACGGCGACGTGCGCGCCGCCGCCGCGTGCCTCGACGGGTGCGTGACCGAGTTCGCGCTCGGCGCGGCCGACTTGCGCGCCCGCCGCACGCTGTACCGCGCCGCGGCCGACGCGCTCCTGAAGAAGCCCAACCACGAGGCCCACCGCGGCACGCTCAAGGTGAAGTCCGTGCGCCCGCTGGTGCGGGCGTTCGACGAGTCGCTGCTGCCGGCGGTGAGCGCCGACAAGGTGAACGCGCTCCCGTGGCCGCTGCTGACCGCGACCGTCGTGACCGCGAAGGGGCAGCCGACGTTCGCCAAGTATCTGGAGAAGCTCGACGGCAAAACGGTCGCGCTAACCGGCTTCATGCGGCCGACCGACGAGCGCGCGGTCGAAACCTTCGTCGTACTCGAATACCCGCTCGGCTGCTGGTTCTGCGAGTCGCCCGACCCGACCGGGCTGGTGAGCGTGGAACTGAAGGCCGGCACGTCCACGGAGTACAAGCGCGGCCTGTTGAAACTGACCGGCACGCTGGTGCTGAACCGCGACAACCCCGAAGCGTACCTGTTCTCACTGAAGGACGCCCGCCTCGGCGAAGCCGACTGAGCCCCGCGCGCCCTTGCCCGCGCCCACACTGTCTCTCCCGCCGTTCCCGAAGGGACACCTGCTATGCTCTCCCGTGCGCTCGTTCTTTTCGCACTGTTCGTCTGCCCGGTGGCGTCCGCCCAAGACGTGCTCACGGTCGCCGCCGACGGCAAGACGAAGGCCGTTGTCGTGGTCGACGCGAAGGCCGGGAAGTGGGAGAAACAGGCCGCGACCGACCTCGTGAAGTACATCGAGCGCATGACCGGGGCGAAGCCGGCGCTCGCCAACCCGGTCGTGGAGGACGACGGCAAATCGCCCGTGCTCGTCGTCGGCTCGGCCGCGCTCAAGGCCGACCCGACGCTGGCCGCGGCGCTGGCGAAGGTCGGCAAAGACCCGGTGCTGCGCAAGGACGCGATCGTGCTGCGGCGCACCGGCAACCGCGTTCTCATAGCCGGCACGAACGACGATTCGCACTACTACGCCGCGGCCGAACTGCTCCGGCGCTGGGGCTGCCGCTGGTACCTGCCCACCGAGATCGGCGAGTGCGTCCCGGAAGTAAAAACGCTCACGGTCGGCGCGCTCGACTACGCCTACGCCCCGCCGTTCGAGGTCCGTAACTACTGGGTGTCGTGGAACGGCAGCAACGACGGCCAAGACGATTTCATGCGCCGCAACTTCATGAACACCGGCGTCGGCGTCCCCAACGGTCACGCCATCGGCGAGTACGTCGGCGAGCTGATTCCGAAGGGGAAGAGCGTCTTCGACATCCCGATTGCCGAAGACTCGACCGCGGACCACATCGTCAAGAAGGTGTCGCCGAAGTTCGCGAAGGGCGAGTACTTCTCGCTCGGCATGGAAGACGGCGTGTACCGCACCGAATCGAAGCTCGACAAGCAGCTCATGGCCGGCTTGAAGGACAAATACTTCCTCAGCGACTCGCTCGCGGACCCGTTCCTGACGCTGTACAACAAGGTCTCGGAGCGCTTGCTGAAGGCGCACCCGAACAGCACCGCGCGCATCGGGTTCCTCGCCTACGGTAACCTGACGATCCCGCCACAGCGGAAGATCGTCGCGGCCAAGCCGCTGGTCGCGTACCTCGCGCCCATCGACATCGACCCGATCCACGGCATGGACGACCCGAAGTCGCCGCCGCGCCACGAGTACAAGGAGATGATGTACCGCTGGGCCGAGGTCATGCAGGGCCGCGTGGTCATATACGACTATGATCAGGGGATGCTGGTGTGGCGCGACCTGCCGAACCCGTCGATCCAGTCGATCCGCCAAGACATCAAGCACTACAAGAAGGCCGGCATCCTCGGCGTCTCGACCGAGTGCCGCAACGCGATTGCCACGGTGTTCCTGAACCTGCACGTGCGCGCGCAGTTGTACTGGAACCCGGACGCGGACGTCGATGCGATGCTCGCGGAGTTCTACACGAACTTCTACGGCCCGGCCGCGAAGCCGATGGCCGAATACTGGAACGGCATCCTCAAGGCGTGGGAGGACAGCATCGTTACCGAGCACGAGCACTTCGTCATCCCCGTGATCTACACGCCGGCGCTGGTCGAGAAGTTGCGCAAGCACCTCGCGGAAGCCGAGAAACTCGCGACCCTTCCCGGGGGCGAGGTGACGCGGGGCCAGCAGCTCTACTACAACCGCGTGAAGTTCGCGCGCCTGAGCTTCAACGTGATCGACCACTACACCGCGATGGCGCGCGCCGCGGCCACCGACGGCGACTACAAGGCCGCGACCGCGGCCGGCGAGAAGGCGCTCGCGGCGCGGCTGGAACTAGCGAAGATGAACCCCACGTTCACGACCCGCGTCGTGGGCGTCGCGGCCGAGGGCAAGGACAGCGGCCCGGCGTGGTTCCCCGGCGAGGTCGAACAGTACCGCGCGCTCGGTTCGCTCACGGACGGCACGAAGGGCACGCTGGTGCAGAAGCTGCCACTGGAGTGGGCGTTCCGCCGCGACCCGCACGACACCGGGGTCGTCAGCGGGTGGGCCCGCAAGCCCGTCGATCTGAAGTGGTGGACGAGCACCGACCCGCTGCTCGACCTGCCGATGGGCGCGCCGCCGAAGTTCGCCGACCCGACCGACCGGCACCGGTTGAACCCCGGCCACTGGGGGATGCTACGCACGGACCTCTACATGCAGGCGCAAGGCGTCGTCAGCCCGGACTACCACAGTTACACCGGCCTCGCGTGGTACCGCACCGACGTGACGCTACCGGCGCAGGCGGGCAAGACCCACGTCATGTTCCCCGGCCTGTTCAACGAGGCGTGGCTGTACGTGAACGGCGAGTTGGTGGCGCACCGCGCGTACAAGGAACCGTGGTGGCTGAGCGACTACAAGTTCGAGTGGGACGTGGACCTGACCGGCCACCTGAAGGCCGGGGCGAACACGGTCGCGGTGCGCGTGAACAACCCGCACCACTTCGGCGGCATGTTCCGCCGCCCGTTCCTGTACAAGCCCGCAGGGAAGTAGGCCGCATCTTGTCGGTCGCGGTCGGCTCACGCTCGACCGCGACCGACAAGACCTCACCCGATGCGCGGGAACAGCGGGGCCACCTTGCCGTCAACGACGGTCGCGGTCACGCGCAAATCGTCGGGCTGCGCCTTCAACTCGGCCGCGTCCGCGTACTTCACCTCGGCCCACGGCGTCGGGAAGTTGAAGCTCGTGTAGATCGCTTCCGCGCTCTTCGGGATGAACGGCTTCAGCAGGATGCTGGCGACCCGCAGCGACTGCGTCGCGTTGAACAGCACCCGCTTGGCCGCGTCCTTGTCCGTCTTCACCAGTTTCCACGGCGCGTTCGCCTCAAGGTACTGGTTGGTCGGCGTGAGGAACTTCTGTACGACCTCTTGCAGCGCGAGGTTGTAGCGGCACGCCTCGACGTGCCCGCGCACGTCGCACACGAACTGCGCGAGGTCCAACCCCGGCACGACGGACTCCGGCACCTTGCCCGCGGTCCCGTCGAACACGCCGTTGAAGTTCTTCCACGTCAGCGTCATCTCGCGGCTGAACAAGTTGCCGAGGTTGTTCGCCAGTTCGGAGTTGTAGACCTCCGCGAACCGGCCCCACCCGAACTCGCCGTCCGACGGGAACGGGCACTCGCGCAGGAAGAAGTAGCGGAATGCGTCCGCGCTGCACGCTCCGATCACCTGCATCGGGTCGATGATGTTGCCGAGCGACTTGCTAATCTTCTCAACGGTCCCGGACTCCTCGTTCCTGACGTAAACGAACCCGTGGCTGAACACCTGGCGCGGGGCTTCCTCGCCCGCGGCCCACAGCATCGCGGGCCAGATGTGCGTGTGGAACCGCGTGATGTCCTTGCCGATGAAGTGCGTGTCGCACGGCCAGTGCTTGCGGAACGTCGCCTCGTCGTCGCCGTAGCCGATGCCCGTGATGTACGTCAGCAAGGCGTCGAACCACACATAGATCGTGAACTCCGGGTCGAACGGCAGCGGGATGCCCCACTGCTCGCCGTGCCGCGAGATGTTCAGGTCTTGCAGCCCTTCGGCCTCGATGAACCCGATCATCTCGTTGCGCCGGCTCTCCGGCTGCACGAACTCCGGGTTCTCCTTCAGGTGCTTCAACAGTCGGTCTTGGAACGACGACAGGCGGAAGAACCAGCACGGCTCCGCGCGGCGCACGAGCGGGCGCTTGTGGTTCGGGCAGTTGCCGGCGTTCTCGGCGTGAACCTTGTCGCTCTTGAACTCCTCGCACCCCGGACAGTACCAGCCCTCGTAGCTGCCCTTGTAGATGTGGCCGTTGTCGTACACCTTCTGAACGAACTTGCGGCAGCACTGCTTGTGCCGCTCGTGGCTGGTCTGAATGAAGGTGTCGTAGCTGATGTCCAGCGCGTCCCACACGGCGCGGAACTGCTTCGCCATGTCGTTGCAATAGGTTTGGGGATCAAGCCCCTGTTCCTTCGCGCGGTCCGCGACCTTGAGCGTGTTTTCGTCGGTGCCCATGAGGAAGAAGACGTCGAACCCCTCCATGCGGCGGTAGCGGGCCTGCACGTCGGCCCCGAGCTTCTCGAACGCGGTGCCGATGTGCGGCCGGCTGTTCGGGTAGTCGATGGCCGTGGTCTGGAACCACTTCGGCTTCTGGGGGGTGTCGGTCACCGCGTCGTCCTCCGTCTGCGATATGAGGCTTTTCTACGGACGCGCGCCGAGCGGGGCAGGTTCAGAAGGGAATGGCGTCCTCGAACACGTTGTCGCCGAAGCGGGCGGTGAGCCGCTGTCGGCCGTCGTCGGAGAGCGTGCTCGTGGCCCCCTCGTAGCCCAACTGGAGCTTTTCTAGGCCCGCGAGGTGCGGCGACGCGAGGAGCGCCGACACGTTGGCGTCGTTGAGGAGCGCGTCATACACGCGCAGCACCTTCAGGTTGCGCAGGTTCGGGCTGCCCGCCAGAATCGGGACCAGATCGGCGCGCGGCGAGTCCCAGACGCCGGCGCAGTCCAGTTCCCGCAGCCGGCGCAACGCGGGCCACGTCACCAGTTCCTCGGTCTCGATCTCGGTCAGTTCGTGGACGGCGAGCGTTCGGATCGGGAGCCGCTGCGCCAGCGCCGGCCACACGCCGCGCAATTGGTCGAAGCTGGCGGCGGCGCGATAGGGGAACCCGCGCTCCCAGCCGTCGCCGACCTCGGCGGGCAGTTCGAGGCGCGCGGCGAGGCGCTCCAGCCCGGAGCGCGAGTCGAACAGGCACGTCTGGAACCGGAGGGTGTCGTCGTCCGCGCCGCGGGCGAGCGCGATTTGCGCGCGGATGCCGGCGGCCCACGCCGCGTTCACGGCCCCGCCCTGTTCGTCGAGCCAGTCGGCGAACACCAACCGCGGGGTGTCGTCGTCCGGGTGTTCGCAGATCGCGCGCAACAGCGCCGCTTCTTCGTTCATGGGCACATCCTCGCCTCCGGGCGCGCCTTCCGTCGATGTAGGTTGCGGATCGCGCGAAGGCTACTGCCCGTTCGACTTGCGTTCCGCTACGCTCTCTTCACGTCTCCACACTCCCACGGAAGCGACCCATGAGCGCCTTTCCCGACGTTCCCAAGATCAAGTACGAAGGCCCGAACAGCACCAACCCGCTCGCGTTCCGGCACTACAACGAGGGCGAACTGGTCGAAGGTAAGTCCATGAAGGACCACCTGCGGTTCGCGGTGTGCTACTGGCACACGTTCCGCGGGATGGGCGGCGACCCGTTCGGCCCCGGGTGCGCCGTGCGCCCGTGGGAGGACGGCACCGACTCGCTCGACATGGCCCTCAAGCGCGTCGACGTCGCGTTCGAGTTCATGGACAAGCTCGGCGTGCCGTACTACTGCTGGCACGACCGCGACGTTAGCCCCGAAGGGGCCAACCTGACCGAGACGAACAAGAACCTCGACGCGGTCGCCAAGAAGCTCAAGGAGCAACAGCAGAAGACCGGCATCAAACTGCTGTGGGGCACCGCGAACCTGTTCAGCAACAAGCGGTTCGTTCACGGGGCCAGCACGAGCTGCAACGCCGACGTGTTCGCGTACTCCGCGGCGCAGGTCAAGAAGGCGCTGGAACTGACGAAAGACCTCGGCGGCGAGAACTACGTCTTCTGGGGCGGGCGCGAAGGGTACATGACCCTGTGGAACACCGACCTCAAGCGCGAACTGGATCACCTCGCGCGGTTCTTCCACATGGCCGTCGATTACAAGAAGAAGATCGGCTTCACCGGCACGTTCCTCATCGAGCCGAAGCCGCACGAGCCGACCAGCCACCAGTACGATTTCGACTGCGCCAACTCACTCGCGTTCCTGCGCGCGAACGGCTTGGAGAAGGAGTTCAAGTTCAACGTCGAGACGAACCACGCCACGCTCGCGAAGCACACGATGGGCCACGAACTGGCCTACGCCAGCGCGAACGGGCTGCTCGGCTCCATCGACGCCAACCGTGGCGACCCGCTGCTCGGCTGGGACACGGACCAGTTCCCCACCGACCTGTACCTGACGGCGCAGGTGATGCTGATCGTGCTCGGACAGGGCGGGATCGGCAGCGGCGGCATGAACTTCGACGCGAAGGTGCGGCGCGAGAGCTTCGAGCCGGTGGACCTGTTCCACGCCCACATCGGCGGCATGGACGCCTTCGCCCACGGCCTCAAGATCGCCGCCGCGATGCGCAAGGACGGCGTGCTGAAGGACATCGTGAAGCAGCGCTACGCGAGCTGGGACACCGGCATCGGCGCGCGGATCGAGGCCGGCACGGAGAGCTTCGACACGCTCGAAGCCTACACGCTGAAGAAGGGCGACGCCGACAAGAACGCCAGCGGCCGGCAGGAACTGATCGAGAACATCATCAACCGTTACTTGAAGTAAGAGGGACACGTCAAGCCGCGAAGTCGCAAAGAAGAGAAGGCAGAAAAGTGTTGACAGGATGAACGAGATCAAGTCAGAAAGGCCGAAAGCCTGATTTCCTCTTTCAATCTCTGTTCATTCTGTTCATCCTGTCAGCACTCTTCTGCCTTCTCTTCTTCGCGACTTGGCGTGAGTTGCTTGCTTTTCTTCTGCTCGTTTCGGATTCTGATTTCGCCGTGTTTTCCAACAGGAATCACCCTCATGGCGATCACCATCACGTGCCCGGACTGCGGCCACACCGAAGAGTCGAAGTCCGGGGCCGAGAAGACGTGCCCGGAGTGCGAGGGCACGATGGCCCCGCCCGCCAAGAAGAAGTATCAGGCGAAGACGAAATCGCTGGAAGAGGAAGAGCGCGCCAAGAAGAAGAAAGGGCGCGACGACGACGACGACGCGGACGAGAAGCCGAAGGCCAAGAAGAAGAAGTCGTTCGACGACGAGGAGAAGGGCGAGGGGTTCACGCTGGACGCGGCCCCGGCCGAGGCGCTCGAACTGAACACCGGGTTCGGGAACAAGAAGCTGATGAAGCAGGTTCAGGAGGAACTGTCGCGCGGCGAGGTGCTGTACTGGGCCGCGCGCATGTGCCCGGAGATCGTGGACCAGAAGGCCAAGTTGCTGATGTTGGTGGGCATTGGGGTCGCGTGCGTGGGCCTGCTGTTCAGCGGCATCTTCTTCGCCGCGGCCCCGTGGTTCGCGGGGCTGATCCCGCTTGTTTTTGTGCTGATTGGGGTCGGCATGGCCGCGTTTCTTCCGGGGGCCACGCGCAAGGCCGCGGCGCAGAGTTGGTACGCGCTCACGAACCACCGGGCCGTCGTGTACTCGGCCAACCTGTTCGGCGGGGCCGGCACGACAGTCTCCTACGAGCCGAACGAGCTGCGCAGGATGCGCGTCAAGAGCGCGAAGCGGCCCAAGGGCGCGGGCGACTTGGTCTTCAAAACGACAGTGACCGAGCAGCGCACCGACTACGTGGACCGCAAGACCGGGCGCACCGTGCGCAGCGAGACCAGCCGCCACGAGACGGACTACGGGTTCCTCGGCATCGAGGACGTGCGCGAGGTCGAAACCCTCGTCCACAAGGTGCTGCTCAAAACCATCGACGACGACGAGGACGACGAGCGGCCGCGCAAAGGGAAGTCGCGCGACGACGACGACGACGGTGATGAGCCGAAGGCCAAGAAGAAGTCGCGCGACGACGATGACGACGAAGACGAGCAGCCGCGGCCCAAGAAGAAGAGGCCGCGCGACGACGACGACGACTGACACGCGGAGGAGGGCCGAGCGATGGCGAAGCAACACGCGCCGGGGTTCCTGAAGATCGTGGCCGACGCGAAGGCGCGCGTCGCGGAATGCACCGTCGACGACGTGGTCGCGCGCCGCGCCCGCGGCGAAGCGTTCGTACTCGTGGACGTGCGCGAGGAGAGCGAGTTCGCCGCCGGGCACGCGGCCGGCGCGATCCACATCGGCAAGGGCGTGATCGAGCGCGACATCGAGGCGAAGGTGCCGGACCCCGCGACCCCGCTGGTGCTGTACTGCGGCGGCGGGTTCCGGTCCGCGCTCGCGGCCGACGCGCTCCAGAAGATGGGCTACACCAACGTCATTAGCATGGACGGCGGCTGGCGCGCGTGGACCGAAAAGGGCCTCCCGGTGGAGAAGTAATCGCTGCACGCCGGGCTGTCACCGTCTCGCTGAGCGGAACGAAACGACTTCGCTGGCAGACAAGTTGAGTGTGTACGGCGTCTCCCCGTCAAACGTACCCCGGATCGTCACCTCGTCGCCCTGTTCGAGCGCCATGCTCGGACCGGCACCGGGAGCGAACTGGCACACGACAGTAATGCCGCGCTCTGTAGTAAGCGTGACAATCATGAATCCTTGGTTGTCGCGCCGGGTTCCGAGCCAAGTATCCATATCGCACGAGACGAGGTCCACTCGGCCGGTGACGACCCGCCGCCCCAACACGTTCTCTGACGAATCGGGGTGTGATGCACCCTCAATGGGATGTGCCTTTTCGCGCACGATAAGCCATATTGATAGCATCCCTAACGCCAGCGCGAGCAGCGCGCCCCCGCTCCACATCAGCCACCTCCGCATGACTGGGCCGCGGGTAGTTACGACAGGAACGGGAACGAGTGCGCCCACCGGGAGGGGAGGCGGACCGGAACGTGCTGAGCGTGGCGGTAGTGGTAACGGACTCGAACGCGGTGGTGGCGATGGAACCCGCCGCGGCGGGGGCCACGCTGGAACGTGTGCCCCGCACTTCGGGCAAGGAACCGCGCGACCTTCGAGTGATGCCGGCGCGAGAACTGTGTCGCTGCATGTCGGGCAGATAAACTCGGCACGGTCCACGGCTTCCCCTCCTCTTACTCATGTGACACGTGCCGAAGAAACGCGCCAACTGCACCTCTACGAGGTAATCGACTTAATTCGGAGCAGAAATCCGACCGGTCGGAAGTAGGACGTTCGTTGCGCCTCTACTTCAAGCTCACGCAGATCAGCGTCTTGCCGTCGCGGGCGAAGAGCTTGCCATCGGCGAGCGCGGCGGCGGCGCGGGTCGGCTTCGTGAGCAGCGCGGTGCGGGCGCGCTCTTTGTAGCCGTCCGGCGAGGCGTCGAGGCGCACCAACTCGCCGCTTTCGGTCAGCGCCAGAAGGCCGCCGTCCACCGCGATCAGCGACGCCACCCCGAACCGCTGTTCGGTCCACTTCACCGCGCCGCTCTTCCACTCCACGCAGCGCAGGTGCGTCGCCCCGGTGTCGGCCCGGCCGTGTGTGCCGTACAGGTAGTCGCCCACGCGCACCGGCGTCGTGTACTGGCTCGACAGCGTCTTGTCGTTCGCCCACACCTCTTCGACCGCGCCCTTCTTCGCGCTCAGCAGCACGCCGCCGGTGGCGTAGGACGCGGTCAGGAAGATTTCGTCCTTCCACACGAGCGGGGTCGCGGCCTGCACGCTGGCGTTGTCGCGCGGGCGGAACGGGAAGTCGTAGAGTGACTTGCCGGTGAGTGGGTCGAGGGCGCGCAGCCCGCGGCGCGTGAGAAACACCGCGGCCGGCTTGCCGTCGAGGTCGGCCGCGACCGGCGACGAGTAGCTCGCCCCGTCGTCGGTCGCCTTCCACACCTCTTTGCCGTCGGTCGCGTCGAACGCGACCACGCCCGCGCCCTTCCCGCCCACGTTCACCAGCACCTTGCCGGCCACAACGAGCGGCGAGCACGCGGCCCCGAAGAACCCCTTGTCGGCCTTGTAGTCGGCCAGCAGGTTGCGCGCCCAAAGCTTCTTGCCGGTCGCCAGTTCGACCGCGGTGAAGTCGCCGTTGGGCCCCAGCGTGAACACCGCGTTGGCGGCAATCGTGGGCGTCGCGCGCGGGCCGTTGTCGAAGTTGAAGTCGTCCACGTACTTCGTGGCGTAGCTGTGCTTCCACAGTTCCTTGCCGGTGGCCGGGTCGAGGGCGAGCACGACTTCGTCGTCACCGACGCGGTGGAAGAACACGAGCTTCCCGCCGGCGATCACGGGCGCGGCCCAGCCCTTGCCGGCGTCGAGCTTCCAGAGCAGTTTCGGCCCGTCCTTGGGCCAGTCCCAGTTGAGCTTGGTTTCGGTCGAATGGCCGTCGCGCGCCGGGCCGTGCAGTTGCGGCCAGTCGGCGGCGAGGAGCGCGGGGACGCACAAGAGAGCGAATACGCGGGATACCATCGTTACCTCAGACAGTGACAGAGAGCGGCGTCTGGGTCATTTCTTGGGTGCCACGGCCTTACCTTTTGCGAACTTGACCAGCGTCTGGGCCTTAAACAGGATCGCGCCTTGTTCGGTGGTCAGGGTCGCGTCGGCACCGAGGATGGCGGACGTGATCTGGCCGCTGTCGTTGACTACGATCAGGGTTCCCGCGGGGAGTTTCAAGTCGGGGTTCACCGAGCCGTTCGGCATGAAGGTTCCTTCCTTGAGAATTCGGCCGCTCGTGACCTGACCCTTTTCGTTGATCGTCACGCGAGAACCTTGTGCGAACGGGATCCGGTTCCCCACCAGCCCGTTGATCATGAACGGCGAGTCCTTCACCAACACCCCGTCCGTCACCCCGCCCTTGTTATCGAATGTAACCAGATTCCCGCTCCGAAACAGGACCCGCTCGCTGACCAGCCCGCTCACCATGAGCGGTTCGTCTTTCGCCAGCGCGCCGCTGACGACCTGCCCGTTCTCGAACGTGAGGGTCGAACCGGCGAGGAACTCGACTTTCCAAGAGGCCTGCCCGAAGATCAGGAACGACTGGTTCTCGGAGATGACGCCGCGAATGGCCTGCCGGTCCTTGTTGAGCGTGACCGTGCCGCTCTTGAACTTGGCCGTGGTGACCGAACCGGCGATCGGGTGCACCTCGGGCTTGGGGGGCGCGCCGGGGTCCGCCGCCAACAGCACGAAGGCGCCGAGGAACTGGGTGACGAACATGTGCGGGACTCCGCGAGAGCGAGAAGCGGGACCGGCAGTTAGATGGCCCCCGGCGGCGTTGGATTCACGGTCCCGGCCCGGTTCGGTGGCCGCGCGGCTTGCGAGCACGCAGTTCCCCCTATAGTCCCCTATTTCCCAGATGACCTTCGACTTTCGGCATGGCATGTGCGCCGGAACCCTGGGATTCCCAGCGTTTCTGCCTCTTTCCTGCCGAAATGACCGAGGAACCC
>Ga0194132_10001373_pt1 | contig 49362 bp, 56 predicted proteins | sample TA2KigOf80mmetaG_FD_148612 | JGI IMG/M metagenome (GOLD analysis project Ga0194132, IMG submission 148612) | Freshwater microbial communities from Lake Tanganyika, Tanzania - TA2015054 Kigoma Offshore 80m | ecosystem: Environmental > Aquatic > Freshwater > Lake | place: Tanzania: Lake...
CTCGAGCGGCTGCCCGACCTTCCCGCCGCGGCGCGGCGCCCCGCCGCGGCCGCTTATCTCGACGCCCACGCCGCCGTGCTGGCGCCCGCGGCGCGCGCCGAGATCGCTGCGGCGACGTTCGCCGTCTTGGACGATCCGGCGTTCGGCGTCGTGTTCGGGCCCGGCTCGCGCGCCGAAGTCCCGATCGTCGGCCGGCTCGGCGCCCACGTGGTCGCCGGCCAGATCGATCGTCTCGCGATTGCCGAGCATGCGATCGCGGTCGTCGACTACAAGAGCCAGCGTCCGGCGCCGCGTGACGAGCGCGACGTGGCGCTCGTCTATCTCCGGCAGATGGCGGCCTATCGCGCAGTGCTTAAAAAAATATATCCGGACAAATCAGTCGCTTGCTTCCTGTTATGGACCGATGGGCCCAAACTCATGCGACTCGCTGATGATAAACTTGACGAAATTGCAACCGGTAACTTCGCTTGACGCGGCCGTCGGCCGCCCCAATCATTAATCGTCGATTCGCCCGCGCTTCTGCGAGCGGTTCCGGTAAATGAGGTGAGCCATGGCCGTCACACACATCAGCGACGACTCCTTCGAGCAGGACGTGGTCAACGCTTCGCGCCCGGTGATCGTCGACTATTGGGCGGAATGGTGCGGCCCCTGCCGCCAGATCGCGCCGGCGCTCGAAGAACTGGCGCTCGAACTCAAGGACCGCGTCACGATCGCCAAGATGAACGTCGATGAGAACCCGCGCACCCCGACCAAATTCGGCGTTCGCGGCATTCCGACGCTGATGCTGTTCAAGAACGGCGAAGTGGCCTCGACCAAGATCGGCGCCATGCCGAAAAGCAAGATCAAGGAATGGATCGAATCGCAAATCGCCTGACGCGCGTTTCCGTCCTCGGCTTGTGAAGCGCCGCGCGACTGCGGCGCTTCGTCGTTCAAGGGTGCCGGCCGAGCGCGTAAACGGTCGGCGCGAGGTAGAGCGATCCGGTGATGAGGACGCGGGGCGGCTGCGTCCGCGCCTGGCGCGCACCCAACGCGGCCAGCGCCGCGGCCACGCCGTCAGCGACCCTGGTCCGGGCGCCGCAATCGCGTGCGAGGGCCGCCACCGCCGCCGCCGGGGTCGCCGCCGCCGCGCCGGGGATCGGAACCGCGGTGATCGAGGTCGCGATCCGCGCCAGCGGCCTCAAGAAGCCGCGCGCATCCTTGGTCGAGAGAATGCCGACCACGAGGTGCAATGGCCGCGGCGCTGGGTCGCGCTGCCGCCATGCGGTGAAGGTCGCCGCCAACGCGCGCGCGGCCGCCGGATTGTGGCCGCCGTCGTACCAAAGCTCGGCGCCTGCCGGGAGCCCGAGCCCAGCGGGATCGAGCGGCTCGAGCCGGGCCGGCCACGCCGCCCCGGCGATGCCCTCGGCGATCGCGCTGTCGGCAAGGTCGACGCCGGTCATCGTCTTCAGGCACGCAACCGCCTGTCCGGCGTTGTCGATCTGGTGGATCCCAGCGAGCGCCGGCGCCGGCAGCGCGAGGGTTTCGTCGCCGACCCGGACGACGATGCCATCGCCGTTCGACCGTGCATACCAGGACGCCAGGCGCGTGCGCTCCCGCCGATGGCGGACGAGCGGCGTGCCGAGCGCACGCGCGCGCCGCGCGATCACCGCTTCGCCCACCGCGGTTTGTCGACCGAGGACGGCGGCAACGCCCGGCTTGAGGATACCGGCTTTCTCGAACGCTATCTTCGAGAGTGTGTTGCCGAGGTAGCTCTTGTGGTCGATCGCGACCGGGGTGATCGCGGTCAAGAGCGGGCGGCGGACGACATTGGTGGCATCGAGCCGGCCGCCCAACCCGACCTCGAGCAGCACGACATCGGCCGCCTCGGCGGTAAAAGCGACGAACGCGGCCGCGGTCGTGATTTCGAAGAAGGTGATCGGATCCTCGCCGTTCGCGCGCTCGCACGCGGTCAGCACCCGATCGAGCCGGTCGTCGTCGATCGGGCCGTCGACCAGACGGATGCGCTCGCCGAAGCGTACGAGGTGCGGCGAGGTATAGACCTGGACCCGGTAGCCGCCGGCACGGAGCGCCGCCGCCATGTAGGCGACGACCGAACCCTTGCCGTTGGTACCGGCGACGTGGATGACCGGCGCGAGCTTCAGGTCGGGCCGCCCGAGCTTGGCGAGCAAACGCTCGATCCGCCCGAGCGACAGATCGATCGACTTCGGGTGAAGCCGGGTCAGCCGTTCGAGGATCGCGTCGGTGCTCGGGGCCACGCGCCGGCCGCGGACGCTAGAGCCGGGCGCGGCGGACGCTGGCCGCGAGGTCGCGGGTCAACGCGAGCATGTCGGGAACGAGCGTCGGCGCCGCTTCGCCGTCGACGCCGAGGCCGGCCGCGACTTTGTTGACCAGCGCGCTTCCGATCACGACCGCGTCGGCGACCTTGGCGATCGCGGCCGCCTGGTCGGGCGTGCGGATGCCGAAGCCGACGGCGATCGGTAGATCGGTTTGCCGACGGATGCGTTTGACCTCGCGTGCGATATGCGCGGGATCGCCGGCGCCGGCCCCGGTAATACCCGTGATCGAGACGTAATAAACGAAGCCCGAGGTATTCGAGAGGACACGCACCAGGCGTTCGTCGTCGGTTGTCGGCGTCGCCAGGCGGACGAAGCTGACCCCGGCGTGGAGCGCGGGCAAGCATAGCTCGGCGTCTTCCTCGGGCGGCAGGTCGACCACGATCAGCCCGTCGACCCCGACCGCGATCGCGTCGGCGAGAAATTTGTCGACGCCGTAGAGATAGATCGGATTGTAGTAACCCATCAGCACGATCGGCGTCGCCTCGTTCCGGGTACGGAAGCGGCGGACGAGATCGAGCGTGAGCTTGAGCGTCGTACCGGCTTTGAGCGCGCGTAGGCTCGCGGCCTGGATCGCCGGCCCGTCGGCCATCGGATCGGTGAACGGCATGCCGAGCTCGATGATGTCGGCGCCGGCGTCGGGCAATCCGTCGAGGATCGCCGCCGCCGTAACGAGGTCGGGATCGCCCGCGGTCACGAACGTCACCAGCCCGGCGCGGCCGGCCGCCTTGAGCTCGGCGAAGGTGCGGTCGATTCGGGTGAGCGGTCGTCTCATCTGCGCAAGCATGACCGGCTCACAACGCGACGCCGAGCGCCTTGGCGACGGTGAAGATGTCCTTGTCGCCCCGCCCGCAAATGTTGACGAGCAGCAGGTGATTCTTCGGCAGTGTGGGCGCGATCCGGAACACATGGGCGAGCGCATGCGCGGGCTCGAGCGCGGGGATGATGCCCTCGAGCTTGGAGCAGCGCTGGAACGCGTCGAGCGCTTCGTTGTCGGTGGCTGAGACGTAGTCGACGCGCCCCAGGTCATGGAGCCACGCATGTTCGGGACCGATGCCGGGATAATCGAGCCCGGCCGAGATCGAGTGCGCTTCGGTGATCTGCCCGTCGGCGTCCTGAAGGAGGTAGGTGCGGTTGCCGTGCAGTACGCCCGGCGCGCCGGCGGTGAGCGACGCGGCGTGCTGGCCGGTTTCGATGCCGTGGCCGGCCGCCTCGACCCCGACCAACCGGACGTCGGGATCGTCGAGAAACGGATAGAACAGGCCCATCGCGTTCGATCCGCCGCCGATGCAGGCGACGACCGAATCGGGCAACCGGCCTTCGCGCTCCAGCATCTGGGCGCGCGCCTCGCGCCCGATCACCGACTGAAAATCGCGCACCATCATCGGGTAGGGATGCGGACCGGCAACGGTACCGATGATGTAGAAGGTGTCGGCGACGTTGGTTACCCAGTCGCGCAGCGCTTCGTTCATCGCGTCCTTGAGCGTGCGCGAGCCCGACGTGACCGGCCGTACCTCGGCGCCGAGGAGCTTCATCCGGAACACGTTGGGTTGCTGGCGCTCGATATCGGTCTCGCCCATGTAGACGACGCACGGGAGATCGAACAACGCGGCGACGGTCGCGGTGGCGACGCCGTGCTGGCCGGCACCGGTCTCGGCGATGATCCGCTTCTTGCCCATGCGCTTGGCGAGCAAGATCTGGCCGATGCAGTTGTTGATCTTGTGGGCGCCGGTGTGGTTGAGCTCGTCGCGCTTGAAATAGATCTTGGCGCCGCCGCAGTGCGCAGTCAGGCGGCGGGCGAAGTAAAGCGGGCTCGGTCGGCCGACATAGTCGCGGAAGTACGCCGCCATCTCGGCATGGAATTTGGGGTCGGCCTTGGCGCGGGAGTAGGCGCGCTCGAGGTCGAGGACGAGCGGCATCAGCGTCTCGGCGACGAAGCGGCCGCCATAGATGCCGAAGTGGCCCTGCTCGTCGGGGCCGCCGCGATAGGTGTTGGGCCGCGGTGCCGGGGCCGCCTTGCGCGCGGTCTTGCGCGGCGGAATGCGGCGCGTTATCAGGCGCTTTTTTGCGCGAGCCATGACGGGGTGGCCTTTCCTTCCTGCTTGGCAGCGGCGAGGAACGCGGCGATCCGGCGCGGATCCTTGTGGCCGGGCGCGTCCTCGACCCCGGACGAAACGTCGACCGCGCCGGCGCCAGACGCCCGGATCGCTTGCACGACGTTGTCGGGATCGAGCCCGCCGGACAGGATCCATGGCAGGCCGACCTCGCGTCCTTTCAGCATCGCCCAATCGAACGACACCCGGTTGCCGCCCGGCATCGCGCCCTTGAGCGAGGTCGGCGCCTTGCCATCGAACATCAAGCGATCGGCCGCGGCGCGGTAGGGGACGGCCTGGGCGAGATCGCCGGCCTCGGCGATCCGGATCGCCTTCATCACCGCGACCCCGAAGCGGCGGCGAATCTCGTTCAACCGGGCGGGCGATTCATCGCCGTGGAGTTGCAATAGATCGAGCGGCACCGCGGCGAGGATCGTCTCGAGCAACGCATCGTCGGGATCGACCAGTACGCCGACGAGCTCGGCGCGGCCGTTGGCGGCGGCGGCGAGCGCGCCCGCCTGTGCCGGCGTCACGTAGCGCGGCGAGCGCGGGTAGAATACGAGTCCGATCATGTCGGCGCCGGCCGTCAACGCGGCGGTGAGCGCCGCATCCGAGTTGATACCGCAGATCTTGACCGCGATCGCCATGCGCCGCTACTGCAGCCGCGGCCCGGCGGCCGCCGCGATTTCGGCGACCAGGGCGCGTGCGGCGGCGGTCGGATCGGGGGCTTGCGTGATCGGCCGGCCGACGACGAGATAACTCGCCCCGGCCGCGATCGCTTCGCCGGCCGAAAGTGTTCGCTTCTGGTCGCCGACCTCCTGCCCGGCGGCGCGAATGCCCGGCACCACCAGGAGAAAATCGGGCCCGCATTGGGCGCGGAGCGCCGCGACTTCGGTCGGTGCGCACACGACCCCATCCGCGCCGTTCGCGATCGCGACGTCGGCCAGGCGGCGTACCACGTCGCGTGCCGAACCGGCGAAACCGACTGCCGCCAGATCGCTCTCGTCGAGGCTGGTGAGCGCCGTGACGGCGATGATCTTGGTGCGGCTCTTTTCGGCTTCGCGGACCGCGGCGACGGCCGCCTGGATCATGGCGCCGCCGCCGGCAGCGTGAATCGTGAGCAGGACCGGGTCGAGGCGCGCGATCGCGCGGATCGCGCCGGCCACGGTGTTGGGGATGTCGTGAAGCTTGAGGTCGAGAAAAATCGGCAGGCCGAGCGCCCGCAGCGCGTCGACGCCCTGGGCGCCGTTGGCGAAGAAATACTCGAGGCCGAGTTTGAGACCGCCGACCGCATCCTTGAGCGTGACTCCGAGCCTGAGCGCCGCGGCGATGCTGGCGGTGTCGGCGGCGCAATAAAGGCGGGCGCGCGCCGCTTCGGCGGCGCGGACATTGGGCCGGCTGGCGGCGAAAGCGTTGTTCAACGGTAGAAACCTTTTGCGGCGGTTTCGAACGGCGAGCGCCTTATAGCAGATTGCCCGCAGCGTACTAAGCGGCAATCGCCGCGTGCCGCGCGCGGCGCGGCCGCCGTCAGCGCGGGGCGCTGCGGCCGACGATCCGTGCCGGCGGCGGGGCGTTCGGCGCGGCCGGGCGTGCGGCATCGGCGCGCAGGCTGACCAGTTCTTTTTGGGCGTCGTCGAGGGCGCGGCGGACCTCCCGCGCTTCGCGTCGACGCCGACCGCCAGCAAACCACGAAACGACGTAGCCGAGCAGGAGCCCCAAGAACAGGGCCGCGAACGCGACGGCGAACAGCGGCAGCTCGAATGCTGCCGGCAGCGGGTCGAAATCGAGCCGCGTCAGGTGGCGGTTGGCGACGGCGAACAGGCCGAGGATCAGCGCCGCGGGAACCAAGATCAACCAGTTGAGGAAGCGCCGCACCGTCGTCCGCTCGCGCTAGAGCCGCGACCGTGGGTCCGGCGGCGGCGCCGCGGGCGACGTCACTTCGTCGGATCGCTTGCCGCCGGAGTGCCGGGCTTATTCAAGCTCTCGCGCAGCTCCTTGCCGGTCTTGAAAAAAGGAATGTGCTTCTCGGTCACCTGCACCGAGGCGCCGGTGCGGGGGTTGCGGGCGGTCCGCGCCGGCCGCCGCTTGACCGAGAACGCGCCGAACCCGCGCAACTCGACGCGCTCGCCGCGCGACAACGCCGCCGAAATCTCGTCGAAAATGGTCGTGACGATCCGCTCGATGTCGCGTTGGTAAAGATGCGGATTGCGCTCGGCTAAGCGTGCGATGAGTTCGGACTTGACCATGAGCAGCTCGTCCGCCCCGGGGGCGCGAGGGCCATCAGCGGCCTTCTAAAGGCGGTCAGGTTGCCAGACCGATTTTAGGCCGTCAAGTCTAAGTCTTTCAGAAAACACCATTTTTTTGGCTAGTCCGGTCAGCCAGTCGAGCGCCGACTCAGGCGCCGAGGGGAGCGAAATCGACTTGGCCGGGAGGGTCGCCGGGATGCCGTGCTGCTCCTCGAGCCAGCGGCGGGCCTCGCGGGTCGCGCCCAACTCGTCGGCCAGCTTGGCGGCGATCGCCTGGCGCCCGGTATAGACCCGTCCGTCGGCCAACGTCCGCGCCGCCTCGCGCGGCAGCTGGCGGCGTTCGGCGACCAGATCGACGAACCAGTTGTAGCTGTCGTCGACCAGGCCTTGCACCACGGTGCGCCCTTCGCGGGTCATCGGCTGAAGCGGCGAGGACGTGTCCTTGAGCGGACCGCTTTTGACCGCGTCGGTGGTGACGCCCAGCTTGTCGAGCAGCCGCGAAATTTCCGCGGTCTCGATCAGGACGCCGATCGATCCGGTCAACGACGTCTGCCGAATCAGGATGCGGTCGGCCGCAAGCGCGATCAGGTACCCCGCCGAAGTGCCGAGCCCGCCGATCACGGCCACTACCGGTTTTTTCTGGCGGACGCGGCCGATCGCCTCGTAGAGCGTTTCGCCGCCATAGGTGGTGCCGCCGGGGCTGTCGATGAAGACGATCAGGGCCTGGGCCTTGTCGTTGTCGGCGACCGCATCGAGCGCTCGAACCGTGGCTTCGTCGCCGACGATGATCCCGACGATGTCGAGCGAGGCGACGTGGGCGCGCACGAACGGCCGCGCCAGGTCCTCGCCGACGACGAGGGCGGCGAGCGCCGCGACCGCGATCACGGCCAGCGTCCGCCACAAGGTGACGCGCCGCTTGAGCCGGCGGCGATCGAGGATGACGTCGGGATCGAGCGCCATGGGCCGGATCGTCTCAACCGGCGGTCGCCCGCCGAGTCGCTACTCTTTGTCTTTGTCGTCGTCCGCGGTCTTGGCGGCTTCGCGCGCCCGCTTGTCCATCGCCGCGCCGAGGATGTCGCCGAGGCTCGCGCCGCTATCGGTCGAGCCATACTGCTCCATCGCCGCTTTTTCGTCGGCGATCTCGCGCGCCTTGACCGACAGGGTGAGCCGGCGCGAGTCGCGCTCGACACTGGTCACCATGGCATCGACCTTGTCGCCGACCGCGAACCGGTCGGGGCGCTGCTCGGAGCGGTCGCGGGCCAAGTCGGCCCGGCGAATGAAGCCGTGGACGCCCTCGCCGATCGAAACGTCGATACCGTTCTCGCGCACCGCGCTGATCGTGCAGGTGACGGTATCGCCCTTCTTGAGCGTGGCGACCGCTTCGAACGGATCCGAATCGAGCTGCTTCACGCCCAGGCTGATGCGCTCCTTGGCGACGTCGATGTCGAGCACCTTGGCGCGGACGTTTTCGCCCTTCTTGTACTTTTGCACCGCTTGGTCGCCGGGTGCGTTCCAATCGAGGTCGGACAGGTGGACCATGCCGTCGATCTCGCCGGGCAGGCCGATGAACACGCCGAACTCGGTGATGCTCTTGACCTCGCCCTCGATCACGCTGCCCGGGGGGTACTTTTCGCGGAAACCCTCCCACGGATTTTCGGCAACCTGCTTCAGGCCCAAACTGACGCGGCGCTTGACCGGATCGACGTCGAGCACCATCACCTCGACTTCCTGGCTGGTCGAAACGATCTTGCCGGGATGGACGTTCTTCTTGGTCCAGCTCATTTCCGAGACGTGAACCAAACCCTCGACGCCGGGCTCGAGCTCGACGAAGGCGCCGTAGTCGGTGATGTTGGTGACGCGGCCGGTGAAACGGGTGCCGACCGGGTACTTGGCCTGCACGCCCTGCCACGGGTCTTCCTCGAGCTGCTTCATGCCCAGCGAAATGCGCTGGGTCTCGGGATTGACGCGGATGACTTGAACCTTGACGGTCTCGCCGATGCGCAGGACCTCGGACGGATGATTGATGCGACGCCAGGCGATGTCGGTGACGTGGAGCAAGCCGTCGATGCCGCCCAAGTCGACGAAGGCGCCATAGTCGGTGATGTTCTTGACCACGCCCTCGAGCACCTGGCCTTCGCGGAGCGACGCGACCAGGCCCGAGCGGACCTCGGCGCGGGTTTCTTCGAGCACCGCGCGGCGCGAGACGACGATGTTGCCGCGGCGGCGATCCATTTTGAGGATCTGGAACGGCTGCGGCGTGCCCATCAGCGGCCCGATGTCGCGGACCGGACGAATGTCGACTTGGCTGCCGGGTAGGAACGCGACCGCGCCCGACAGGTCGACGGTAAAGCCGCCTTTAACGCGGCCGAAGATCGTGCCTTGCACGCGCTCGTTGGCCTGGAACGCCTTTTCCAGCACCGTCCACGCTTCTTCGCGCCGCGCCTTTTCGCGCGACAGCACGGCGTCGCCGTGCACGTTCTCGATCCGCTCGAGGTAGACCTCGACGCGGTCGCCGACTTTCAGCTCTTGGGACGAACCGAACTCGCGCAGCGCCACCCGGCCTTCCGACTTGAGCCCGACGTCGATCAGGACGACATCGTTTTCGATCGCGACCACCCAACCGGGGATGACGGTGCCCTCGAGGCTGGTGCTGGCTCCGTACGACTCTTCGAGCAGAGCCGCGAAGTTCTCAGTGGTGGTCGTCTCGCCGGCGGCGGCGTTCGGTGTTGCCATAGTAGCTCCTGCTAATCGCGCGCCTATCGCCGCTCTCGTGCCACCGGGGTCGAACCGACCCGGGTGGGCGACAAATTCAACGTAGATGCGCGCTTATTATGCTTTTCGCGTGGGCGAAAGCGGTTTCTATAGACAGATTCGAGGTGTCAAGCAAGTGGGCGTCCGGGGCGGCGGTCAGGGGCGCCGCGCCGCGCGAGCTGTCGCGGGCATCGCGCCGGCGCATGTCCGCGATCACCGCGGCCCGGTCCGGGCGCTCGCCCCGCTCCGCGAGCTCGCGGTAACGCCGTTCGGCCCGCACGTCGAGGCTCGCGGTCACGAACAACTTCACCGCCGCCGCCGGGCAGACGACGGTGCCGATGTCGCGGCCGTCGAGCACGGCGCCGGCCGCGCCGCCGGGCGGGTGCAGGGCGAAGTCGCGCTGGAACGCGAGGAGCGCGGCGCGCACCGCGGGAATCGCGGCGACGTGGGAGGCGGCTTCGCCGACCGCCTCGTCGCGGAGGTCGCTGCGCTCGAGGTCGGCCGGCGCCAGCGTCGTGGCCGCGCGCGTCGCGGCGTCGGGGTCGGCGGGATCGCCGCCGGCGGCGAGGACACGGGCGCCGACCGCGCGATAGAGCAGCCCGGTTTCGAGGTAGGCAAAGCCGAAATGCGCGGCGAGGCGCCGGGCGAGCGTGCCTTTGCCGGCCGCCGCCGGCCCGTCGATGGCGACGATCATGCCGGGGCGTCGGACATGCCGGCGCCGAGCCGGTTCATGAGGTCGACAAAGCCGGGAAAGCTGGTGGCGATGGTGTCCGCGCCCGCGACCGCGACCGGCGCCCGCGCGCGCAGCCCCATCACCAGAAACGACATCGCGATGCGGTGGTCGAGGTCGGCATCGATCCGGGCGCCGCCTTGCGGCCGGCCGCGGCCGTGGACGGTCAAGCTGTCGCGCCCTTCCTCGACCACGACGCCGCAGGCCGCGAGCCCCCGCGCCATCGTGCCCAGGCGGTCGCTCTCCTTGACGCGGAGCTCGGCCACCCCGTGCATGCGGGTGGTGCCGGCGGCGAACGCGGCCGCGACCGCGAGCACGGGATACTCGTCGATCATGTCGGGCGCACGCTCGGGCGGGACGTCGACGCCCTCGAGCTCGCCACCGCGGATGCGGAGATCGGCGATCGGCTCGCCGTGAGCGTGGCCGGCGACCGGGGTCAGGGTCAGGTGGGCGCCCATGGCGGTCAAGACGTCGAACAGCGCCGCGCGCCGCGGATTGACGCCGATGCCCTGGATCAGGACGTCGCTCCCGGGCGTGATCGCGGCGGCGACCGCGACGAATGCGGCCGACGACGGGTCGCCCGGGACCACCACCGCGCTCGGGCTGAGCTCGGGCTGGCCGACCAGGGTCACGGCCTGGCCGTCGGAAGTCGCCACGGTGGCGACGGTCGCGCCGAACTGGCGCAGCAGGCGCTCGGTATGGTCGCGGGTCGGCTGCGCTTCGATCACCGTGGTTTCGCCCGGCGCCTGGAGCGCGGCCAGCAGGATCGCCGACTTCACCTGCGCCGAGGGTACCGGGGTGCGATAAACGAGCGGGACGAGGTCGGCGCTCCCGGTCAGTGCCAGTGGCAGGCGATCGCCGGAATGGCCGACGACGCGGGCGCCCATCGCCGTCAGCGGCTGGGTGACGCGGGCCATCGGCCGGCGCCGGAGCGAAGCGTCGCCGGTGAAGACGCTGGTGAACGGGTGCCCCGCGGCGAGTCCCATCAGCAGGCGGACGCCGGTTCCGGAGTTGCCGAGATCGAGCACGTCGCCAGGCTCGGCGAGCCCGCCGACCCCGCGGCCGAGGACGCGCCAGCCATCGGCGCCGGTGCGCGCGACCGTCGCGCCGTAAGCGCGCACCGCCGCCGCCGTCCGCATCACGTCATCGCCTTCGAGCAGCCCCGAAATCCGGGTCTCGCCGACCGCCAGCGCGCCCAGAATGAGCGCGCGGTGCGAAATCGACTTGTCGCCCGGAACGCGGCAAGCGCCGGCCAAGCGGTCAACGGGTGAAGAAACGATCGACGGCATGTGCGGAAAAACGCGGTCTCATAACATACTAGACCGTGCACGGGCTACCGGCGGCGGCCGTTATCCCTTTGACAGGGGCGGTCGGCCGTGGCAATGGGTTCACCGTTTTTCCGCGATCAAACGGGAGACCACGCGTGGCAAAGCCGGAATGGGGCGCCAAGCGCGAGTGCCGGAGTTGTGGCGCGCGCTTCTACGATCTCCATCGCGATCCGATCGTCTGCCCGAAGTGCGGGACGATTCACGCGATCGAGGTGCCGAAGCCGCGGGCGCAGGCGCCCAAGGAAGTGAAGGAGCCGGTGCGGCCGCCGCCGCCGATTGCCGCCGCCGCGCCCAAAGCCGCGGCGGCCGAGGGCGAGGAAGCGCTGGCCGCTGCCGACGACGAGGAAGAAGAGGAATTTATCGAGGATGCGGCCGAGCTCGCCGAGGAAGACGTGGCGCTCGAGATCGACGGCGAGATCGAGGACACCAAACGCGAGCCGACTTGATGGCGGGATCGGCGTCGGTTTGAATCGCCGGCGGCCGCGCGGTCTCAACCGCGGCCGATTCGGGATGCACGGGGCCATAGCTCAGTTGGGAGAGCGCGTGAATGGCATTCACGAGGTCAGGGGTTCGACTCCCCTTGGCTCCACCATCCCGACCCTGGCGCCCGCCTGGCCTATGCCGGCTTGCGCGTCGCCAGCACCACGCCGCCGGTGATGAACGCGAAGCCGACCAGGTGGAAGCGCTCGAGCGTCTCGCCCAGGATCGCCGCTGCCAGCGCCACCGTGATCACCGGCATCAGATAGTTGAACATGCCGGAACGGCTCGGGCCCAATACCCGGATGCCGACGGCGAGGAACCAGAGTGCCAACACCGACGCCAGCACCGCGAAATAAAGCACCGTGAAGACGGTGGCGGCATCGAAGCGGAGATGCGCGTCGAACACCCAGACCTCGACCGCATAGAGCGGGATCAGCACCGCCGCCGACGATAACGTCATCGATTGGAAGATGACGAGCGGGCTCACCGTGCGCGGCATCGAGCGCACCAGGATCGCGTAGGCCGCCCAGCTCGCGATTCCGATCTGAACCCACAAGTCGCCGATCGAGAACTCGAGCCGCGCCAGCGCCGCGATATCGCCGCGGACGACGATGGCGATGGTCCCGGCGAAGGCCGCGATCAGCCCGACCGCCTGCCGCGGCCCGATCCGCTCGCGAAGCCACACCACGGCGAGCAGCATGATCAGCGCCGGCTGGGTCGCGGTGATCAGCCCGGCGTTGACGGCGGTGGTGGTGTGGAGGCCCAGGAACACCGGTACCTGACCGAGCGCGGCCTGGGTCAGGCCGAGCCCGAGCACGATCTTCCAATGCGCGCGGAGCAGCGGCCACTCGCGCCGCCAGCGGCCGACGATGAACGGCATCAACACCAGGAACGCGACCACCGCGCGCCAGAACATCAGTCCGACCGGCGGCATGTCGACATGGACGAGGCGCCCGACCACGATGGCGCCGGCAAAGAAGGTCTGCCCGAGCGCTAGCAGAACGACTGCGACCCAGTCGGAAGGCGCGCCGCCGGTCGCATCCTTCATGGTACCTGGCCTGGGCTCGTCGACGCTCGGCGCGCGATCGCGCTCAGCCGCCGGTCACGCGCCCTGTCAAGTCGCGCAGACGCTTGGCGAGGAGCCGGATCAGCGCCCCAGTGACGACGTCGGCGCGGGCGAGAATTTTGTCGAACGTGGTCTTGGTCAGCAGGATGCACTCGCTGGTCTCTTCGGCGATTGCCGTCGCCGAGCGCGGGGCATCGTCGACCAACGCCATCTCGCCGACGAATTCGCCGCGCCCCAGTCGCGCGATCTCGATCTCGGCGCCGTCGCGGATCGCGGTGATCAGGATGCTGCCGGATTGGATGACGTGGGCTTTGTCGGCCGGCTCGCCCTCCTCGAACAGGATGTCGCCGGCATTGAACACGATCGGCTTGAGACGCGGCGTCCGTACCGCGCGCGCTTCGCGATGATCGTTGGCTGCGTCATCCTTGCGCGCCGTCATGGGCGGTTAGTCGTTACCGCCGCGCTCGGTCACTTTGCGCAGGCGCTTGGTCAGGAGCTTGACCAGTGCATAGGTGAGAAGGTCGGCTTTCGCCAAACTCGCCTCGATTTCCTGCTTGGAGATTTCGACGCACTTCGTTGCCTCGCCGGCGATCGCGGTCGCCGAGCGCGGCTCGTTGTCGACCAGCGCCATCTCGCCGACGAAGTCGCCGCGCTTCAGGGTATCGATCACGACCTCCTGGCCGCCGCGGCTCGCCGAGATCACCACCAACCCCGATTGGATCAGATAGGCGTGCTTGGGCAGATCGCCCTGTTCGAACAGGACGTCGCCTTTCTTGAACGCGATTGTTTTCAGATGATCAAGTCCGGTCACGGCTTCCTCGCCGGTGGAATTGGCCGCAGGATAGCGGCTCGCCCGACGAGGGTCCACTGAGGGGCGATGCCCGTCGGGCGCGGGAAAGTCCGCATACAGGGAAACGGCCATGAATCCGACCATCGCCAAGTTCGGCTATCCGACGACGCTGCTCGCCGCCTACGACCACTGGGTCGTGCTGCTGCGCCCGGCTCAAGTGACCCTGGGCTCGCTCGTGCTCGCGCACGCGGCGGGGGCGACGCGGATGGCCGCGGTCCCGGCGGCCGCGTTCGCCGAGCTCGCGGCCGTGACCGGCGCGATCGAACGCACGCTCGCGGACGCGTTGGCGTTCGACAAGATCAACTACCTTTGCCTGATGATGGTCGACCGCGAAGTCCATTTTCACGTCTTTCCGCGCTATGCCGCGGACCGCGCGGTCGGCGGCCGAAGCTATCCGGACCGGTTCTGGCCGAAGGCACCCGACGTGACGCAGCCGCCGCTCGATCTCGACCCGGTGACGTTCGCAGCGCTCTACGCCGATCTCAAGCGGCGGTGGCCGGCACGCTGAGCCGGTCGCCGTTCGGCAGCGCGAACAGCTCCTGCGGCTCGCGGATGCCGCGCAGTGCATGAAAGCCGAGCGATTCGAGCGCCTGCGGCAGCACCGCGGCGAAGCTCGCCGAGGCCAGCATCTGCCGCTCGATCACGCGGCATTGGCTCTCGATGCGGGCGGCGTGGTTGACGGCCGGACCGATCACGGTGAAGTCGAGACGGTCGGGGGCGCCGATGTTGCCGTACGAAACCTCGCCCAGGTGAAAGGCGCCGCCGAACTGGATCGGCGGCGCTCCGCGCGCGCGGCGCTGGCCGTTGATCGCGTGGGTGGCGCTGGTCGCCTCGCGATAGGCGGCGATCGCGGCGGCGGCGGCTTCGGCTTCCGAGCCGAGCGCCTTGATCGGAAAGATCGCGAGCAGCGAGTCGCCCATGAACTTCAAGACTTCGCCGCCATGGCGCTCGATCGCGCCGACCGCGACCTCGAAGTGATCATTCAAGAACTCGATCACCTGCTCGGTCGGCAGGCGGTCGGCGAGCGCGGTGAAGCCGCGCAGGTCGCTGTACCAGATTGCGGCGTCGATCGACTCGCGGCTGCCGCGCGTGATCATGCCCGACAAGATGGGCGGGCCGGTTTGGCGACCGACATAGGTTTCGAGCACGTTCTGCGCGATGCGCCGGACCGAGAGGATTTCGATCACGTGCGCGAGCGCCGGCATCAGCGCCGCGATCCGCTCGAGATGGGCGTCGGTGAAGCCGTCCGCGGCCGTGGTCGCCCATGACACCGCGTAGCGGGCGCCGTCGCTGAACGTCATCGGTAGCGCCAGGTAGTCGGTAACGCCCTCTTTGTCGAGGTCATCGAGCACTGGAAAGTCGCGCGGGCATGCCGGGTCGGCGAGGCGGCGCCGGATGCCGGGATCGCCGTCGGCGATCCGCTTGATCGGGCTGCGGTTGTAGGCTTCGGAGCGCACCATCGAATTGGTGCGCGGCACGGTCTCGACCTCGACCGCGCCGGCGCGCCAGATGTAGATCGCGGCGGCGATGGTCGGATGAAGCGTGCGCAAGACGACGCTGGTGCGATGGAGCGGCACCCCGGCCGCGGCCAGGCGGCACGACAGCTCGCAGACGACGGTCCCGACATCGGGGAGGCGATTGGCCTCTAGCTGGAGCCAGGTCAGGACCGTGCAGTTGCAGAGCGCGGCCGGCAGGGCGGTGCTGGCCTGGGCGGCGGGCGCCAGCGGGCTGATCTCGTTCATGACACCTCCTTGCGCATCGTGCCGAGCGGGAGCTCGCGGACGCGCGCGATCTCACCGGTCCGGAACCGTTCCGGTCGCGCCAGATAGTCAAGCAGCATGTCGGTCGAATCGGCGCCCCAAAACTGCTCGCCGTCGACGGCGAAGGTGGGGACGCCGAACAGACCGCGCGCCACCGCTTCCTCGGTGTTGGCGCGTAGCCTGGCCTTCACCGCCGGTGCGGCAATCGCTGCGGCCGGATCGGCTAGCCCCAACCGGCGGCCGAGTTCGGCCACACCGGCCGCATCCTCGACGCTGCGGCCTTCGCGCCAGATGAAGCGGAAGATGGTCTGGATCGCGTCCATGCGGCAGTCGCAGGCGATCGCGAGCCGGAGCGCGTTCAACGGGTTGAACGGATGGGCCGGCGGCATCGTGAGCGGGATGCCGAGCCGCTGACCCAGCCACGCCCACTGCGTGTAGGTGAACCGGCGCTTGCCCGGAATCTCGCCCGGTCCCTTGTGGCCGTGGTGCTTGAGGAGCCCCGCGAACAGGATCGGACGGAACGTGACCGACGTTCCGGCCGGCAGACGGTCGAGCATCTCGAACTGAAGGTAGGCGTAGCCCGAGATGAAATCGAAGTACCAGTCGAGCTGCTGCATGGTGAAACGGCTTGCCTCCGCCGCGCCGGGACGCCCTTATTATCTAGGGTTCCGGCCCTCCCGTCGCCACCGTCTTGGCTGCTGCGGCCATCGCGCCAGCTCACACGGTTTCACGTTCGTGTGGCCTGGGGCTTTTCGCCTAGGCCGGCGGCAATCCCTTGGCCTAAGGTCGCGGACATGGCTGGGGCTCGCCGGATCGCCCACACCTTGCTCGCCGCTGCCGCGATCTTCGCGGCGGTGGTGGGCGGCCGTGCCGAAGGCGCCGAGATCGAAGCCGCGACGCTCGGGCGCATGGTCCGCGACGCGCTCTACGACGGCGACCTGGCGCGGCGCAAAGCGGTCGCGGCGGCGCTGGCCGAGCGCGCCAACCTCGACGTCGTGCCCGCGTTCGTCGAGGGACTCCGCTATTTCCAGGACCACGACCGCGTTTTCGTCGGGCTGCTCCAACGCCTGACCGGAGCGGCGATCGAGAACGACTGGTACGCGTGGATGGAATGGCTCGAGAGTCGCCCCGACATCGTCGCGTTTCCAGGCTACGACGCCTTCAAAGGCGACTTCATGGCGCTGATCGACGACGAATTCCGCTCGTTCTTCTACGCCGGTGTCAAGCGCGCGATTCGGCTCGAAGAGATCAACTGGGCTGGCTTCAACAAGGATCGCATTCCGGCGTTGGTCGATCCCGAGTACGACCTCGCCGACGCCGCCTACTACCTCAACCCCGGCGACATCGTGTTCGGGATCGAGATCGACGGCGACGCGCGCGCTTACCCCAAGCGCATCATGGATTGGCACGAAATCGTCAATGACACCGTGGGCGGCGTGCCGGTGACGCTCGCGTATTGCGCGCTCTCGAACGCCGCCCTGCTCTACGACGCGGTGCCCCCGGGACGCCGGCAGCGTCTGACCTTCGGCAACTCGGGCTTCGCCCATCATTCGAACAAGCTTATGTTCGACGCCGAGACCGACACACTCTGGCATCAGGCGACCGGCCGCCCGGTGGTGGGCGAACTCACCGGCAGCGCGCCGCTCGCGATGCGGCCGCTCACCGTGACGACCTGGCGGGCGTGGCGGTCGCTCCATCCCGATTCCAAGGTGCTCACCCTCTACACCGGCTACGACCGCGACTATCGGCCGAACGCGGCTTATGTCGTGTACGCGACCGAGGCCAACCCGATGTTCCCGGCGTTTCTCGCCGACCGCCGGCTCGCGCCGAAGGATGTGGTCTATGTTCTCGACGAAGCCGGGGCCGAGAAAGCGTGGCCGATCGCGGCCTTTGCCGGCGCCGGCATCGTCCACGATCGCGTCGGCGAGCGCGCCGTCGTCGTGATCGGCGAAACGGCCAGCGCGACGGTGCGGGCTTATGCGAGCGGCGGGCGCCGCTTCGCGCCCGGCAACGGAACCTCGCTCACGAGCGAAGGCCAAGTCTGGCGTCTCACCGAAACAGCGCTGGTCGGACCGGACGGCGCGCGGCTCCCGCGCCTGAACGGCCACATCACCTACTGGTTCGCGTGGGCTGCGTTCAAACCCAACCGGCCGCTCTATCGAGGTTAGCCATGCGCCTGCTCCGTCTGTTCGCGGTGGTGTTCGTCGTTTGCGTCGGTGCCGTTTTGTTCGCCCGCGCGCAGACCGCGCCGCCCGAAGACGAAGTGATCGAGAAGTTTGTCCACGTCGCGCTTTATTCCGACGACATCGAGAGTAGGCGCCGCATCCTCGACGTGCTGCAAAAACGCGGCAAGACCGACGTAGTCGCGGCGCTGATCGACGCGATCCGCTTCATCGATGACGAGGAGGACCTGATCGCGGCGACGCTCAAAGCACTGACCGGTCAGGCGTTCGGCGACGACTGGTTCAAGTGGATGGAGTGGCAGGAAGCGCACCCGAGGTGCGGCCGTTCGCCGGCTATGACGGGCTCAAGGCCGACATCATGGCGGCGATCGACCCCGAATTTCGCGTCTTTCTCAGCCGCGGCGTCAAGCACGAGATCCGGCTCGAGGAGATCGCCTGGGGCGGCGTCGTCAAGGACGGCATCCCCTCGCTCGACGATCCCAAGCTGATCGCCGCCGCCGAGGCGAGCTATCTCCTCCCCGACGATCTCGTGTTCGGAGTCGAGATCAACGGCGACGCGCGCGCCTATCCGCTCCGCATCTTGAACTGGCACGAGATGTTCAACGACACCATCGGCGGGGTTCCGCTCGCGCTCGCCTATTGCACGCTGTGCGGCTCCGGCATCCTGTTCGAGACCGCGGTCGCCGGCCGCGCCAAGCCGTTCGTGTTCGGCTCGTCCGGGTTTCTCTATCGCTCGAACAAGCTCATGTACGATAACGAGACCCACTCGCTGTGGAACCAGTTCACCGGCCGCCCGGTGGTCGGGCCGCTCACCGGTTCGGGTGTCGAGCTCAAGATCCGGCCGGTGACGATCACCAGTTGGGAGGAATGGCGCAAGCGCCACCCGACGACACGGGTCCTCTCGCTCGAGACCGGCCACCGCCGCGACTACGGTTCGGGCGTCGCCTACCGCACTTATTTCGCGAGCCCGAACCTGATGTTTCCGGCGGTCGTCGAGGACAAGCGGCTCAAGCCCAAGGACCACGTCTTCGTGCTCCGTGCCGGGAACGACGAGAAAGCCTACGCGGTCGCCGCCTTCGCCGGTGGCAAGGTCGTCAACGACCGGATCGGCGCGCTCGATGTCGTGCTGGTCGGGGAAGCGGCGACCCGCACGGTGCGCGCCTATCGCGCCGGCGGCCGGTCGTTCAGCGCCGCGGACGCGAGTTTGGCGACGCTCGCCGCCGCCGCCGGCTCGACGTGGCAGGTGAGCGAAAGCGGGCTCGTGGGTCCCGGCGGGGCAACGCTCGAACGGCTTCCCGGCCACATCGCCTATTGGTTCGCGTGGGCCGGCTACAAGAAAGGAAAGCCGCTTTACGGCGAGTGACGCTCGGGCGTGGTCGCCCCTTCGGCCGGCGGTCTGTCGAGCTCGAACACGCCCGGCGCCGACCCCGGGGTTGCGGTCTGCACCGCCTGGCGCGGGCGCTGGCGCATGCGGTAGAGGGTGAACGCGGCGAAGCCCGCGTGAAACGCGGTCGTGAATAAGAACATCGTTTCGGCGCCGAAGCGCTCCATCAAGTCGGCCGCGACCACCGGCCCGATCACCGCGGCGACGCCGTAGGTGAGCAGGAGACCGCTCGAGATCTCGACGAAGGCGCCGGACGGGGCGCGGTCGTAGGCGTGCGCCGCCGAGACCGACCATAGCGGCAACGAGAAGAACGCGAACAGCGCAACCAGCGGGATGCGGAGCTCGGGCGCGAAGCGGGTGGCCGCGACCAGCCCGATCGCGGCGAGCGCCGCGCCGGTGCTGATGGTCAGGATCACCAGGCGGCGATCGATGCGGTCGGAGACGCGCCCGATCGGCCACAACGCGACGGCGCCGGCGAACGACGACGCCATCATGAAGAACGCGACCCCGTCGACCGAGAACCCGGTCTCGGCCGCGTAAACCGGCCCCAACGCCCAGAACGTCGCATTGGCGAAGCCGACCACGGTGCAGCCGATGAAGCCGACCGGCGAGGTGCGATAGACACGCGCCAGATTGACCCGCCGCGTCGCCACCGGGGTCGGCGAGGGCGCGGTCGAGGAGGCGATCGGCACCAACGCCAGCGAGAGCAGGATCGCCACCAGGCAGAACAACGGGAAGCCGTGCGGGTCATAGAGCGTCATCATCGCCTGCCCGGCGCCGATCGACGCGATGTTGATGAAGGCGTAGACCGAACCGATGCGACCGCGCGTCTCGTTGACGGCGTGCTCGTTCAACCAACTCTCGATCACGACGTAGATCAGGGCGAACGCGATGCCGGCGACGACGCGGATCGCCCACCAGGCGACGATGTCGACCGCGAGCGCGTGGATCAGCGCGACCGCCGAGGCGACGGCGGCACTGGTGGCGAAGGCGCGGATGTGGCCGACGCGGCCGACCATGGCGGGGCCGAACCAGCAACCGACGACGAAGCCCATGTAGTAAATGCCGCCGAGGACGCCGATCGAGAGGGTCGAGAATTGCTCGATGTGGGCTCGCACCGGTAGCAGCGTGCTCAGGAGCCCGCTGCCCGAGACCAGGATCGCGACTGCCAGCAGGAGCGCCGCGATCGGGCGGAACGATGGACGCATCGATAGGAAACGACGCGGGCTGTCGGTGCTAGAACTCGGCGCGAATCTCGCGCTCGACCGCGCGCTGGCGCTCGACTGGGTGCATGTCGTCCTTGGCGACGATCATCTCGGCGACGCGCCGGCCGAACAGCGTCAGGACGTCGGCGTCGTCGCGATCGTTGCGCTTGGGATAGCAATGCACGATCTGGTGGTTGTAGGTCGGGCACACGCCGTGGCGGTTGAGGGTCGGGCGCTTGAACGGCTTGCCCTCCTGCACGGCGCGGATGCCGGCGCGCAGAAAACGGCGCGTCATCAAGACGCCCTTGTCGGTGGTCCCGAGGTTTTCGGCGGCATGGCGAGCGACGCCGCCTTGGCCGACTTGGGCTTCGAAATCGCCGGGCTCCCGCTGTCGCTCGTGGTAGGGGCGGGCCGGGGTCTGACCGGCGAAATCGACCTTGTGGAGACCGATCTCATCGGGCTTGCCCTTGCGCTCGGGGTCGATCAGCGAGTTGAACAGGCGGACACCGATCGTGATGTTGCTGTCGTCGTCGACCGGTACTACCCAGCGCGTCACCCACGAGCACACCGCGTAATGGATGTCGTGGCCGTCGACGAAGGACGAGCCGAACTGCGCCGAGTTGGGCGCGATCACGTCGCTGCCGCGAATCCACAGGTTGTCGCCGATCCGCCGCGTCGCCGACGAGATCATGCCGAGCGGGGTTTCGGTGTATTGGCAGACCGCGAGCTCGCCGAACGCCGGGGTGAATTGAACGCCGCTCGAAATCGTGTGTAGGAACGAAGCGTGGACCGGATCGGCGCCGTTCTCGTGGCTCTGCAACCAGTTGCACGGGAAGGCGAGCGAATAGGCGTGGTACTCGTTATCGGCCGGGAATTCGAGCGAATCGTAGCGCGGGAAATCCGGCTCCTGGTCGGGCGGGCCCATGTAGGCGAACACGAGCCCGCAATATTCGCGTGCCGGATAGGCGCCCTGAAACACCGTTTCGCGGAGCCGGCTGTGCGGCGGTTCGCCCGGCGTTTCGAGACAGGTGCCGTCGATATCCCAGGCCCAGCCGTGGTAACAGCACCGTAGGCCGCGCGCGAGCGGGATGCCGTATTCGAGCGACGTGCCGCGGTGCGCGCAGTGCGCGTGCAACAGGCCCAGGCGTTTCGAACGGTCGCGGAAAAGGACGAGGTCTTCGCCCATGATCCGGATCTTGAGCGGCACGTCCTTGACTTGCGACACCAGGGCGACCGGTTGCCAAAAGCGGCGGAGGTATTCCCCGCACGGCGTACCGCGGCCTGTATGGGTGAGCTCGGCGTCCTCGAGCGGACGAATCGCGTTGTGGTACCCACCATAGGTGCGCCGCCACGGCTCGCGCTGTTCCTGGTTCATTGCGCCTCTCCCGCTCGGGGCGACTCTAGCGCTCCGGCGCTGCGGTCGTCACCCCTTGAAGCGCGGCTCGATCTGGCCGCGCACGCCGACGTCGATCGCGAACAAGGCCCCGGCGAGCGGCTGCTTGCTCTTGAGCTCGTCAGGAAGCGGGTAAGTCGCGGTCGTGACGAACAACGTATCGAGGTTGGGCCCGCCGAACGTGACGGCCGTGGGGCGTTGCGCCGGAACGCCGATGACGCGATCGACGGTGCCGTCGGGCGCGATCCGCATCACGCGCCAGCCCTGGATGTAGGCGATCCAGTAGTAGCCATGGACGTCGACCGCGGCGCCGTCGGGGCGGCCTTCGAGCATGTCGTTCCGGTAGAACACACGTGTGTTGGCGAACGTACCGCGCGCCGGATCGAAATCGGCCGCCCACACTTTGTCCTGGCGCGAATCCGAGCGGTACATGGTCCGGCCGTCGGGCGAATAAGCCATGCCGTTCGGGCAGATGAGATCGGCGACCACTTCGTGGACGCGGCCGTCGGGGTCGAGGCGGAACAGCTTGCCGACCGGCCGGTCGAGAGTCTCGATCATCGAGCCGGCCCAGAACCGGCCGCCCGGGTCGACGCGGCCGTCGTTCATGCGCAGGTTCGGGTCGGCGAGGAGTTGCGGGCCGAACCGATCGAAGCGACTGCGCTCGAGGTCGATGAAAGCGAAGCCGGTGCGGGTGCCGGCGACCAGACCGCCGCCGGCGCGAAAGCCGAAGCAGCCGATCGACTCGGGCATAGGCCAAGTCTGGACCCGGCCCGAGCGCGGCTCGTAGGCGCGGATCGCCGGCAGGTAAATGTCGGTCCAGTACAATCGCTGATCGGCTTCGTTCCAGCGCGGGCTCTCGCCGACGATGTCGGGCCCGCGATGGATGACGGTCACGTCGCTCATGAGTCCCTCAGCGCCGTCGATCTTAATCGAACGTCGCGATGCGGCAACGATGGCAACGCTTGCGCTAGGCGATGGGTAACGCTTGCGCTGGGCCGCATAGCTCCGCATTCTAGGGCGCGGCGCGGTCGCGCCGGCGCTCGATCCATTCGCGTACAAGGAGGCAACCATGCGCGGCATCATGCAGGAGATTCGCGTCCCCGGGCTCTACGAGCCGATGAGCCACTACACCGACGCCAATCGCTGCGGCGACTTTGTGTTTCTCTCGGGCAAGCCGCCGTTCGACAAGAACGGCAACGTCGTCTGCCGCGGCGACGTCGTCGGCCAGGCGCGCCAAGTGCTCGACAACATCAAGCGGACGCTCAATGCGGCCGGCATGACGATGCAGGACGTCTGCACCGTCACCGTCTACATGATCGATGTCCGCGACCGTCCGAAGATCAACCCGATGCGGAAGAAATACTTCGGCAAACACCGCCCGGCGAGCACGCTGGTCGGCGTCACCGAGCTCGCGGTGCCGGGCATGCTGGTCGAAATCCAGGCAATCGCTTACAAGCCCGGCAGCGGGGAGGCCGCGCACAAGAAGAAAAACAAGCGGCGCTGACGCCGGCTGCGGCCGCGCCTAGACGACGACGTCGGCGTAGATCGGAACGAATTTGCCGCCCTCGATGTATTGCAGGAACTTGGGCGCGAGGCGTTCGACCATCCGTTTCCGAAGCTGGCGGTGCTCGGCCTTGTCGTTCCACTCGGCGATCAAGTAGAAGTGATCGGGGTCGGTTTCGTCGCGGCACAAGACGCCGTCTTTGATCTGGGCCTTCGACTCGTGCATGAAGTTTTCGCCCGAATGATCGAACGCCTCGAACGCGGCGATGAAGTCGTCGCCGGTGCCCGGCTTGACGCGAAAGTCGTAGATATGGAGGAAGTTGCCTTTGTTTGCGAGCGGCTCGTTGGCCATGACCGAGGCTCCCATGCGGTGGCGGCGTCGGCCCGAAGCTAACAAAAGGGCGGCCACCTCTCAACGGCGGGCGATGCGGCGATGAGCGCGGTCGCGGTCGACGCCGACGCCATCCCCGACCTGGGCGTCGCCGTGATCGTGCATGGCGAGGATCGGATCGCGGTGTTCCGCGCCGGCGAGGCGTACTATGCGATCGACGACGTCTGTCCGCATGCCGGCGGCTCGTTCGCGCAAGGGCCGTTCGACGGCCGCATCGCCAGCTGTCCGCTCCACCGCTTTCAGGTCGACGTGACCACCGGCCGCTCGACCACCAACGCCTTCCTCCGCGTTCGCACCTTCCGCGTCGAACGCGACGGCGCCTCGCTGCGCATCCTGGTCTAGGCGCGGCGGCGTTTGCCGGCCGGCGCCGGCGGTGTTAGCCTTTTCCAACGCTGCAGCCGGAGGAAACCATGGCGCTCGCGACTGAATTCGAATCGACCGAAGCCTTCGTTCAAAGCCTCGAAGCCGACATCAAGAAGCCCGGCCGCTGGCTCGCTGACCATCCGCTGATCAAGAAGCTTGAGCGCCACGAGCTCACCCAGGCCCAGATCGCCGGCCTGATGGGCCAGGTCTATCGCCAGACCTGCGAGGTGGTGCGGTGGTTGGGCGCGATCTACGCCAAATGCGACGACATGAAGATCCGCCGCGAGATCTTCAACAATCTGGTCGAGGAGGAGCTCGGCGGCTTCAGCAACACCGACGCCCACTTCCATCTCGCCGCCCGCGTCGCGGTAGCGGCCGGCGCCGAGCGCGAGGCGCTCGACCGCGTGCCGTTGCTGCCGCAGACCAAGGCCTTGATCGACTACGGCGACGAGATTTGCTACCGCGACCCGGCCTGGATCAAGCCGTTCGGCGCCTTCTTCGGCTTCGAATACCAGTCGCCCAAGGCCTACGGCCCGATCGCCAAGGCGCTGGCGAAAAGCTACGGCATGAAGGACGAGGAAGTCCTGTTCTTCTCGGTCCACGTCACCGCCGACGAGGACCACGGCGATGCGATCGTCCGCGTGTTCGATCGCTACGCGCGCGACGCAAAAACCCGCGCCATTCTGCGCGAGTGCTCGAACAAGTACGCCGAGCTCTACTACGGCATGCTCTCGACCTACGAGGCGTTCCACTGAACGCGGCGGTGCGGCGCTTCTTCGCGCTGCTGGCGCTCGGTCTTGCGCTCGCGGCGGCGCCGCCGCCCGCCGCCGCCGACGGCGCCAGCGAACTCGGACTCGATGCCGTCGATCGCCGCGCCATCCAGGCGGTGATCGCCGCGCAGATGGAGGCCTTCAAGAAGGACGATAGCGAGACCGCGTTTGGCTTCGCGTCGCCCACGATCCGCACCATGTTCGGCTCCGCCGCCAATTTCATGAACATGGTGATGACCGGCTATCACCCGGTTTACCGCCCGAAGACGGTGTCGTTCGGTGAAATCGTCAACGTGCGGGGCGAGCCGGTGCAGAAAGTGTTCGTCCTGGGCGAAAACGGCGTCGATCTGGTCGCCGCCTACGTCATGCAGCGCCAGCCCGACAACGCGTGGAAGATCAACGGCGTCTATCTGTTTCAGGACGACACCAAGGGCACGTGACCGCCTAAGCGCGGAGCTTCTTCCAATCGTACGCGCGCTCGAACGCGGCGCTGGCGCGGTAAAGCGTCGCCTCGTCCCAGTAGCGCCCGACCAGCATCATCCCGATTGGCAGGCCGTCGACCATGCCGCATGGCACCGAGAGTGCGGGATGGCCGGTGACGTTGAAGACGCAGGCGTTGACGATGTTGCCTAACCCCGGCGCCATCATGTCGAGGCGCGAGCCGCCGGGTCTGGGGAGCTCGCGCGGCTTGACCGGCACCGTCGGCATGACGAGGACATCGTAGTCGGCGAGGACGGCGTCGTAAGCGGCGCGGAGCTTGCGGGCCAAATTCTGCGCCTTGGCGTAATAGGTGCCGCGGTAGCGGGTGTGGACGTAGTGGCCCATCAGCAGGCCGAGCTTGATCGCGTCGGGGAGTTCGTGGCTGCGCCGCCGCCACTCGGCGTGCCACTCGATCAGGCTGAGGACGTAGAGTCCTTTCCAATTGGTGCCGTAACCGTTCCCTTTCATCATCATCTCGACGGTGCCGTCGACGCCGAGCGGCATCCAGATGTGGTAGCCGAGCGTGTGCATCGGCGCCGACACCTCCGCCACCGTAGCGCCGAGTTGCTCGAACCGGAGCGCTGCCTTCCGCACGGTGCGATCGACCGCGGCTGCGGAATGGACGGTGCCGAAACCCTCGCGCACGATCCCGATCTTGAGGCCCTTGGCGCCTTTTCCCAACGCCCGCGTGTAGCGGCTGGTCTTGACCGCGTATTGACGCGGATCGAGACCGTCCTCGCCCGCCAGCACTTCGAGCAGCAAGGCATTGTCGGCGGTGGTCCGCGTCATCGGACCGACGTGATCCAACGTGATGTCGACCGGAAAGACGCCGGTGTAGGGAACGAGCCCCCACGTCCCTTTCATGCCATAGAGGCCGCAGAACGAAGCCGGGTTGCGGATCGAACCGGCTTGGTCGCCGCCGATCGCCATGTCGACCTCGCCGGCGGCGACCGCCGCAGCCGAGCCCGATGACGAGCCGCCGGCGGTGACCCCGCGCCGGTAGGGGTTGTGGGTGGCGCCGGTCTGGTTCAAGTGGCTCGAGCCCGAAAAGCAGAAATACTCGCAGTGGGTTTTGCCGGCGATCTCGCCGCCGGCATCGAGAATGCGGCCGACGATGGTGGCGTCGATGTCGGGAACATAACCCTCCATGGTCGAGGCGCCGGTCAGCATCGGAACCCCGGCGACGCAGACATTGTCCTTGACGGCGACGCGCCGGCCCTTGAGCGGGCCGCTGCGGGCGCCTTTGATCGCGGTCTTGTAGTACCAAGCGTGGTGCGGATCCTCGTCCGGTCCCGGCATGTAGCCGGGCGTCCGGGGATACTTCACCGCCGGCGTGCAGTCGGGTTCGGCGTCGAGCGGCCCATAAGCGGCGGGGATGCCGCCGGCCAGGAGATCGCCGAAGAACGCGACATCGTCCGCGCTGAGCGCGAGCCCCAGTTCGGCGGCGAGCGTTTTCACGTCCGCGTGCGTCGGCGCCGTGATCTTCATCCGTGTCTCCTCCCGTGTTGGTCCGCCGCGCCGGTCGATGAAACCGGCAGGTCAGCCAAAAGTTTGTTGCATTTCTCGGCGTTTGCCCTAAAAAAATCGCGACGGTGGTTGCCTCGTTCTGGGGGTGAAGGAAGAAAATGTCCAGGCCGGTCCGCGCCAAGAAGATGGCGCTCGCCGAGGTTCCCGCGATCGACCCGATCACCAACCGCTCCGTCGATCCCCGCACCAACAGCCCCTACTACGTCGAGCGCGATGGCCTGCGTTATGCGGGCATGCACGTCCTGCTCGACATCTGGGGCGCCAAGCACTTGGACGACGTGAAGAGCGTCGATGCGATCCTGCGCGAGGCGGTGGCGGCGGCCGGGGCGACGCTGCTGCGCATGGACCTGCATTCGTTTGGTCCCGGCCAGGGCGTCACCGGCGTCGCCGTGCTCGCCGAATCGCACATCTCGATCCACACCTGGCCCGAAACCGGCTTCGCGGCGATCGATATCTTCATGTGCGGCAAGTGCGATCCCTATAAGTCGGTCGCCGTGTTCAAGGAGCGTTTCCGCCCGACGAGCGCTCAGCTCAATGAGCATCGCCGGGGCGCCATCTTGTGAGGCGCTTTCAGGAACGGCTCTACCCCGACGTCGGCCAGTTCTTCGACGTCGAACGGACTCTCCATCGCGGCCGCAGCCGGTTCCAGCGGATCGAGGTCCTGCAGACTGCGCGCGTCGGCCGCGCCCTGGTTCTCGACGGCATCGTGCAAGCGACCGAAGCCGACGAGTTCGTCTACCACGAGATGCTGACGCATGTGCCGATCTTGGCGCACGGCGCGGTCGAGACCGTCTTGATCGTCGGCGGCGGCGACGGCGGCATCCTCGAAGAGGTTCTGAAGCATAGGAGCGTCAAGAAAGCGGTGATGGTCGAAATCGATCGTGCTGTGGTCGAGGTGAGCCGCCGCTATCTCGGCGCGATCTGCGGGCGGGCGTTCGCCGACCGCCGCACCGAACTCGTGATCGGCGATGGCGCCGCCTACGTCCGCGAGACCGACCAACGGTTCGACTTGATCGTCCTCGATCGTCCCGATCCGGTCGGTCCGGCCGCGGTGCTGTTCGCGCGCGCCTTCTATCGCGCGTGCCGCGCGCGCCTGCGCCCGGGCGGCATCCTGACCGCTCAGAACGGCGTGCCGATCTTTCAGGCCGACGAGATCAAGGCGGCGTGCCGCTTGCTCAAGTCGGTGTTTCCGGCGCGCGGCTGCTACGTCGCCGCCGTTCCCACCTACTATGGCGGGTTCATGGCGCTGACTTGGGCGAGCGATCGCGACATCGCCGCGGTGAGCGGTGCGACGCTCGAGCGGCGCTACCGCGCGAGCCGGATCGCGACCCGCTACTACAACCCCGCTCTCCACGGCGCGGCGTTCAAGCTCCCGACCTACATCCGCGATCTGGTCGAGCCTGGCTGATCGGCACCGCGGTGGCTGCGGCGGGCGTTGCCTAGCCGGGATGCCGCGCCGCGAGCCCGAGCAGCGCACGCCGCCTGAGCCACTGGCTCGGCCGATAGCGGTCGTCGCCGGTGATCGCCTGCAGGCGCTCGAGGATCGCGAGCACGGTCTTCGGTCCCATCGCGTCGGCGATTTCGAGCGGCCCCAACGGATAATTGAGCCCGAGGCGCATCGCGAGGTCGATATCGGCCGGGGCGGCGATCCCGATTTGCGCCATCTCGCAGCCCAGATTGGCGACGGCGGCGCGGATGCGCTGGGCAACGAACCCGGGCGAATCGGCGATCGCCGTCACCGCGGCCCCGGTCGTGGCGATTCGGGCGATGACGCGGTCGCGAAGCCCGAGGTCTGCGCCTGGGGCGGTCATGACCGTCACGCGCTTGCGGACGTCGCCGCCCGCCAAGTCGATCGCGATCAAGCGGCGGTAGTCGGCGCCGGTACGGGCGGCGACCGCGGTGCAGTCCTCGCCGATCGGCGCGGCGACGATCGGATCCTGGCTGTTGTCGCCCTGAGCGATCTCGACGCCGCTTCGCTGCAGGAACGCGACCAACGGGAAATGGGGTTCGGCGAGCGCGACCCGCTCGATCGGCCGCGCCTCGGTGGCGGCGTCGGCGCCGGCGTCCAGCTTGTTGCCGTTCTCGTCGTAGCGGTAATAGCCCGACTTGGTCTTGCGCCCGAACCGCCCGGACGCGAGCAGGCTCTCGTGCAGCGGCGACGTCGCGAGCCGGCGGTCCTGGAAGTAGCCGTTGTAGATGATGGTCGAGGCCGGAAAGTTGACGTCGATGCCGGTCAGATCCATGAGCTCGAACGGCCCCATGCGGAAGCCCCCGGCGTCGCGCATGATGGCGTCGACCTGGGCCGGGGTCGCGATCCGCTCGTGCACGATGCGCAAGCCTTCGGTGTAGAACGCGCGCCCGCCGAGGTTCACGAGGAATCCGGGGCCGTCCTGCACCACCACCGGCGTCCGTGTCATCCGCTCGCCCACGGTCACCAACGCGCGCGTGACGGCCGGGTCGGTATCGGGCGCGGCCACCACCTCGACCAGCTTCATGAGCGGCACCGGGTTGAAGAAATGGAGCCCCGCGACCCGGCTCTTGTTGCGGCAGGCGGCGGCGATTGCCGCGATCCGGATCGATGAGGTGTTGGAGGCGAGAATGGCGTCGTCGGTGACGATGCCTTCGAGCTCGCGGAGTAGTGCCCGCTTGACCTCGAGATTCTCGACGATCGCCTCGATCACGACGTGGCAGCCGGCGAGATCGGCGAGGGTCGCGGCGACCGTGAGCCGGCTCTTGGCGGCGTCGGCGTCGGCTGCGCTCAAGCTGTTCTTCTCGACTTGGCGGTCGAGCATCTTGGCGATGAACGCGCGCGCTTCCTCGGCGGCGCCGGCCTTGGTGTCGAACATGACCGTCGCGAGCCCGCCGGCGGCCGCGACCTGGGCGATGCCGCGTCCCATGGCCCCGACCCCGATCACGCCGATCTTGAGATCGCTTCGGTTCGCCTCGATCGCCATCGCCGATTCCCTTCCGGTTACGGGTTGCGGGCGCCATCTTGGCGAGAAGTCTCTGGTCCGCAAGGGAAATTAGCGCCGGCCCGGGAGGCGCCCCTTGAAAATTCGGGATTTCCGCCCATATTTGAGGCCGTGGCGGCGCCGTCAGGGCCGTCGCATGACCTGTGTCGCGGGCGCCCGATGGGCCCGTGCCCGAGCCTCGCTCGAGAGAGGAGAGCCAGATGTCGCGTCTATCCTACTTCAACAGCCCCTTCCTGCTCGGCTTCGAGCAACTCGAGCGCACGCTCGACCGGGTCGCCAAGGCTTCGACCGAGGGCTATCCGCCCTACAACATCGAACAACTCGGCAGCGACCGTTTGCGGATTACGCTGGCGGTGGCCGGGTTTGGAGCCCATGAACTCGAGATCACGGTCGAGGAGAACCAACTCGTGATCCGCGGCCGCCAGGACGAGGCGGCGGACGAGCGTATTTTCCTCCATCGCGGGATTGCCGCCCGCCAGTTCCAGCGCAGCTTCTTGTTGGCCGAAGGCATCGAGGTGGTCGGCGCCGATTTGCGCGACGGTCTGCTCAACGTCGACCTGATCCGGCCGCAGCCCGCGAGCAAGGTACAGAAGATCGACATCGCGACCGGCGGGGTGAGCGAGAAACCGAAGTTCGCGACTGTCGAAAGCAAGAGCAAGCGCGCGTCGTGACCGGAAGGAGTGGTGCGATGAAAGACCTGATCGATCCGAATCGGCTGTCGCCGCAGGCGCAGGCCGCGTGGACGACGCCCGATCTCGCCTACGTCCGGCCGGTGGTGGTCGAGGGCGTGGCGGCGTTCATGATCTGCGCTGCCGATGGTAAGCCGCTCGGCGTCGTCAAAGACCGCGCCATCGCGTTCGCGGCGGCGCGCCAACACGATCTCGAGCCGCAGAACCTTCAGTAGAGCGTCCGGATGCGCACCGGCGCATCGCGGCTAGGCGGCGCGGGCCCGCGCCGAGGTAATCACGGCATAAAGAGCATCGGCGCTCTTGGTGCCGCGCAGCTTGCGGCAGAGTTCGTCGTCGCGCAAAAGACGCGACACGCGCGCCAGCGCTTTCAGGTGTTCGGCGCCGGCGCCTTCGGGCGCAATCAACAGGAACACGAGATCGACCGGCTCGTCGTCGACCGCTTCGAAGTCGATCGGCGTCTCGAGCCGCGCGAACAAGCCGACCGGGCGCGCGATGCCGTCGATTTTGGCGTGCGGAATGGCGATGCCGCGGCCGACGCCGGTGGTGCCGAGCCGTTCGCGCTCGATCAGGACGTCGAGGACGGCGCGTTCGCCGGCGCCGGTGAGGCGGGCCGCCGCCGCTGCCAGCTCCTGCAGCAGATGGCGCTTGTTGGTCGCCTTGAGTCCGGCGACCACGCCTTCGGGTTGGAGCAATTCGGCGATCTCGTTCACTTGGGTCTTCCCTTGGCCGCGGCCTTGGCGGCGCTGCCGTCGAACGGATCGATCCACCCGATATTGCCGTCGGCACGGCGGTAGACGAGGTTGAGCCAGCCATGGGCGCCGTTCTTGAACAGCAGCGCCGGCTCGGACCCGAGCCGGCGCGCGGCGGCGCCGACCGAGAGGGTGGCGACGTTGTCGCCGGTCTTGGCGATGATCATCGGGCCGGCCGGCGCCTCGTCGCGCTCGGCCGGGGCCGGCGCCGGCACCGCCTTGGCGCGGCGATGATGATCGCGGAGATAGCGCTTCTGCCGGCGTAGCTGCTTTTCGAGCCGCTCGACCGCCGCCTCGAAGCTGTCGCGGGCCGAGCCGGTGACAGCGTGCGCCTGCGCCGAGATACCGCTGCCGACATGGACCGCGCAGTCGACCCGGAACTGGTGGGCCTCGCGCGCAACCTGGACGGTGGCCTCGATCGCGTCGTCGAAGTACTTGCCGATCCCGGCTTCGAGCCGTTCGGCGACGTGCGTGCGAAACCCGTCGCCCAATCGGACCTGTTTGGCACGAACCGAAATTTGCATCGTGTGGATGGTGCTCTGAAAAACCGAAGCAGGGCGGTCTGAACGGCCCTGCTTAAAGCGGCGGGACCATAAACTTGGGTCGCAGTCGAGTCAACTGGCGCTCGACGCCGCGGATGACGGCCCTAGGCGGTCGCCGATTGCTTCTTGAGGCGGCGGCGAATCACCGACGACGGAATGTGCATCGCTTCGCGGTATTTGGCGACGGTACGCCGCGCGATGTCGATGCCGTGAGTCTTAAGCGTGATCACGATCTGGTCGTCGGACAGGATATCGACCACCGACTCGCGATCGATCAGATCGCGGATGCGATGGCGCACTGCCTCGGCCGAATGCGACTCGCTTCCGGCCGAGGACGCGATCGCCGAGGTGAAGAAATACTTCAAGGGATAGACGCCGCGCGGCGTGGCGATGAATTTGTTGGCGGTGACGCGGCTCACGGTGCTTTCGTGCATCTCGATCACCTGCGCGATGTCCTTGAGGTTCAAGGGTCGCAGATATTCGATGCCGAAGCGGAGGAAGCCGTCCTGCTGGGCGACGATTTCGCTCGCGACCTTGAGGATCGTGCGCGCGCGCTGGTCGAGCGATTTCACCAGCCAGTTGGCGGCCTGAAATTGTTGGGTGATGAACGCCTTGTCGCCGGGGCGGCGCTGGGCGGTGCCGGCGACGCGGGCGTGGTAAGCGCGATTGACGAGGACGCGCGGCAAGGTGTCGCTGTTGAGCTCGACGTACCAGCTTCCGTCGGGACGGAGCCGGACCAGCACGTCGGGCACGATCGGTTGCGCCGTTTCGGTGTCGAAGGCGAGGCCGGGCTTCGGGTTGAGCGTCCGAATTTCGGCCAGCATGTCCTTGATGTCGTCCGCATAGACGCCGCACGCCACCGTGAGCGCTTGGATGTCGCGGCGAGCGACCAACTCGAGATTGGCGAGGAACGCTTCCATCGCCGGATCGAACCGATCGCGGTCCTTGAGCTGGAGCGCCAGGCACTCGGCGAGCGAGCGCGCGAATACGCCGACCGGGTCGAACTGCTGGACCCGCGCCAGCGTCGCTTCGACGCGTTCGACCGCGCACCCCACGCGCTCGGCGACGGTGGCGAGCTCGCCGGTGAGATAACCGGCCTCGTCGAGCGAATCGACCAAGCTGGCCCCGATCAGGCGCTCGACCGGGTCGACGATGTCGACCGCGATTTGGCTGAGCAAATGGTCCTTCAAACTGACGCCGCCGGCGACGCCAGCACGCTCGGCATCGTAGGTACCGTCGTCGAAGTCGCTGTTGCCGCCGCGGCTGCTGCCGAACTGGGTGGCGCCGCTGTCGTAGGCATGGTCGGCGAACTGCTCGCTCGGGCTGTCGTCGTAAAGCGCGCCTTCGTCGATATCGAGCGGGCTGTCGTCGCCCGGGCCGTCGTCGCGGGTCGCGATCTCGGCGCTATCCGGCACCGCCGGCTCAGCGTCGCCGCTGCTATCCTCGTCGTTGGCGTAGCGGGTGTCGGCGGCCTCGCCGGTTTCGGTTTCGTTGCGCTCGAGCAGCGGGTTGCGTTCGAGTTCTTCTTCGAGGAAGGCGGCGAGCTCGACGTTGGTGAACTGCAGCAGCTTGATCGCTTGCTGCAGCGCCGGCGTCATCACCAGCGACTGGCCTTGGCGGAGTTCGACCTTCGGCGCTAGAGCCATCGGCGGCCTCCGCTAGAGGCTGAAGCGCTCTCCGAGGTAGACGCGGCGGACGTCCTCGTGGGCGACGATTTCCGCCGGGCGCCCTTCCATGAGGACACGGCCCTCGTGGAGGATGTAGGCCCGATCGATGAGATCGAGCGTCTCGCGCACATTGTGGTCGGTGATGAGGACACCGATGCCTCGATCCTTCAGATGCGAGACGAGGTCGCGGATATCGCCGACAGCGATCGGGTCGATACCGGCGAGCGGCTCGTCGAGAAGCATGAAACTCGGACGCGATGCCAGCGCGCGCGCGATTTCGACCCGGCGCCGTTCTCCGCCGGAGAGCGCGAGCGCCGGGGTGCGGCGCAGATGGCTGATGGAGAATTCGGCGAGCAGGTCGTCGAGCAGCGTTTCGCGCGCGTCGCGCGCGGGTTCGACCGCTTCGAGCACGGCGCGGATGTTGGCTTCGACGGTGAGGCCGCGGAAGATCGACGCTTCCTGCGGCAGGTAGCCGATCCCCAACCGCGCCCGGCGGTACATGGGGAGTTCGGTGATGTCGTGATCGTCGAGGACGATGCGGCCGTAGTCCGGCGCGATGAGCCCGGTAATGATGTAGAAGCACGTGGTCTTGCCGGCGCCGTTGGGACCCAACAGACCGACCGCTTCGCCGCGATTGACCGACAGACTGACATCTCTAAGAACCGGCCGCTTCTTGAACTGCTTTCCGATCTTTTCGACCACCAACCCGGCGTTGACGGCGACCAAACGGGGGCCGTGGTCGCGGGTCGTGTCCGGGCGGGTTGGCCCAGCGTTTGCAGTCCCCATTTTAGCGTCGTTACCCATTAAAATTCCGTTTACCACGATCGTCTGGTCGCAGTGCGTTACGTTCCCTTTTTTTGCGGCTGGAACAAGCCTTTGACCCGCGATGGTCCTTCAATCCGGCTTTCGCCGGTTTGGAGATTGAGGGTCAGGCGGTCGCCACGCAACACGTTCTTGTCCTGTGTCAGCCGGACATCGCCGGTCAAGACGACCACCTGTTCGACGACGTCGTAGACGCCGGTCTCGCCTTGCGCGGTTTCGGTCGCGGTCTCGAAGCGGACTTTGCCGGTGGCGTCGATTCGGGAAATGTTCGAGGTGCCGCCTTGGCCGGGGCGGTAGTGGACCAGCACTTCGTTGGCCCGCAGCCGGAACGCGCCCTGGACGGCGTCGACGTTGCCGCGAAACACGGCGAGGTTCTGGTTCTGCTTGACCTCGAGGCTGTCGGCCGAAATTTCGATCGGCTGCTGCGCGTCCTGGCCGCGGGCCGGAGCCTGCGCCGCGGCCGGCACGGTCAGGGCGATCAGGACGAGGAGGGCGAGAGCGGACGCCAGGCGCATCGCGTCAACCTCGCCCGCGCGACGAGGCCGGATACACGGTGAGCTTGACCCGGCCCGAGAACAACAGCCGCTCGCCGCGATCCTGGATTTCGAATCCGGTCGCCCGCAACAGGCCGAACGGCCCCTGGCCGTCGACCGCCGTTTTGCCGACCGCGGTGCCGTTCCCGATGTCGATGAAGGCGCCGCGGGTGTGGAGTTCGAGGCCGTTGTCGGCGTAGATGTCGACCGCGCCGCTCAATTCGAGTGTGCGCAGGGCGCGGTCGAAGGTCCCGCTCGTCGCCATCAGGCTCGCCCAGGCGCCGTTCGCGAGCGTCATGTCGGCCTGGAGGTCGGTGAGCAGGACACGGTCGAGGCTGGTGCCGATGGGCGTGACGCTGCCGGCGGTTATGACGAAGGGCTGCTGACGACGATCGAGCCCGGTGTAGCGGGCGCGCTCCATGCCGAGATTTTCGGTCGCGGCGCCGGTGCCCGGGGCGAACACCAGGCCCGGCGCGACGCGCGGCGGGCCGGTGTCGGGCCAGCCGAGGACGAGCCCCATCAACGCCGCCGCGGCCAGGGGCAGCGCGAATTTCATCACCCCGACGAAGCGGCTGTAGCGGAGACTGGGCGCGGTCGGATTGGGTGCGGCGCGTTCGAGGAAGCGGCGTTGCTTGACAACGGTGGCGCCGGTCATGCGACGCCCGCCCGCAAGCAGTCGTGGATGTGGAGGACACCGACCGGGCGGCCGTCCTCGGTGATGAAGAGCGTGGTGATCGGCTTGGGGCCGCCGGCATTCATGATCCCGAGCGCTTCGGCGGCGAGCGCGCCGGGGCCGATCGTGCGCGGATCCGCCGTCATGATCTCCGTGACCGATCGCTCGAGCAGGTTGGGCGCCATGTGGCGGCGGAGATCGCCGTCGGTGATGATCCCGATCAGGCGGCCGTTGTCGACGATGCCGACGCAGCCGAGCCCTTTATTGGTCATCTCGATCAGCGCTTCGCCCATCGACGCGGTCGGCGGCAGCAGCGGCACGCCGGCGCCGGTGTGCATGATGTCGGCGACCCGGGTGACGGCGGTGCGGGCGAGGCGCCCGCCCGGATGCAGCGCTCGGAAATCGTCGGACGAAAAGCCCTTGCGTTCCAACAGCGCGACCGCGAGCGCATCGCCCAGCGCCAGCATCATGGTGGTCGAGGTGGTCGGCGCCAGGCCGAGCGGGCACGCTTCGGGGGCGGCGGGTAGCGCGAGCGCGACGTCGGCGGCGTCGGCCACGAACGCGCCGGGCTTGCCCGGCCCGCCGTGCGCGCCGACCATCGCGATCAACGGAATCCGAAACCGCTTGGCGTAGGCGACGATGTCGGCGAGTTCCGCGGTCTTGCCGGAGTTCGACAGCACCAGGACGGCGTCGCCCGCGGCGATCATGCCGAGATCGCCGTGGCTGGCTTCGCCGGGGTGAACGAACAGCGCGGGCGTTCCGGTCGAGGACAAGGTCGCCGCGATCTTGCGCGCGACGTGCCCGCTCTTGCCCATGCCGCTCACCACCACGCGGCCGCGCACCTCGGCCAGGCAGTCGACGGCGACGGCGAAATCGCGATCGAGGCCGGCGGCGAGCGTTGCCAGCGCCTCGGCGCCGATCGTGAGCGTCCGCCGCGCGGCGGCGAGACCGACCCGGTCGGCCGCCGCCTTGTCGATCCGCGAAACTTGTGTTCGAGCGCTCGTCACCGAGGAGGGTTCCCTAGCCCGATTGCAACCGACGTCCTCAACCAACTGCGTCGGTTCGTCTTTTATTCCGATCGCCGGACCTTCAGGTCCGGATCCCCTCGCCGACCGGCAGTATGCGAAGATTGACTAAAGAAATCAATCGATTAGAACGTTCGACCCGCGCCGGCTCAATGCTCGAAAATCTCGTGCTCCTGCCACCCGATCAGGTCGAGATGAGCGCGCGCCGGGAGAAACGCGAAGCACGCGGCCGCCAGTTCGCGCCGGTCTTCGCGCGCGAGCAGCGAATCGAAAATGTCCTTGATCCGGTGAAGGTGGAGAACGTCCTGGGCCGCGTAGTCGAGCTGTGCCGGCGAGAGTTCGGGCGCGCCCCAGTCGGACGATTGCATTTGCTTCGAGAGATCGACCCCGAGCAACTCCTTGCACAGGTCCTTGAGGCCGTGGCGGTCGGTGAAGGTACGGGTCAATTTGGACGCGACCTTGGTGCAATAGACCGGAGCCGTCCACACGCCGAGAAAGCGGTGAAGCACGGCGACATCGAAGCGGGCGAAATGAAAAAGCTTGGTGACCCCGGGGTCAGTGAGGAGTCGGCGGAGGTGGGGGGCGGCGAAATCGGCGCCGGCGCCGCCCTGCTGGCCGAAACGAACGATGTGGCAGTTACCGTCGCCTGCCGAGAGCTGCACCAGGCACAAGCGGTCGCGGTAGGGATTGAGCCCCATGGTCTCGGTATCGATCGCGACGACGCGGCCGAAATCGACGGCGGCCGGTAGGTCGTTCTCGTGGAGCGTGATGGTCATGCCGTCCAAGGGCCCGCGCCGGTGGCGTGGGGCGGCCACGAAGGTCGACGCAGCGGGACTGCACCATTCCCCACGAATGGTGCCCAGGAGAGGACTCGAACCTCCACGCCCTCACGGGCACTAGTACCTGAAACTAGCGCGTCTGCCAGTTCCGCCACCTGGGCCCGCCGCATCTGGTCGCGTTGGTTAGCGCCCGCGTCCGGCGATGTCAAATGCCGACGCACGTGCCGCGGCCGTACTGGCGTTTTTCGTGCCATCGGCTAGCCTTCGGCTCGGGGCGATCGCGTTGATCGAGCGCGGTCGCAAGCGCGCGAAAGGATTGGCATGGAACAGCGGATCGTGACGGTATTCGGCGGGTCGGGCTTCATCGGCCGTTACGTCGTGCGTGCGTTGGCGGCAGCGGGCGATGCGGTGCGGGTCGCGGTCCGCCATCCCGATGCCGCGCATTTTCTGCGGCCGATGGGCGATGTCGGACAGGTCGCGATCATGCAGGCGAACTTGCGGGACGACGCCTCGGTCGCGCGCGCCGTCGCTGGCGCCGCCGCGGTCGTCAATGCAGTCGGTGCCTACGTCGAGGCGGGGGCGCAGACTTACGCCGCAATCCATGTCGAGGGCTATGGCCGCGTCGCCCGCGCGGCGCGCGCCGCCGGGGCCGAACGCCTCGTCCACATCTCCGGGATCGGCGCCAATCCGGCTTCGCGGTCCGCCTACATCCGATCCAAGGGCGAGGGCGAAGCGCTGGTGCGGCGTGAGTTTCCGGCCGCGACCATCCTCCGTCCGTCGGCCGTGTTCGGGCCCGAGGACGCGCTTTTCAATCAGCTGGCGGCGGTGGCGCGGCTGGCCCCGGTGCTGCCGATCTTCGGCCATACGCCGGCCGATGCCGGCACGACGCGGGTCCAGCCCGTTTACGTCGGCAACGTCGCCCAGGCGGTGGCGAACGCGCTCGACGACCCGGCGGCGCGCGGCGCGATCTACGAGCTCGGCGGGCCCAAGGCCTATACTTACCGCGAACTCTGGCAGCTGGTGCTGAAGGTGACCGGCCGACGGCGCCTGATGGTGCCGATCCCGTTCGCGCTGGCACGGGTTCAGGCGGCGCTCCTGGAGCTGCTGCCGAACCCGCCGCTCACCCGCGATCAACTGACGCTGCTCGAAACCGACAACCTGCCGGCGCCGAGCGCGCGCGGCCTCGCCGATCTCGGGATCGTGCCGACCCCGGCCGAAGCCGTGATTCCGCGCTACCTCGACCGTTTTCGCCGTCGCTACCGCATCGGCGCCGTCGGGTGACGATCTAAACGTAGACCCAGTAGAGCACGATGCCGCCGAGGATCAGGCGGTAGACCACGAACGGCGCGAACGACGCGAACCGAAGCCAGCGCATCATCGCGGCGAGCGCGACCAGCGCCGCAAAAAACGTGAGCCCGACCGTGATCGCGGCGTCGATACCGGCGGCGACATCGCCGCTCTGAACGAGCGCGATCGCGCTCGGCGTCGCGGCGGCGAGGATCGCCGGAATGCTCATCAAGCTCGCGAATCGCGCCGCCTCGATCCGCTCGAAGCCGAGCAGGCGCCCGCCGGTCATGGTGATGCCGCTCCGGCTGGTCCCCGGCGCCAACGCCAGGATCTGCAGGATCCCGATCACCACGGCCTGGCCGTAGGTCATGTACTCGATGCGGCGGATCGTCATGCCGGCGCGATCGACGAGGTAAAGCAGGATCGCGAACCCGATCAGGGTCCAGCCGATGACCTGGATGTTACGGAGAAAGGCGAGCTCGCCGCCGCCGCCGAAGCCGACCAACGCGGCGCCAGCGATCACGATCGGGACGGTGGCGACGATCAGCAACAGCAGGAGCCGACGCGCCGGCGTCCGCTTGCCGCGCACGAGGTCCGCCGCTCCGACGGTCGCGGTCCATACGTCGCGATGGAAGTAGGCGACCACCGCGAGCAGCGAACCGACGTGCGACGCGAGGTCGATGACGAGACCCTGGTAGGTCCAGCCGGTGACTTCCGGGATCAGGAGGAGATGCGCCGACGAACTGATCGGCAGGAACTCGGTGATGCCCTGGACGACGGCGATGACGGCAAGCTGGAGAAGAGTCACGAACGCTGTGGCGGTAAAGGGGTCCGGAGTTATCCCACAAAGCAGGCGTCCCGCCAACGCGACCGACGCGACGCGAGACCGACGCGGGCCCGAGTGGCGGGACGCGGCGCTTTGGCTATAGTGGCGGCGGATGCGTACGCTGTATCACCAGTGGCTGTCGCCGTTCTGCCGCAAGGTTCGAATTGTTCTCGCCGAGAAGGGGCTAGCGTTCACGCTTACGCTCGAGAAAACGTGGGAGCGGCGCGATGAGTTTCTGGCGCTCAATCCGGCCGGCGACGTGCCGGTGCTGGTCGACGGCGATGCCGTCGTCGTCGATAGCCAGGCGATCTGCGAATACCTGGACGAAGTTCATGCCGAGCGGCCGCTGGTGGGCGCGACGCCGACCGCGCGCGCCGAAACCCGGCGTCTGGTCGCCTGGTTCGACCTCAAATTCAACGCCGAGGTCACGCGCTACATCGTCGATGAGAAATTCCTCAAACGCTTCCTCCGCATGGGCGAGCCCGACTCGCAGGCGATCCGCGCCGGGCATGCCAATATCGCCTACCACCTCGAGTACATCGCATATCTGTGCGAGCGGCGGCGGTGGCTGGCGGGCGACGATTTCTCGTTGGCCGACATCGCCGCGAGCGCCCACCTGTCAGCGATCGATTATTTGGACGACGTCCCGTGGGATCAGTTTTCCGACGTCAAGGACTGGTACGCACGCGTCAAGTCGCGGCCGAGCTTCCGGCCGCTCTTGGCCGATCACATCCCCGGGCTCGAGCCGCCCAAGCACTACGCCGACCTCGATTTCTAGGGGGGGCGGCGCATGATGGCGGCGCCGACCCCGACCGCGGTGCCTCCCCCGGATCCGCCCGCCGCGATCCGGCAGCGTTTGCTGGCGTCGGGTTTCGCCGCGGTCGGCTTCGCCGCGCCGGATGCGGGGGCGGCGGCAGGCGCGCGCTTGCACGACTTCATCCGGGCGGGCCGCCACGGCGAGATGGGGTGGCTCGCGGCGAACGCCGATCGGCGCGCCGACCCGCGTGCGCTGTGGCCGGCGGCGCGGACCGCGATCGTGGTCGGCGCCAACTACGCACCCGATCGCGATCCGCTCGCCGACCTCGCGCGGCGCGAGCGCGGCACGATCTCGGTCTACGCCGCCCGGCGCGACTATCACGATGTCATCGGCCGGCGCCTGAGGGAGACCGGCCGCTGGATCGCCGCGACCTACGGCGGCGAATGCAAGTCGTTCATCGACACCGCGCCGCTCCTCGAAAAGCCGCTCGCGGCCGCGGCCGGGATCGGCTGGCAGGGCAAGCACACCAACTTGGTATCCCCCGAATTCGGCTCGTGGTTGTTCTTGGGCGTCATTCTGACGACGCTCGATCTCGCGCCCACGCCCGCGGGCGTCGATCGTTGCGGGAGCTGCCGCGCCTGCCTCGATGTCTGCCCGACCGCGGCGTTCCCCGCGCCCTACCAGCTCGATGCGCGGCGCTGCATCTCGTACCTTACGATCGAGCACAAAGGGCCGATCGCGCGCGAATTCCGCCGCGCCGTCGGCAACCGCATCTTCGGCTGCGACGATTGCCTGGCGGTGTGCCCGTGGAACAAGTTCGCGCAGACCGCGTCCGACCTCGAGCTCGCGGTTCGCGCCGATCTCTCGCTGCCGGCGCTGGCCGAACTGGCGACGCTCGACGATACCGCCTTCCGCGCGCGTTTTCGCGGCACCGCGCTCAAACGCACCGGCCGCGATCGCTTGGTGCGGAACGTGGCGATCGCGCTCGGCAACAGCGGCGCGCCCGCGGCGGTGCCGGTTCTCGAAGCTTTGTGCCGCGACCCGGCGCCGCTGGTGCGGGCGATGGCGGTGTGGGGGTTGGGCGAGCTTTACGACCGCGCGGCGCGCGCGGCGCTGAAAGCGCGGGTTCTCCGTGACGACGCCGACCCGACGGTGCGGGCCGAGGCGGAAGCGCTCGATGCCTGACTCGCTTTTTTGCTTCGGCTTGGGTTATAGCGCCGAAGCGCTCGCCGCCCTGCTCGCGCCGGCGGGTTGGTCGATCGCCGGCACCGGCCGCGACCCCGCGACGCGGGCGCGGCTCGAACGCCTGGGCTACGCACTGGTTCCGTTTGATCGCGACCGCCCGGTCGCGGGTCTCGGCCGGCGCTTGGCAGAGACGACCCATCTCTTGGTCTCGGTTTCGCCCGATGAGGACGACGATCCGGTGCTGGCGGTGCATGGGCCCGCGATCGCCAAGGCGCGCACGCTGCGTTGGATCGGCTACCTTTCGACCACCGGCGTCTACGGCGATTCGGGTGGCGCCTGGGTCGATGAGGCGACGCCGCTCCGGCCCGGCAACGCGCGGAGCGTCCGGCGCGCCGATGCCGAAGCGGCGTGGCTCGCGCTGGGTCGCGACTCCGGCCTCGCGGTACATGTCTTTCGTCTGGCCGGAATCTACGGTCCGGGGCGGAGCGCAGTCGATCAGGTACGCGCCGGCACCGCGCGTCGGATCGACAAGCCGGGGCATGCGTTCTCGCGCATCCACGTGGCGGACATCGCCCTTGCCCTCGCCGCCTCGATGGCGCGGCCGAACCCGGGCGCGATTTACAACGTCTGCGACGACGATCCCGCCCCGCAGGAAGCGGTCGTCGCCCACGCCTGCGCGTTGCTCGGCGTCGCGCCGCCGCCGCTCGTCGCGTTCGCAGAGGCCGACCTTTCGCCGATGGCGCGGAGCTTCTACGTCGACAACCGCCGCGTCCGCAACGACCGCCTCAAGCGCGAGCTTGGCATCCGGCTGCGGTACCCGAGCTACCGCGACGGGCTGGCCGCGATCGCCGCCGCACGCTCGACCTGATCGCAAAGCTCGAGCACGGTCCGGCACAGAAGCGCGATGTCGGCATCGCGCGACAGGCGATGATCGCCGTCCTTGACGAGCTCGATCCGAACGTCGGCGCCGGCGAGCGCCGCCGCCACGTCGAGCGCGAGCGGCCACGGGACGTCGGGATCGCGCATCCCATGCAGCAGCCGGACCGGACAGTCGATCGCGATCGGGCGGTCGAGCAGGCAATGCCGGCGCCCGTCTTCGATCAGCCGGTAGGTGATCGGGGTCGGCACGGGGTCGTAGGCTGACGGTTCGCGGATCGCGCCGTCGCGGGCGAGTTGGGCGCGCGTCGCCGGATCGAAGCGCGCCCACATCAGCCGCTCGGTGAAGTCGGGCGCAGCGGCGACCCCGACTAGCCCGGCGATCCGCGCCGGCCGTGCCAGCGCCGCCAGCAGCATGATCCATCCGCCCATGCTCGACCCGACGATCACGAGCGGGCCGACGGTCACGGCGTCGATCACCGCGAGCGCATCATCGCGCCAGGCTCCGATGGTGCCGTCCGTGAAACGGCCCGCCGAAGCGCCGTGCCCGGTGTAATCGAATCGGGTATAAGTTCGCCCAGCCTCGGTGCAGGCGCGCTCGAGTGCGGTCGCCTTGGTGCCGGTCATGTCGGAGCGGAAACCGCCGCAGAAGAGAACTCCCGGGGTTCGCCCGGCGCGGGTGCGGTAGGCAAGGGCGGCACCGTCGCGGCGGGCGAGCCGCGCCGGCGGGTCGACAATCGGCGGAACCGTCACGATATGTTAAGCCTGCGTTTCTATTGAGTTTGTCGGTGAGCGCACGTCACTCTAACACCCAAGACCCGGCGCCCCAACGCGGCGCCCCCGTCGTCATGCAGGTCGTGCCCGCGCTCGAAATGGGCGGCGTCGAACGCGGCACCGTCGAGATCGCGCAGGCGCTCGCCAAGGCCGGTTGGGGCGCGCTGGTGGTCTCATCCGGCGGCCCGATGGTCTACGAGCTCGACCGCGCCGGCGCCAAACACATCGTGCTGCCGGTCAACAGCAAGAACCCGCTCGTCATGGTGCGCATGATCAAGCGCCTCGCCGAGCTGATCGACGAACACGGTGTCAGCCTCGTCCATGCCCGCTCGCGCGCGCCGGCGTGGGTCGCCCAAGCCGCCGCCAAGCGCCGGCGCAAGCCGTTCGTTACCACCTTCCACGGCACCTACGACGTCGGCACGCCGTTCAAGTACTGGTACGGCAAGGTGATGACGCACGGCGTCCGCGTCATCGCGATCTCGAATTTCATCGCCGGACATATCAAGAAGATCTATCGCGGCGTCGATCCCGAGCGGATCGTCGTCATCCCGCGCGGGGTCGATACCCAGCGCTTCGATCCCGAACGCGTCGCTGCGCACCGCATGATCGAGCTTTCGACCCACTGGCGCCTCACCGACGGCATGCCGGTGGTGATGCTGCCGGGGCGGCTCACGCGCTGGAAAGGCCAGCTCGTTCTGCTCGATGCGATCGCCAAGCTCGGCCGCATGGACGTTCAGTGCGTGCTGGTCGGCTCCGATCAGGGCCGCTACCACTATCGCCGCGACCTCGAAGCGGCGATCCGCGACAAGGGGCTCGTCGGCAGCGTCCGCATCGTCGACGACTGCAAGGACATGCCCGCCGCCCTCATGCTGGCCGACGTCGTGGTCTCGACCTCGACCGATCCCGAGGCGTTCGGCCGGATCGCGGCCGAGGCCCAGGCGATGGGCCGGCCGGTGATCGCGACCGATCATGGCGGCTCGCGCGAGACAATCGAACGCGACAAGACCGGCTGGCTGGTGCCGCCCAACGACTCGGGCGCGCTCGCGGCCGCGATCCAGGACGCGCTCGCGCTCACCGCCGCCGAGCGCAACGTGCTGGCGCGGTTGGGGCGCGATCGCATCGTCCAAAACTTCACCGTCGAGCGCATGCAGACCGCGACGCTCGAGCTTTACCGCGCGATCCTCGCCGATTGGCCGGCGCCGCCCTCGGCCGCGGCTTGACACCCGCGTTCGCGCTTCTTTATGTCGGGGCACGGTCGCCGCGGGCGGCTTTGGTTTTCGTGACGCATTCATGGTTGCACTGACCCTCCCCGACGGCAGCGTCCGCACCTTCGAGCGTGCGGTGAGCGGCGCCGAGCTCGCGGCGGCGATCGGGCCTGGCCTCGCCAAGGCCGCGCTCGCGGTCAAGGTCGACGGCGAGCTTCGCGACCTCGCCCGCGCGATCGGGCGCGACGCCAAGGTCGAGGTCGTGACCGCCAAGTCGGCCGAAGCGCTGGCGCTCATTCGCCACGACGCCGCCCACGTCCTGGCGCAGGCGGTGCAGGAGCTTTATCCCGGCACCCAGATCACCTTCGGTCCAGCGACCGAGGACGGCTTCTATTACGATTTCGTCCGGCCCGAGCCGTTCACGCCCGACGATTTCCCCAAGATCGAACAACGCATGCGCGAGATCGTCGATCGTAATCTGCCGCTCATGCGCGAAGAGTGGTCGCCGAGCGACGCGGTCGAGCATTTCGAGGCCGCGGGCGAGACCTACAAGGCCGAGTGGGTGCGCGAGATCGGCGCCCGCGGCGAGGCGATTTCGATCTACCGCCAGGGCGAGTGGCTCGACCTCTGTGTCGGTCCGCATTTGCCCGCGACCGGCAAGCTGCCCAAGGCGTTCAAGCTGATGAAGGTCGCCGGCGCCTACTGGCGGGGCGATGCCAAGAACGCCCAGCTCCAGCGCATCTACGGCACCGCGTGGGCGACCGAAGCCGACCTCAAGGCCTATCTCACCCGGCTCGAAGAGGCCGAAAAGCGCGACCACCGCCGCATCGGCCGCGAAATGGGCCTGTTCCACGTCCAGGAAGAAGCGGTCGGCTCGGTGTTCTGGCATCCGAAGGGCTGGGGCCTCTGGCGCACGCTCGAGAATTTCGTGCGCGGGCGCTTGCGCGCGGCCGGCTATGTCGAGGTGCGGACACCGCAGTTGGTCGACCGCAAGCTATGGGAGGCCTCCGGCCACTGGGAAAAGTTCGAGCAGGGCATGTTCCTGGCGGCACCGCGCTCGGCCGGCGCCCGCGCCGAGGAAGGCGAACGCGTCTACGCGATCAAACCGATGAACTGCCCGTGCCACGTGCAGATCTTCAATCAGGGCTTGGTCAGCTACCGCCAGCTCCCGATCCGCATGGCCGAGTTCGGCTCGTGCCACCGCTACGAGCCCTCCGGTGCCATGCACGGCCTGATGCGCGTGCGTGCCTTCACCCAGGACGACGCGCACATCTTTTGCACCGAGGACCAGATCGTGCCCGAGGCCGTGGCGTTCTGCGCGCTCTTGCGCGGCGTCTATCGCGCGCTCGGATTCGACGAATTTATCGTCAAATTCGCCGACCGGCCGGCGGTGCGGGCAGGCACGGACGAAACCTGGGACAAGGCCGAAGCCGCGCTTCGAGACGCGGCCAAGGCAGCAGGGCTCGACCTCATCCACAATCCCGGCGAGGGCGCGTTCTACGGGCCCAAACTCGAGTTCGTCCTGCGCGATTCGATCGGGCGCGACTGGCAATGCGGCACGCTCCAGATCGATTTCGTCATGCCCGAGCGGCTCGACGCCGCCTATGTCGGCGAGGACAACCAGAAGCACCGGCCGGCGATGCTGCACCGGGCGATGCTGGGGTCGTTCGAGCGTTTCATCGGCATCCTGATCGAGCACTATGCCGGCCATTTCCCGTTGTGGCTGGCGCCGGTCCAAGTCGCGGTCGCGACCATCACCCAGGACGGCGATGATTACGCCGCCGAGGTCGGGCAGGCGTTGGCCGACGCCGGCCTGCGCGTCGTCCTCGACACCGCCAACGAGAAGATCGGCTACAAGGTGCGCGAGCATTCGCTCGCCAAGGTCCCGGTCATCCTCGCCATCGGCAAACGCGAGGCCGAGCTTCGCACCGTCTCGGTGCGGCGGTTGGGCTCGAATGCGCAGGAGACGCTTGCGCTTCAAGACGCGCTCGCTAGACTGGTCGCTGAGGCCGAAATTCCCGGTCCGTGACGCCTTCGCTTGCCAGCGATTTCCCAGGAAAATCGGTCTGTTCGACTCAACCGTTGCCGGCTCCGGGGTCGCGGCTCCGCCGGCGTCAATGTAAGGAGGTACTTATCGCACGTCGTCCGTTTCAGGGGCCCCCGCCACAAACCGACAAAGGCCCCCGCGTCAATCGCATGATCGAGTCGGCGCAAGTCCGGCTCGTCAACCACAATGGCGATATGTTGGGCGTGGTATCGCGTAACGAAGCGATCCAACTGGCCGAAGAGGTCGGTCTCGACCTGGTCGAAGTCTCTCCCAACGCCGTTCCCCCCGTTTGCAAGATCATCGACTACGGCAAGTTCAAGTACGAGGCCCAGAAGAAGGCCAACATCGCCCGCAAGAAGCAAAAGACGGTCGACATCAAGGAGATCAAGATGCGGCCGGGGATCGACACCCACGACTACGAGACCAAGATGCGTTCGGCGCGCCGGTTCCTGGACGAGGGCGACAAGGTCAAGGTCACGGTCCGCTTCCGCGGCCGCGAGATGATGCACGCCGATCGCGGCATGATCGTGCTCGAACGCATCCAGACCGATCTCGGCGAGGTCGCCAAGGTCGAGCAGACCCCGAAGATGGAAGGCCGCATGATGACGATGATCGTCGCGCCCCGTTAGCGCGGCGATTACGGCAATAATGCGATATAGGCCAAGCTTGCCTTGGCCGGGCGCAGTCGTTATAACCCTCGCCGGCTGCCCGCGGGGCGGCCTTCAGGGGCCGTCTCGGCGGCCTTTCTTATTTGTATTCAGGGCGCTATGCCGAAGCTCAAGACCAAAAGCAGCGTCAAGAAGCGGTTCCGATTGACCGCGACCGGAAAGATTCGCACCTCCCAGGCCGGCAAGCAGCACGGCATGATCAAGCGCACCAAGAAGCAAATCCGCAATCAGCGCGGCACCGCCATCATGTTCGCGGGCGACGTGCGGCGCGTCAAAAAGTTCATGCCCTACGGCTAGGGAGCACGCCATGGCACGAGTCAAACGCGGCGTTACCGGGCACGCCCGCCACAAGAAGGTGCTCAAGCGGGCCAAGGGCTATTACGGCCGCGCCCATTCCGCGATCAAGACCGCGCGCCAGTTCGTCGAGCGCGGCCTCAAATACGCCTATCGCGACCGCCGCCAGCGCAAGCGTGAGTTCCGGGCGCTGTGGATCCAGCGAATCAACGCCGCGGCGCGCGAAGACGGGCTCACTTACGGCCGATTTATCAGCGGCCTCAAGGCGGCTGGGGTCCTGCTCGATCGCAAGATCCTCGCCGATCTCGCCGTGCGCGAGCCTGAGGCCTTCCGAACCTTGGTCGAGCAGGCGAAACAAGCTCTGGCCAAGGCCGCGTAGGCGGCCCGCGCATATCGGATCGAAAGGGGCCGCGATCGGGGCCCCTTTTTCGTGCCGGGCGGGCCCTCTAGGGAGTCGGCGATGGCGAACGGTGTGGACGGCGATCTCGTAGGTCTCGAAACCGAACTGATGGCGGCGGTAGCGGCCGCGGCCGATCTCGATGGGCTCGAAGAGGCGCGGGTCGCGGCGCTCGGCCGCAAGGGCAAGCTCACCGCCCTGATGCGGGGCCTGGGCGAGCTCGGCGCCGACGCCCGCAAAGCGCGCGCCACCGCGCTCAATCTCCTGAAGGACCGGCTCGGCGCGGCGCTCGATGCCAAGAAAGAAACCTTGGGCGCGGCCGCGATCGAGGCTCGGCTCGCGCGCGAGCGGATCGACGTGACGCTTCCGGTCCGGCCCGAGAGCGCCGGACGCATCCACCCGGTGAGCCACGTCGTCGATGAGATCACCGCGATCTTCGCCGACATGGGCTTCGCCATCGCCGAAGGTCCCGACATCGAGGACGACTTCCACAATTTCGAGGCACTCAACATCCCGGCCGAGCATCCGGCGCGGCAAATGATGGATACGTTCTACTTGCGCGACGACGCGAGCGGCGGGCGCAAAGTGCTCCGCACCCACACCTCGCCGGTCCAGATCCGCCACATGCAGGCGCACCAGCCGCCCTACCGGATCATTGCGCCCGGCCGGGTCTACCGCTGCGATTCCGACATGACGCACTCGCCGATGTTCCATCAGGTCGAGGGCCTGGCGATCGACCGCGCGATCCACATGGGGCATCTGAAAGGGTGCCTGTTCGAATTCGCGCGCAGCTACTTCGAGGTCGACCGGCTTCGCGTCCGCTTCCGCCCGAGCCACTTCCCGTTCACCGAGCCCTCGGCCGAGATGGACATCGGCTGCGCCTGGAAGGACGGCGAGCTTCGTATCGGCGAGGGCGACGATTGGCTCGAAATCCTTGGTTGCGGCATGGTCCATCCCAAGGTGCTGACCGCCGCGGGCGTCGATCCGACCCAATGGCAGGGCTTCGCCTTCGGCATGGGGATCGATCGCATCGCCATGCTGAAATACGGCATTCCCGATCTGCGCGCGTTCTTCGAGAGCGATCTCCGCTGGCTCCGCCACTACGGCTTCAGCGCGCTCGATCAGCCCTCGCTCGCCGAAGGACTCGCGCTATGAAGCTCACCCTGGGCTGGCTCAAGGAGCATTTGGACACCCAGGCCGACGCGCGCGCGGTCGCCGACCAGTTGACCGCGATCGGGCTCGAGGTCGAAGCGGTCGAGGACAAGGGCGCGGCGCTGTCGGCGTTCACGGTCGCCTACGTCGTCGAGGCCAAGCCGCATCCCAACGCCGATAAGCTCCGTGTCTGTGTCGTCGATACCGGCACCGAGAAGCTTCAGGTCGTGTGCGGCGCGCCCAATGCCAAGACCGGCATGAAAGGCGTGTTCGCGCCGGTCGGGACCACCGTTCCCGGCACCGGCGTCAAGTTGACGCAAGCCAAGATCCGCGGCGAGCTTTCGAACGGCATGCTGGTCTCGGAGCGCGAGATGGGTTTGTCGGACGAGCATGCGGGCATCATCGAGCTTCCGGCCGACGCGCCGGTCGGCAAGCCGTTTGCGAGCGTCTTGGGCCTCGACGATCCGGTGATCGACGTCGCGATCACCCCGAACCGCCAGGACTGCCTCGGCGTCCGCGGAATCGCCCGCGACTTGGCGGCGGCCGGCCTCGGTAGGCTCAAACCGTTCGCCGTTCCCGCGATAGCCGGCGCGTTCGCAAGCCCGAT
>Ga0194132_10001377_pt1 | contig 49223 bp, 42 predicted proteins | sample TA2KigOf80mmetaG_FD_148612 | JGI IMG/M metagenome (GOLD analysis project Ga0194132, IMG submission 148612) | Freshwater microbial communities from Lake Tanganyika, Tanzania - TA2015054 Kigoma Offshore 80m | ecosystem: Environmental > Aquatic > Freshwater > Lake | place: Tanzania: Lake...
ATCTCGACGCCCTCACCCTGGTGCGCAGCATCGTGCGGCCCGACTCGCCGGCCGCCCTCCCCGACGAAGGCGAGCGCGAGTTGGAGGCGTGGATGATGCGCCTGCTTGGCAAGGACGGGCTCACCTGGCTGCTCGACGAGCCCTTCGCCCATCCCTGGGGCACGGAGATGCTGCTGGAGTCCTTTGACCCCAACGACACCTTCGCCGAGATCAACTGGGCCCAGCGCGGCACCCTGCTCGGGCTGACCAGCCGCTTCCTGGCCACCGGGGACGAGCGGTTCCTGAAGGCGGGCGCGGCGATGGTGGACGGCCTGCTGGCCGCAGCGGTAAAACACCCTGATGGCCTCTTCTTCCCCGAAGGCTACTTTCGGGGCAGCGGCTGGCGCCGCCGAGAACCCGGCCTCTATCCGGGCATCGAGGAGTACAATGCCGCCGTCCTGGTGCCGGCCATCCGCTTCTACCGGGCCAGCGGGCACGCCCCGGCCCTCGATCTGGCCGAGGGGCTGGCGCACTTCGCCCTGCGGCACTCGCGCGGGTACCTGCCCGACGGCAGCCTCTACCCCGGCGAGGGGGCCGGCAAGGGCCAGGGCACCCTAGACCACCTCCACACCCGCACCAATTTCCTGCTCGGGGTGCTGGACCTGGGCATCGAGACCAGCCGGCGCGAGCTAGTCGCCTGGGCGCGGCACAGCTACGAGCGCGCCAAGATCTGGGGCACGGACTTCGGCTGGTTCCCCGAGGGCATGGGCCACCGCCACGGCGAAACCTGTTGTACGACCGACATGATCGAGGCCGCCCTGCTGCTGGGCCGGCACGTGGATCGCGCTTACTTTGCCGACGCCGAACGCTTTGGCCGCAACCACCTCGTCGAGACCCAGTACCTCTCGCTCTCCCGCCTCGAAACCGCCCTGGCCCGTTTGCCCGAGGACACCGGACCGGCCCCCCACGAGGGCCATTACTCCACTACTGCGGGAGTGACCGATAGCCAGGTAGGCGCCTTTGCCGCCCGCTCCACCCTCAACGACGCCTTCCACCTCGATGTCACGGCGATGATGCAGTGCTGCAACGCCGCTGGCGCCCGCGCCCTCTACGACCTGTGGCGCTACGCCACCGATGCGCAGGCCCTGCACCTGCGCTTCAGCGTCGAGACCCCGGCCCTGCGCGTGGTCAGCCACGAGCCGGCCCGCGGCCAACTCGACCTCACCCCAAAGAAAGGCGGCCCCCTCGCTGTGCGTCTCCCAGCCGGAGTGCATCACGCGGTGGCGACTACTGCCGACCACACCCATGCCGTCGAGGCCCGCGAAGGCTACGCCCACCTGGAGGTCCGCGCCGGCCAGTCCCTCTCCCTGCACTACGCCCTGCCTGAGCGCAGCGCCCACTACGAGGTCGGCACCCCCGGCAAGACCCTCTCCTGCACCGGCCACTGGCGCGGCGAAACCCTGATGCGCGTCGATCCGCCGGGGGGCTACTACCCCCTCTACGAACGCACCACCGACCTCCCCCCCGTCGAGCCCACGCTGCCCGCTGTCAGGGCAATCCCTTCGCTCGACCGGGGATAGCGGAATGGAAACCAGCTGGCCCGCAGAACAGCGGCGGGGAGATGACCCCGAAGGGCTTTCTCGGGGAGAGGCGGGGAAGGGAAGGCCGCGTGGCAGGGCGGTGGGGCAGCGGAGCGCAGCGAGCGAGGGCTTAAGGCCGCGCCTGGAGAAAGCCCGGAGTGGGTCGCTCCCCGACGCAGAACCAGCATCTCGATAAAGGCCGGAATGGGTATGCCCCGGACCGCCACAACTGAGACCAATTGATGACTGACCCCTACTGGCTCCAGCGCGCCACCAGCCTGGCCATGGACGCGCTCCTGGCCCGCCTCGACCTCGAGCGCGGCGCCCGCCCCTACTTCTGGGTGGACTACGAAAGCCAGCCGCCCCAGGCCCAGCACGCGTACTGGGATATCTGCGACATCGCCGGCCGCTTCGTCGACGGCCTGGTCCTGGCCCGCCTGATCACCGGCCGGCAGGACGCCACCGAGGCCGAGGCCCAACTCCGCCGCTTCCTGTGGGCCCAGCAGGACGAAAGCGACGGCCTCTTCTACAACCCCGACGACGAGCAGCCGGCCACCAACGCCGAGATGAGCAAGTACATCCCGGCGGCCGGGGTGATGACCAGCCGCCGGCACCTCGACCTCTTCTGCCAGCGCTCGCCACTGTTGGCCATGACTACCCTCATGCAACTTGGGGATGAGTCCATGCGCCCGCGACTCCAGAAGATGGTGCGCGGCCTGTGGGCCATCGCCGAGCACCGGGGCGACGAGATCAACTTCTCCACCTACCGCTGGGCCCCTGCCCTCCGGCCCGAGTGGGCCGCCCCGGTCAACGTGCCCGAGAAGTGGGTCGGCTACCGCCATGCCCTGCTCACCGGCCTGGCCCGTTACGCCCAGCTCAGCCAGGACCCGGTGGCCATCGACCTGGCCCTGGGCATCGCCCGCTACTACATGAAACACGGCGACGTGCCCCCGGACGGCCGCTTCCGCGCCAACACCCACTCGGGCGGAGTGCTGCCGGTGAGCGTGGGCGTGGCCCGCTTGGGGCTAGCCTTTGGCCAGCGCGAACTGGTGGAGTGGGCCCATCGCGTGTACCTGTGGACCCGCGAGAACACCCCGGACTTCGGCTTCCTGCGCGACGGCCTCGGGCTGGAGGGATTCTGGAGCGGCACCTGCGAGACCTGCGGCATCGCCGACTTCATCCACCTCGCCGTGCTGCTCACCGAGGCCGGGGTGGGCGAGTACTGGGACGACATCGAGCGCGTGGCCCGCAATCAGCTCCTCGAAAACCAGTACCGCGACGAGGAGGCCATGCACCGCCTCTTCCCCGGCCTCGACGAGCGGGTGCTGGCCATGCTGAAGGGCGGCTTCGAATGCGCCGCCCGCCCCAACGACCTCCTCACCTGGAAAGGCGCCGAGGGCTGCTGCATCGGCGGCGGTCTCCGCGCCCTGTACCTGACCTGGCGCTCGGCCCTCAGCGAGACCGCAGATGAGACGCGGGTCCACACCGGGGTCTCCCGCCGCACCACCCACACGCAAGTGACCGCGCACGAGCCCCGCCAGGGCCGCATCGAGGTCGAAGTCCTCACCCCCCGCCAGGTGGCCATGCGCCTGCCCGCCTACGCGCGGCTCGAGGACAGCAGCGCCTGGGTGGATGGCAAGCCCGTATCGCCCCAATGGGAAAAAGGCTATGCCCTCTTCCCCGCACTGAAGCCCGGGCAGAAGATCGCGCTGTGTTATCCCCTGCCGCAGCGCCGGCAGACCTACACCATCGCCGATCACGAGTACACTGCCGACTGGCTGGGCAATGTGCTCATCGAGATCTCACCCTCCGGCACCCATCACCCCATCTACCGCCGTCGGCCCCAGTTGGAGGCACCCCTGGTCGATGCGGGAGCAACCTGGCGGGAGGCGACTGCTGCCCCGATCCTGTGGTGAAATGCGCGCGATACCTGGCCTGGTGCTGGGCGCTGTTTCTGGACATCGCAATTGCGCTGTCTGAAGGAGGTGGAGGGAAAACCCGCAACTAGGTCCGGGAGCACCTGACCATGCCGGACGGGGCCGAGCCCGTGGGCATCCTCTAGTCCACCCGAAACTTCAGCCTGAGCACCCGCTGCAGCTTGGGCTCGTACCCGTGCCCGAAGAAGCCAAAGATATACTCGAACGCCCCCTCGCCCGTCTGGACAAAACGCCCGTTCATGGCGCAGTGGTGGGTGTTGAAGGCGTTGCCCTCGTGGTCGCGCTGGACCAGGTGCTCCGGCTTCCAGGTGCGGCCCTGGTCAAAACTGCGGGCCAGGTTCAGGCCGAAGAGGTCTTTTTCGGGCAACTCGTAATAGGTCCGCGAGTAGGGCAGCCGGCAACCGATCAGCAAGGAACCATCCGGCAGCACCAGCCCCGTGCTAGTGGTGGCCCCGGTGCCGGGCAGGTTTGTCGCCTCCGGGGATGACCAGGTCTCCCCCTCGTCGTCCGACACCGCGCGGAAGAACCAGGTGTCCGCCTTGTCGCCGCCGGGCACCCCGCGCCCCAGGCCCTCGCGGCCCCGGATGATGGAGACGAGTCGGCCCTCCGCCGTGTGGAACAGGGTCTGCTCGTTGTACCCAGCCGGCTGCGCCGGGTTGTCGCGTATCGCCAGGTCCGGTTCGTACGCCGAGGTGACGAAGCGCCAGGTTTTCCCGTCGTCGTCGCTGAGCAGCACCCCGCAGCGCCAGTTCTCCCCCCGCTGGTCCAGGCCCCACATGGTGAAGACCAGCCGGCCCGATGGCAGTTGCAGACCCCCTTCGAGGAACTTCTCCCCCATGAAGACCCCCGGCGGCCATTCGACGATAGCGACCGCCGACTCGCCCTTTTCCCGCCGCGCGTACAGCATCATGTAGTCGCGCATGGACATGTCGCGGTGGCGCGTTCCCTCCTCCCCTTCCAGCACCTGGTGGATGCCGGTGTAGAGCACGGTGCCGGCCCGGGTGCGGAAGAAGGGGCCAAAGCCGAAGCTCTCCCGTTTCAGATTTTTGACCCGAGGCAGGGTCACCAACTTGGGCGCACTCCAGGTCTTTCCCCCGTCGCGACTGTACACCACATGGTCGTGGGTGCCCACCCAGTCGTCCTCGCAGTAGTCGGCGATCAGGCTGTGACCAAAACGGCAGCTCAGCGCCCCGTCGTCCTCTTCGAACAACACCCCGCCGATCACGTCTTTGTATCCTTGCTCCCGCAGATCCAGAAACGTCTCCAGACCTGTGATGGTCACCTGGTTTCGTCTTTTCTCAGCCATGAAATCCCTCCCTACAGCCAGATACGTGCGGCGGCCTCTCGCTTGACATCGGGATAAGATAGCAGTTTTGTACGCCCTACACCTCTTTGCCCACCGCTCTTCCACCATTGTGAGGACCCATGGACCGCTGGCTGAAGGCTTCCCTCGACTATATACCCCGCTGGCTCGAATTCCAGATGCGGCAGTCCGAACAGCCCGGCTGCGCCCTTGCCCTCGCCCACCAGGACCGTCTGCTCCTCGAGCTATCCTTTGGCTGCGCCGACCTGCGCCGGGGGATACCGCTGACCCCGCGCCACTGCTTCCGCGTCGCCTCCCATTCCAAGAGCTTCACCGCCGCCGGGATCATGAAGCTGCGCGAGAGGGGCAAACTGCACCTGGACGATTGCGCCGGGCGGCACGTCGCCGGCCTGCACCGGTCCGTGGCGCAAGTGACCATCTCCCAGCTCCTCTCCCACAGCGCCGGCATCGTCCGCGACGGGACCGACATCGGCCAGTGGATGGACCGCCGGCCCTTTCTCAGCGCCGCCGAACTCCGGGCCGACCTGACCCGGCCGCTGATCATTGAAGCCAACACCCGCTTCAAGTACTCGAACCACGCCTACGGCCTGCTGGGCCTGATCATCGAAGCCCTCACCGGCCAGCCCTATACCACCTGGATCAAACGCGAGGTCGTCGAGGCCGCCGGCCTGGAGGAGACCTGGCCGGACCTGCCCCTGCGCCGGGGCACACCCGTGGCACACGGCCACAGCGCCAAACTGCCCCTGGGACGCCGCGTCGTCATCCCCGGCGACAACCCCACCCGCGGCCTGGCCCCGGCCACGGGCTTTGTCAGCACTGCCGCGGACCTGGTCCGCTTCTTCGCCCAGCTCTCGCCCTCGGCAAAGCGCAGCCTGCTCAGCGCCGAGAGCCGGCGCGAGATGACGCGGCGGCACTGGGGCATACCTCCCTCGATGGAGCGCGAGTATGGGCTGGGGATCAGCCGCGGCAGGATCGGGGATTGGGAGTACTTCGGCCACGGCGGAGGGTTCCAGGGGTTCATCACCCGCACCAGCGTGCTGCCGGCGCAGAACCTCACCCTCGCGGTGCTGACCAACGCCATCGACGGCCAGGCACATCCCTGGCTCGAAGGGGTGGTCCACATCCTGCGCTGCTTCGCCAGGCGCGGCGCACCGCCCAAGCGGCTGAGCGGCTGGACCGGGCGCTGGTGGAGCCTGTGGGGGGTCTCGGACCTGGTCCCGGTGGGCGACCGGGTCCTGGTCGCCGATCCCGAGGCGGCAGATCCTTTCGCCGAGGCGAGCGAGATCGACATACAGGGCCGCGACCGGGGGTGGATCGCCCTGGCCGGCGGCTTTGCCAGCCACGGCGAGGAGGTCCGCCTCCTCCGCAACAAGAAAGGCGCGGTGGTCGAGGTCGAAATCGCCGGCGGCCGGCTCCTGCCCGAAGGCAGGTATGCCCGGGAGATGGAAATGAGATATGGGCGGCCCTAGGCTGGGGACTGGGGCGATTGCCTGTCCGGACAGCCTCCAAAGAAGAGAGGACCCTATGATATGGAACACGCGCACAGCAGTGCTGGCAGTGGTCCTGGCCTGGGCGAGGGTTGCCCTTGCTCAGCCGGACCTGAGTGGTGACTGGGAAGGGGCGATCCAGGCGCCGGGGGAAGCACTCCGGGTGGTCCTGACCTTTGAGCCCGGTCCCGACCAGGGCTGGCGAGGGGTGATCGACATTCCCCAACAGGGTGCCAGCGACCTGCCGCTGGGGCCTGTCGAGGTGCGAGGGGACAGTGTGCGCTTCGCCCTCCCCGGCCCCTCCGGCGACCCGCGTTTCGCCGGGACGCTCTCAGCCGACGGGCGGACCCTGGCCGGCACCTTTGTCCAGGGCGGCGCCAGCCTCACCTTCTCGGTCCAGCGGGTCGATGCCGCGGCGAAGTCGGCGCTGCTCCAGGCCAGAATGGGCGAACTCAGCGCTGCCATCGACACCCTGTTGACCTCGTGGAAAGTGCCGGGCCTGGCCATCGCCATCGTCAAGGACGGCCAGACCGTCCTGGCCAGGGGCTTCGGCCAGCGGAACGCGGAGCAGGCATTGCCGGTGACCCCGAGCACCCTGTTCGCCATCGGTTCCACCACCAAGGCCATGACCGCGGTGTGCCTCGCCATGCTGGTCGACGAAGGGCTGGTGGACTGGGAGGAGCGGGTGAGGACCTACCTGCCCTCCTTCACCCTGAAAGACGAGGTCCTGACCGAGCACCTGAGCGTGCGCGACCTGGTCACCCACCGCTCAGGTCTGCCGCGCCACGACATGCTCTGGTACGGCTCGCCGCTCACCCGCCAGGAGCTCTTCGACCGGCTCAGGTACCTGGAGGCCAGCCGCGACCTGAGGCAGACCTTCCAGTACAACAATCTGATGTACATGGTCGCCGGGCATCTGGTAGGCCAGGTGACGGGCGGCACCTGGGAGGAGTTCATGCGCCAGCGCTTGTTCACACCCCTGGGCATGACCGGGGCCACCTTGTCGGTGACCGCCTCGCAGCAGACCGACGACTTCGCGCTGCCCTACGACGAGCGCGACGCCAAGGTCGTGCCGGTGCCCTTCCGGAACCTCGACGCCATCGGCCCGGCCGGCGCGGTCAACGCCGGCGCCAGCGATATGGCCCGCTGGCTGAAATTCAACCTCGACGGCGGCAAGGTCGGTGATCGCCAGCTCGTCTCGCCGGCCGGACTGGAGGATATCTACGCCTCCCACATGAGCTTGCCGGGACCGGCGGAACAGGACGAGGTGGCGCTGCAGAGCTATGGAATGGGTTGGATCGTGCACAGCTACCGGGGCCACTACCGGCTTGAGCACGGGGGTGGCATCGATGGATTTACCACCTCGGTGTCGCTGTTGCCCCGCGATGGTCTGGGCATCGCCGTGATGGCCAACCGCAACGGCTCGCCCTTGCCGGACATCGTGGCGCGTCAGGCCACCGACCTGCTCCTGGGCCTGGAGCCTATCGACTGGCATGCGCGCCGCAAACAGGGAGCTACGCAGGTCGTTGGCGGCCAGGACGTGCCCATTGCCGGCACCCGGCCGGCGCATCCTTTGGCGGACTACCTCGGCGAATACACCCACCCGGCGTACGGCAAGGTGGTCATCGGCCTCAAGGGCGACAAACTGACCTTGGCCTACAACACCGTCTCGTCCCCGCTCAAGCATTTCCACTACGACACCTTCATCTGCGAGGAGTCCGACCTCAAGGGGGTGGTGATCACCTTCCACACCGACGCCAGCGGCGAGGTGGCCAGGTTGTCAAGCCCCCTGGAGCCGGCGGTTGAGGACATCGAGTTTGTCCATGAGCCGGTGGTGCGGGAATACGCGGTGCTGCGGGCGTCCGCACCGGTCGCAGTCGATGGGAAGCTCGACGAGGTCGCGTGGCGGCGGGCGGCGTACACCGATGACTTTGTGCTCCTCGCCACGGGCGCCCGGGGAGAACTCCGCACCCGTGTCCGCATGCTGTGGACGGATACCCACTGGTACCTGGCCTGGACCATGGAGGACCCGGACGTCCACGCCGAGATGGCGGAGCGCGACGCCAGGGTTTTCCAGGAGGACAGCGTCGAGCTTTTCGTCGATCCCGATGGCAACGAGCGAAACTACGCTCAGGTCATTGCCAACGCCCGGGGAACGGTAATGGACCAGATGGTGAACAAGGCGCCGTCTGCCGGGGGGTTCGAGAGTCTCTCGTGGACCCTCGAAGGACTGGCGGTGGCCGTGTCGGTGGAGGGCACGGCCAACAACAGCAAGGACAAGGATCAACAGTGGGTGTGCGAGATGGCCATCCCCTTCGCCTCCCTGGCCTCGCTGGCCGGGACCGCGGGAATCCCGCCCAAGCCCGCGGACCAGTGGCGGGTGAACCTGTGCCGCAACGAGCACGACCGGCGATCGGGCGAGGGCCAGGTCGTCAATACGGCGTGGAGCCGGACCGATAAGCGCGGTTTCCACGCGCCCAACCGCTTCGGCCGCGTGCACTTCTCAAGCGAGGTGGCGGAATGAGCGGGCCTGGGGGTCAGGGGTGCCCCAAAAACGGACATCGCCGTGATCCTGCGCGACAACTCCGGCGACCAGCAGGTGGCCCATCAGATGGTCCTGGCGCGGCCGTGAAAAAGCAGGAGCCCCTGTGGGCTGCTCACAGGGGCTCCTGCTTCTGAAGCGCACCTCCCCTTGTTCCCCAAACACTGGTCTTCGGAGACGGAGGCTTGGTCCAGGTGCCGCCGCCGCTGCCTATTTGACCAGCGCCATCTTGTGCGAGCGCACCTCTCCCCCGAACTCCAGGGTGTAGAGGTAGGTGCCGGCCGAGAGGGCGCCGGCCTGGAAGGACAGGTCGTACTGGCGGCCGGCCTCGGCCATGCCGTCGAAGAGCACCGCCACCTGCTGGCCCAGGGCATTGTACACCCGCAGCGTGGCCCGGCCCGCACTCGGCACGGCAAAGCCGAGCTGGGTGCTGGGGTTGAAGGGATTGGGATAGTTGCCCAGCAGTGTCAGTGCTCGCGGCAGCACCTCGCCCTCCTCCTCTTCCACAGCGGTGGTGGGCCCCGATGAGAGGACCAGGTTGACCTCCCAGGGCCCGCCGTTGAGCACCAGGGTCTCGGCCTGCGAGAAGTCCGGCACATTGCCGTTGTACGCCCCGCCCAGGCCCAGTTTGCTGGCGTAGACCCGGTACTCGCCGGGCGCCACCCCGGACAACTCGAAGCTGCCATCGGCACCGGTCTGCCCAAAGGCCACGGGCACGGCCGCCGCGTCGAGCAGGTACACCGTGGCCCCTTCCACCGCCCCGCCGTCGGCGGCGTTCACCTTGCCGTACACCGCTGCCGGGCTGGCATTGCCAGCAGCCGTGGGAGCGGCCTCGGGGGCAGCGCCCTTGACGCCGTCGGCGGCGGCCAGCCTCCAGAAATAGGCCGGGGCCAGGGTGAAGTCGATGCCCGCCGCCGGCGCCTGGCCCTCGACGTGGACCGGGGTGGACAGTTCGGGCGCATAGGTATCGCCGTAGTACAGCCCGATGGAACCGGGCGCAAAACCCATCACCACGTAGTCGCCCGGCGTCAGGCCACCCAGGGTATAACTCCCGTCCGGGGCAGTGATCGCCGTGTAGCGGATCGCCGTGTTCACCTGGCCATCGACCAGCGGATAGGCCAGCACCACGGCGATCTCGGGCGGGGCGGCGCTGGAGAACTCTCCCTTGCCCGTGTCGATGACCTCGACGGCCGGCACCGCGGCGGGGTCCCAGGCCGGCACCGCCGACCGCGCGGGCAGGGGCATGGGCCCGCCGTAGTCGATCCGCACCGCGCCGGTGATGCTCCCTTCCCCGTTCTGCACCTGGGAGAGGGCGATGTTGAAGTTGAGCACCTCGCCGCCGACCACCTCGATGGACCCTGTTGAACCCATCCCCCCTAGATCGGCGTGTTCGGCAGCAGCCCCGTCGGCGTACACGGTCAGGGAGTATTTGCCTTCGGGGATATAGGCCAGTTGGAAACGCCCCTCGCCGTCGGTGATGGCGTACGAGGGGAAGTAGTAGAAAGGTGCGGCCGCGGCAAAGTCCCGCGCCACCGACGCCAGTTCGACGTAGGCCCGCACCCTGGGCGCGCCGGTGGCGGCATCGGTGAGCCTGCCCTCGACTGTGCCGTAGATGGGTCGCACCGCGAGGTCGAAGTCAATGCCGCCGCGCCCCTCGCCCTCGGCCAGGGCCACTGGGGTCGCCGCCTCGGGAGTGGCAACCCCATCGTACCAACCCTGCCCGTACAGATCGCCCATGCCGTAGTACGAGGCGTGGACCATGTACTCGCCCGCCGGCAGCCGGTCCACCCGGTAGGCGCCCTGGCTGTCGGTCTGGGCATAGGCCCACAGGGCCGCCGGCTGCGAGGGGTCGCGCACCGCGGCGGCCGGCCGCACCTCGATGTAGGCCCAGGGCAGCACCTGCCCCTGGCTGTTGCGCACCACGCCCGACAGACTGGCCGTGCCGATCTGGACCGGCAAGGTCAGGTCGAGATCCGCCAGGCGCTCGCCCTCGGCCAGGGCCACCGGGGTGGCGTCCTGGGGCAGGGCCGCGTCGCGGTACCAGCGCTGGAGGTATTCCCAGCCGGCCTGCGCCGCCGCCGAAATCAAATACGTGCCGGCCGGCAATTCCTCGACCACGTAATTGCCTTCCTTGTCCGTTACCGCATAGGCCCAGATATTGCCCCGCGCCATCCCCTCCCCCGCCTCGTCGCTGACTATCCCCCATTGGGCCGCGTCCTGCACGGTGACAAAGGCTTCGGCCACTGGCTGGCCCTGGCGGTCCGTTACCCGGCCAGCGAGGGCGCTGCGCATGGCCGGCACCGCCAGCCTCAGGTCAATGCCCGTGGTTTCCTCGTCCATAGTCACTGCCACTGGCTTGGCCTGGAGCTGATCCTGGGCCCCCTCGTACCACTGGTAGGTGTAGTACCAGCGGCCCGAGACCTGGGCCTGTACGTAGTAGGTGCCGGTGATCAGGCCGCCGATCTGATAGAACCCATTTTCATCCGAGACCGCCCAGCCGCCCGAGGGCACTCCGTACCAGCCCCCGCGCGGCACGGCAATGGCGTCGGCGGGCATGGGCTCGGTCGTTGCCCCGTCCGGGGCCGGGACCGCCTCGCCCGCCGAATCTGCGGGGGCCGGCATGAGCTGATAGGCGTACGCCTGGACGTAGGCGCCGGCGATGGGCATCCCCTCGGCATTGCGCACGTACCCGGTGATCGAGCCACCGGTGGCCAGGCTGAAATCGATGCCCTCGGCCCGCGCCCCGTCCACCACCTCCACCGGAGCGGCCTGCTCCAGGGAGGGGGCGTTGTCGTAGAACTCGGGCAGGGTACCGCTGGCCCACACCTCCACCGCGTAGCGGCCGGCGCTCAGGCCCGTTATCAAGTAGGCGCCGTCCTCGCCGCTCTGGCCCATGCCGTAGAGGAAGGGATTGTCCAGGGAGAAGACGTGGATATTGGCCCCGTACACGGGATGGCCGTCTTCATAACGCACTGTGCCGGCGATGCTGCCGGCGCCGGCGCCCAGGGGCTGCATGGCAAAGTCGATGCCCTCGGTGGTCTGCCCTTCGATGACCTCTACGGTGAGCGCGTCGGACAAGGTCTCGGCGCCCTTGAAGTACTGGGGCAGATAGCCCTTGGCCGAGACCGACACGTAGTACGCCCCCGGCGTTAGCCCCTCGATGCGGTACCGGCCACCCGGCTCGGCCACGGCGATGCCCACATGCTCGCGGCTGGCCGCAGAGTCAGCGGCCCAGGCGGTGATCGAGGCCGAGGCAAATCCATCGGGATCGAGGCCGCTCAGTATGCCGGTGATGGCGCCGGTGCCGGCAGGTTCCTGGGCGAGTTTGGCGCGGGCAGGGATGGCCGGCAATTGGAACCGTCCCTTGCTCTGCCGGATCAGGTCCAGGGTCCTGAGTATGCGGGCCCGCTCCGGGATGGGCTGGCCGGGTGCGGCAAGGGCCAGGGTGGGCATCAGGGCGCTGATGAAGAGCAGGAACAATACAGCATAAGATGACCGATAACGCGTGCGCATGGCGCTCCTCCACAAATTGAGTCCTGATATCAGATACAGGCCAGGCACAAAAGGTGGCAAATCGCGTGCCACCTGGGCGGGACTGCTGCCGCCACCGCCTGCCCATAGCGCTCACCAGAGGTACAGGCCCGAATCCCTTTTCCCGAGGGCGTCAAACTGGCCGGCTGCCCCTCAGTAATCTGATGCTCTGAGTCAGATTTTCGCAATCTCCCGGGGCAGCGCTGCCCCGCCTTGCAGAAAGCCCTTGACATTGTTTTGGCCGATCAGGCATCGTAATTGATGAAGGTTCCGGCACCCTTTTTCGGCGGTCCAATTCCATGTTGATGACCCGGCCCAGCTCCCATCGGCTCCAGAGCACCCGGCCCAGCTGCCTCGACTGGGCAGTCTGCGCCCGGCGCTGGTTGGCCCACCCCACAGAACGGCGGCAAACAGGATAGACGAGCGCATCCCCACATGCGCACCACGCAAACCCGCCGTCGAAAAGTTTCGCCGGCGGGTTTTGTTTTTGGCCTATGGCCAGAAAGGAGAACATTCTTATGGATTCCAGAGCGAGGAATACCCTGGGCGGCTGGTTCGCCGAGACGGGTTTTCTGTACCTGGTGGTGGTGGTTTTCGTGAGCCTGGTCTTCCTGATCGGGGAGGAATGGGATCACTACTCGTACAGCCCCACCCCCGGCATCCGGGCCCCGGCTGAAAGCGGGCCGGCGTACTACGGCCGCAGCCCCTGAGCCGCGTCTGCGGCTCAGGGGACCTCGGAGAACAGGGCCTCCAGCGGGCCAGCGGGCCGGGAGCGCGGCAAGACCAGCCGGCTTTCCAGTTCCAGAAAGCACCGGTACTCCTGGCGCGGGTCCAACAAGATCTCCTCTCCCTCTGGATCGCGGCTCGTCCAGGTCTCTGGAACGAGCTGGCTCCACCTGCTGAGCTGGCCCTGGTACTCCCTCAGGAAGAGGATATCCCGGCAACCCTGCCAGGCGCGGGCCTGGGTGCGCATCCGGTCCAGTCGGACCAGGGCCTCCTCCCAGCCGCGCCGGCGCAGGGCCTCCAGATCGCCACCGGCCAGCAGCTCCACGGCGAGGTTCAGGTCGCCGGCAGCGCCTTGCTCCAGGCCCAGGTCCACACAGACGAAAGCCTGCCTCAATCCCCGCTCCAGCCGGTCGCGGGCCACGGCGATGCCTGTGCGGTACCGCTGGGCAAAGGCCAGGGACTGGGCGCGCAGGTAGGCCCTCAGCGCATCCTCCAAATACTCCGGCAGCCGGCCGTACTGCCGGCCCGAGATCAGGGCTCTGCCCAAAAAGCTGTCCGCCGCGATGGGGACCTGGTTCAGGTCGGGAAGGACCAGGCCGCTCATCTCTCCCCGCCCTCCTCGGCCCGTTCCCAAGCCTTGCGCACCGCCGCCGCCAGCAGGTCTGGCACTGATTCGTACAGGAGATGAAGCACGGCGAGGATCTCCGGGTCGGCATCGGGGTCGTCGATCAAGGGCAATGCCAACCCTCCGCCCGACTCGGAGTAGAGGGTGAACATCGGCACACTGACGCCATTGGCCCCGAAGATCCCGTTCAGATCCAGGGTTTCCAACCGGTCGAGGAGGGCGTCCTCCAGCATCTCGGGATCCACCTGGCGGAGCAAGGCGGCTGCCTTGCCGGCGTCGCCCAGTGCGGCCACCGCCTCCAGCCACTCCCACGACACCTGGGTGCGCAGGGTCTGCTGATAAATCGGCTCGAGGGTCTCGTCCACGGTGCGCGCAAACACCTCCGGCGACAAGGCGCGCAGAATCTCCACGTTGAACCCCCCCTCTTCCCGGGGCGGGGCGATCAGCCCGGCCAGGATCTCCGCGGGCAGGAGATCCACCACTGCAGGCTGGTACGCCGGCTTGCCCCGGGCGTCCATGCCGGTGAGGGCCAGCACCTGCTCGGGGTCGGCATCAAAAGCCACCAGGGCGGCCTGCTCCTCGGCGCGGTGGCCCTGCAAGAAGGCGCGGGCCTCCTCGACCCGGTCCTCGCGCAGCATCGCCCGCAACCGGGCGCTCTGGGCGACTACCTGCATCAACTCCTTGGACCACGACCCGACCACCACCTGGCCCTCGCGTATCTGGAGGGCCTCCTCCTGGACAGCGCGGTTCTCCTGGACCATAACGCCTCCTGTGTCGGGGGAAATCGGACGGTGAGAAGATAGGGCAAAGGAGGGGTAAATGCAATCTAAATATCTGAATATAAAAGACTTAAATTTAAATTTTCCTTGACTTTTCCGGCGGATTTCTGTATCTTCTATAACAGAAATTGAGGACTGAAAAACTGAAAAGGGGAGCCAACTCAGCGCTGGCTCCCCTTTTTGATTGGTTGCTCTCACTGCATCACAAAGCCCGGTTGTCCTCCTCATATGCATGGTTGCCATTGCCCCCCAGGGCCCAGGTGCCCCGGAAGAGGGTGCGCCGCTTGGGCGGCATGGCCATGATCTTCTCGTGGCTGAGGTTGACCCGGTGCCACTGCGCCCAGATAGAGTTGTAGCAGTTGAAGACCGCGCAGCGCGGGTTGTCCGGGTTGGTCCAGTCGTTGGCCGCGTGGACCAGGCTCTCGGTGAAGATCACCGCCGAGCCGGCCGGGCAGCTGTACTCGTCCATCATCCCCCGCATCTGGTCCTCCCAGGGGGACTCGCTGATATTGGGCCGCCAGCGGTCCGGGCCGCCGTAGCTGAAGTGGGCCTTGTGTGAACCGCTGAGGAAGGTGGTGCCTCCCTGTCCGGCTTTCACCTCCTCCAGCTCCCACACCACCCGGGTCAGGCCGGCGAAGATCTTGTTCCCCGCCACCTGATAACGCATGGCATTGGCCTGCTGCGGTGGCCGCACCACGTGGGGCATGCCCTGGTCGCCCCGCTGCATCTTGCTCCACCCCGGCGGCCGCACCGTGGTGAAGGAACCCTCGCAGCGGAAGCCGTAGTACTCCTCCCCGACGAAGGGATCTTCGCTGAGGATCTCCGACAGGATGCCGGTGATGGCCGGGTGGTCGAGCAGGTGCTGCAAGGCACCATCGTAGCTCTGCTTGGCGCCGGCGTACACCTCGGCCTTCATCTCGGCGATCTCCGCTGGGGTCAGCACCGAGGGCAGCAAAATCCAGCCGCGTAGGTCAAAGAAAAACTTCTGCTCCTCGGTCATGGGCGCCGGGACCGCGTGGGCTGATGGGGTCATAGGTCCTCCATCGCTGGTTTGTTGTAAAGACTCCGCTCAAAAAGAAGACTCCTGAAGATATGACCTCTCAGGAGTCCTGGGTAATCAGGCGGTGGTTTTCTGGCGGGAATGTGTGGGAATCGAACCCACCTGGCGGCGCTCTCGCGCCGCTACAACGAACTTGAAGTCCGGTTCAGGTGCCAGTGGCTTGTTCCTCCTCTCCTGCTCCAGAATCCTCGCTAATCCGAAAAAGCCAAGCCCTTCGGATTCCTTTGTCTGCCAAAGGTCATCTCTCTATCTTACCCCGTAGGGGCATCAATCGACCCAGTTCAGCCCAAACTGATGTGGGAAGTACTGAGGTTCATAATAATCGCAGTTCACTCACTAGTTGGGCAAGGAGTAACACATGAATAGCATCTTGCATCTTCACTCAAAGCTTCAAGTTGGAACCGTTGACTCGCGCGTGTTCGGCGGATTCTTGGAGCACATGGGGCGGGCGGTGTACGAGGGCGTATACGAACCGGGATGCCCTCACGCCGATGAACATGGGTGCCGCACGGACGTGCTGACCGCGCTCAAGCGGCTGGATTTCACGGCAATGCGCTATCCGGGCGGGAACTTCGCTTCCGGATACCACTGGATGGACGGCATCGGACCGAAGGACCAGCGCCCGACGGTCCGCGAACTCGCCTGGCAGAGCATTGAGACCAACCGGTTCGGCACGGACGAATTCATTGCGCTCTGCCGCCGGATGGGGTGGACACCGATGCTAACGGCGAATCTTGGCACAGCCACGCCGGAAGAGGCGCGCAACTGGGTGGAATACTGCAATTGCCCCGGAGGGACTCGTTACGCGGACATGCGCATTGCCAATGGTTCCTGCGAGCCGCATGCGGTGAAGCTGTGGTGCTTGGGCAACGAGATGGACGGGCCCTGGCAACTCGGGCACGTTCCGGCCGATCAGTACGCCATTCGCGCCCAGCAGGCGGCAAAGATGATGAAGGACGCCGACAAAGCCATCGAGGTTGTGGCCTGCGGCTCCTGCGCCACCGGCCTGCCAACCTACATGGAATGGGACCGTCAGGTTCTCGAGCACCTCGGCGATCTGGCGGACTACGTGAGCCTGCATCGCTACGTCGGCAACCAAGCCAACGATACGGCCGACTACCTGGCCGTGACCAACAGTATTGATCGACAGATCGAAGAGGTGGATGCCGTTTGCCGCTTCGTGCAGGCCCGGCGGAAGAGCAAGAAGCGCGCATACCTGTGCTTTGACGAGTGGAACGTCTGGTACAAGAACAAGGACATGGACGGCGCGGGCAAGCAGGCACCTCACCTGATCGAAGAAGTCTACAACCTTGAGGACGCGCTGGTGGTTGCCGGATTCCTGCACAGCTTTGTGCGGCACGCAGACTGCGTGAAGATTGCCAACCTGGCCCAGATCGTCAACGTCATCGCGCCGATCCTTACCCGGGGCGACGAGATGCTGCTCCAAAGCATTTACTACCCCTTCGAGTTGTTCGCCAAGCGGCGGCAGGGCACGGCGTTGCGTGTTGCCGTGGACGGACCGTCGTACGAAGGCAAGACCAACGGCCGCGTGGCTTTCGTTGACGCCAGCGCGATCCTAGACGAGCAGAAGCTGCAGGTCTTTGTCACACACCGCGGGCTGGACCAGGCCATGGATCTGACCGTGGACATGGCGGATGCGACCATTGGCGCGATTGAGTCCGCGGAAATCGTTGCGGGACACGATCCCAAAGCTGCGAACTCCTACGAGAATCCGTCGATTGTATGCGCGAAGGAATTCGGCGGGTTAGAGGTCAAGAACGGCAAGGTGAAGTGCCATCTGCCACCGTTGTCCTTCGTTGCGATGACTCTGAACTTGGGATGAGGGAAAGCCCAACGAGCGCATTCATCGGACGCGCAAGAGCGCACCGGTGATGCTTGACGTTAGGCAGACAAGGACCTTCTGGAGCGATGAAGTACGTCGGAATATGCTTCCTGCAAGTGTTGCGCGGACCCTTCGGGCCGGGGAGGAGTATGTGAATCGAGAAGAAAGCGCGAACGCCCTCATCTTCTACGACCCGAGTCAGGGCCTCGTCGTCGCCATCGAGGAAACCTCCGATGCCGAGTTCGTTCGCTACCGGGACAGTGAACGCTACTCCGAGACTAGCCGCCGCCCACAGGCAGTGAGCGAGGCGATTGCCGCTCTCGGTTCACACATCAAGCAATTCAAGGTCGTCACTGCACGTTAGCTTGGTCGCTCGTGCGACTAACCGGGTGCGCCCTCGAGGATGGATTGACAACCGCCGCTCGTGGTACCGAGAAAGACTTGTCGAACCGTAATCTCAGTTCCTAAAGATTGATTCGAGGAGGTTTTAGTTTGGACCTCATCCATGTCACCAACCTCTCACTTATACTGGCGACCGTTCTCTCGGTCGGATTCCCTTTATTTGGTGTACTCACTACGCATCGCTTCAACTATCGCCTCAGTCGACCTCCAAGCCTCAAGAAGGTTGGTGTTTTCTGCTCGGCTTGGGTGATCGCTATCGCCACTTTCGGAGCGTTTCTTCAGGGCGGGCCAGAGGGTCTTCTTCGCCACGCTGGCGAGTCATGGAGATTGCTTGAAGTCGTCGAAATTCAGGCGAGCATAGCAAATCAGGAAGTATCTTGGCCACGCCGAGGTTACAGGAAGTACTGGATCACGATCGCTGTTCCATCAGCTCCTCGGATTCAAGTTTCAAGTGCCTATTATGAGACTGTCACTACGGAACAGACCATTTCTGTACGTTACACGAGTTTTCCACGAGTTTATTGGCCCACGGAAGACCTCTTCAGCACGCAGCGACTCCATGGCTTTCTTTGGGGTCATTCAAGCATAGTGTTTTTGAGCTTTGGATTCTTCGCGTTTGCCTGGATTCCAGAGAAGTCGAAGAAACCACCTTCAGAGATCTAGCAATAACTCGGAGCGCTCGGCGGCGTGGGCAATGGCGCACATGCGATGATCGCACTGGTCCGCGGTCGATGTCCGATCTTGTACCTCCTCTTCGTCGTCTTGGGCCTGGCCGGGATCTGTCCAACGACTAGTGCACAAGAGACAGCGAGAGAAACCCTTGTCCTTACTCACTATATGCCGTGGTATGCGGCAAAGCCGCACAGCACGGTGTGGGGCTGGCACTGGAAGATGAACACCTTCGATCCGGAGAAGACGACCAATGGCAAGCAGCAGATCGCTTCGCACTACCGCCCGCTGATCGGCCCCTACGATTCAGGGGACCCAGCGGTCCTGGAATATCACCTGCTGTTGATGAAGTTGGCCGGCATCGATGGCGTGATCGTGGACTGGTATGGGCTGACCGATCACTTCGACTACGCGGTCTTGCACCGGAACACCGAGGCTCTGGTCCGGGCGGCCGGGAAACTCGGGCTCAAGTTCGCCATCTGTTACGAGGACCAGACGATCCCGAAGCTGGTGGCGGCGAGGAAGTTGTCGGCGGCTGATCGCGTAAAGCACGCTCGCGGTGAACTCGACTGGCTCCGGAGGAATTGGTTCGCCGAGAAACACTACGTTCGGCTCGAGGGAAGGCCTTTGCTGCTGTCCTTCGGGTATGACGGGCTGACGGAGAAGGAGTGGGAGGGAGTGCTCGGCGATCAGACTGACCCGCCGGTTTACGTGAGCGAGCACAGGAAGCGACTAGCCGCGGCCGGCGCGTTCGACTGGCCGATCCCGGAGGAGTATCCAGCGTGCCTTGATCGGTTCGAGAAGATCGCCACCGACTTGGAGCCGTCCATCCCGGTGGCGTTCCCGCGGTTCCACGACATCTACGAGGAAGGCAAGGCTGGCGAGTCCTACGGACGGATCGGTGACGAGGACGGACGGACCTGGACGATCACCCTCGACCGCGCGCTGAAGAGCCGCCCCGCGGCGGTGCAGTTGGCGACGTGGAACGACTGGGGCGAGGGCACCGGGATCGAACCGACCGAGGAGTTTGGCTACCGCGACTTGGAGGCCATCCAGTCGCTCAGGCGTGCACACATCGACCCGGAGTTCGCCTTTCGATCGGTGGATCTGCGCCTCGCCTACAGACTTTGGCAAGAGCGCCGGAAGGCGAACTCGGCTCCACGAGACGCAGAACTCGACAAGATCTCGAAGCAGATCGCCCAGGGGGAAGTACAGCCAGCGGCATCAGCGCTCGAAGGGCTCGAAGGTGGTCAAGAGTGACTCGACACACAGGATCGGCGACGCGCCGAACCAGGCGCTGCACCCGACCGGGGCCGCACAATCCACTTCGGGGATCGAGTAGCCTCTCGGTCCGGCCCCGGCAGGTGAGCCTGGTCGTCAGAATGACTGTGTTGGAAGAGGAGCCGCGCTTGGGAAGAAAGTGCGCAGAGGGGAGATCGGTTCGGTGCTAGCGGTAGACACTACCCCGGTGGCCAACCTTCACGACATAGACGAGGAGCTGGTCGTCCTGGATGGCGTAGACGATACGATAGGGGCCTTGACGAATGCGGTAGCGTTCCTGAGCGGTGAGTTTCTCGCAGCCCTGGGGTCGCGGATCATCGCCCAACGCGGCAATACGGGCAATAACCCGCTGTCGCTGCTTTTTTTGGGGAAGGGCTTCGATCTCCCGTATAGCCGAGGGTTTGATGAGGACGCTATATCTTGCCATCTGCCCGAAGAGCCTTGACGACCGCTTCGAACGAGAGGTTCGGCTCTGTTGCCCGCTCCTCAAACGCTGCCAGGTCTTCCGCGTCTTCGGCCAGTGCGAGCTTTAGCGCTTCGTTGACCAGGTCGGACATGGACCGATCGGTCTCAGCCGCTTTGAGTCTGAGCGCACGGTGCAACGAAGGATCGAGGTAGAGGGTGCTCCGTTTGGCTGTCTGAGTCATGGAACATAGCATACCGTTTTAGCGTCAAGACGTCAAGACTCCAGAAGCACTCTAGCTTGTAGCTGTTGGGGACCCCACCCGGGAGCAATGGCGACCTGCCACAAGGCGTCGGTGGCGACGGTTCGGGGCCCCCCGAGAAGCCAGAGTGGCGTCCAATTGAGCTAGCCTATTGACAACGGGTTCGATACGCGCTATTGTCACTACAACATTGGTCATACCATTGAACCATTATCGGAAAACTATGGGCACATCCCCCTTCAGCACGATCGATAAGAATCTCCTTTCTGAAAAGATCGCCGCTCAGATACTCTTGCTCATCAGAGAACGGCAGTTGAAGCCAGGTGAGAAGCTCCCTCCGGAACGTGAGCTGGCTGCCATTCTGCAGGTGAGTCGGACCGCTTTACGCGAAGCGTTCCGGTCTTTGGCAATGGTTGGAGCGATCGATTCGCGCCAGGGGGATGGAACCTATGTGACATCGCTCGAACCGGAACTACTTTTTGGTCAACTGGAATATGTGGTCTCGCTGAACGAATCAACCTTTGAGAATCTGTTCGAGGCTCGCAGAGTCCTGGAAAATGGCATCATCGTTGAATCTGCCTTGAGGATTACTGAGGAAGAACTTGGTCTGCTGGAGCAGATGATCGAGAAAATGGAGAACCTGGATCAGGAGAATTACGCCCAATTCCTGGTTATGGATATTGAGTTTCACGAGACGATCATAAAAGCTGCTCGAAATCCCATTTACTTAAGCCCTTACCTGACCCATATCCGCCGGTTGGGGCGGGTGAGCCGAACCATCAATGAGCCTGTCCCTGGCCTGAGAGAGCAAAGTTTTCTTGACCACCGGGCCATTCTTGATGCCCTGAAGAAGCACGACCGTGAACTGGCGCGGCAGGCTATGGCCGAGCATATGGATCATATTGCAGCCTTCTTGCACACGATCTCGCCCGATATTTACCTCCTTTCACCAGCAACGTAGAGTAAATCCACTGATGCACAGTCATTTGTTATAGATTTTTGGCTCGAAAAATTGGTCATACCGCCAAACCAATTCAGGTATAGCATGCCTGGAGGGTCAAATCATGGATCGTGATCGGATCCATCCTCCCGAATCCCACACCTTCACCGACCCTCGCACCGGCGCGCGTTTGCGTCAGGTAACGGATCATCCGTCGCTCCACCATCATCCCTTCTACTACCTGCCATGCATGGACGAAGCGATGGCGCGGTTGTTCTTCGTCTCGCACCGCACTGGCCGGCCCGAAATATGGTGCGAAATCCGCAGCACAGGCATGCTTCAGCAGCTAACAGATCAGCCGGACCTGGGTGAGTGGTCGGTACATCCGTCGCACGACGGACGCCATGTGTACTACACGGCAGGGCAGGGGGCCTGGCGCGTGGCGACAGAGGATGGGAAGGCTGAATGTCTGATGGATTTCGGCGGGATGGCAGGGGGCGAGGCTGGCATGGTCGGCGCCGCGATGGGCACGACCACACTCAGCCATGACGACTGCTTCTGGGCTGTGCCGGTGAAGATCGGAGAGAGATTCCGCTTCATTGTCATCGACACCGCCACCGGCGCGCAGGATGCAATTCTTGAAGCCGAGAGCATCGGGCATCCGGAGTTCCATCCTTCCGACAACACGCTTTTGCGCTATGCCGGGAAATTTCACAGTCGCATCTGGGTGGTCAACCGCGACCGCAGCGGCAACCGTCTTATCTACAACCGCAAGCCACTCGGTAAGCCTAACCAGTATGAGTGGATCGTGCATGAAACCTGGAACCCTGCCAGGCCGCGCGAGATCATCACCGCCAACTGGCCGCGCGGCTGTATCGGCATCGACGTTGACAGCGGCGCTGTGCGGCCGGTGTGCACCTTCAACGCCTGGCACCCGAGCATCAACCGCCAGGGTACGCTGATGTGCGCTGACACGACGTTTCCCGACCTCGGCCTGCAGCTCTTCGATCCGTGCGACGGTGTGGGGACGCCGCGCACACTCTGCTTCCCGGGCGCTACGAACGAGGGCAAACACTGGAACACCGATCACTGCCCGTATGACGACGAGGATTACCAGCAGGGCAAGTGGAAAGTCTACGCACCGCAACACACCCACCCGCACCCGGCGTTTTCGCCTGACGGAAGCCGCGTGGTCTTCACCTCCGACCGCACGGGGTATAGCCAGGTTTACGAAGTCGAGATACCAGAATATGACAAGGAGAAAAAACGATGAACAACTGGAAGGAGCATCCGTGGATGGGGGTCTTCGCCGCCACCTTATGCCCATTTCACGAAGACGAATCACTCGATGGGGCCGGTCTGCGCGCCTACATCGGCGCGCTGACCGGCGTTCCCGGCCTCAAGGGTCTGGTACCCAACGGACACACCGGCGAGATCATGAGCCTGCGCGAAAAGGAGCGCGCCGAGGTCACCCGGATCGTGGCCGAAGAAGTGGCGAAGAGCGGCAAGCCGATGAAGGTCATCAGCGGCGTCTGCGGCGAAGGCAGCCTTTCAGCCATTGATCATGCGCTGGCGGCAAAGCAAGCCGGCGCCGACAGCATTCTGCTGATGCCGCCGCACCACTGGCTGCGCTTCGGGCGCAGCAGCGCCGAGGCAGTCGGATTTATCGCCGACGTGGCCGAGGGGGCGGATATTGACATCGTCATTCACCAGTATCCCGCCTGGACCAAGGCCGGCTATACGCTCAAGGAAATGCTGGAGATGGTGAAGATCCCGCGGGTCCAGTGCATCAAGATGGGCACGCGCGACATGGCCCGCTGGCTGTGGGACTATGAGCAGCTCAAGGCTGCCCGCCCCGACCTGAGCATCATCACCTGCCACGACGAGTACCTGCTGCCGACGCTGCTGGAAGCCGGCGATGGCGCGCTGATCGGTTTCGCCGGCTTTGCGCCGGAACTGATGATCGAGCTGGTCCACGCCTGCCTGGAGGGGGACTTGCCCCGTGCGAAGAAGGCGCAGCAGACGGTCGCCCCGCTGGCCAGGCTGATCTACAATTTCGGTGAGCCCAGCAGCGGCGCCCACCAGCGCATGAAAGTGGCCAAGTGGCTGCTGGGCGAGATCTCCAGCCCCGTGTTCCGGCGTCCCGTGCGTCCCTTGCCTGAGGCCGAGGTACAGCGGCTGCGGGAAGGCCTGGATGCGTTGGGGATGAAGACCATCAATTGAAAAGAAACAACCGGCACTTATCGTTTGTATCCTACTAGATAGATAAAGGACCATCTGCGTGAACTCCACACTTCCAATCCCCTCCCAACCCCTCCGCCTCGCTCTCATCGGCGCGGGCAACCGCGCCCAGACCATCTACCAGCCGCTCTGGGAATCGCTCAAGCCCTGGTGTATACCGGCGGCGGTGTGCGATCCGGTAGCCGAGAACGGACAGAAACTGGCCGAGGCTCTTGGCGTGCCGTACTACGCCGACATCCGCAAGCTGGTCAAAGACCGGCCCATGGAGGCAGCCCTGGTGGTCACACCGGTGCCGTCGCACCATTCGATCTCGGTCTTCCTCTCGAGTAAGGGCATCCCGAACCATACCGAGACCACCTGGGCCAGCATGGTCTGCCAGGCCAAGGAGATGATCGCCGTGGCGAAGCAGAACAAGGTCATCGTGCGCGTGGCCGAGAACTTCCTCCGCATGCCGATCGACCGCTTTGCCCAGACGGTGCGCGACTCAGGCTACCTCGGCCGCATCGGCCGCATTGTCAGCTACGCCGACCACACCGGGTATCACAACGACTCGCGCTGGATCGCCTTTGCCCAGGGCCATCCTGAGTGGGTGCAGAGCATTGATCACGACATGGCGCACCCGGCCTTCTACTCGATGCCGCAGCGCCGGCACGAGAAGGAGACGCTCAAGGCGCGCTTCTTCCACTTCACCAATGACTTTTTCGTCATGGACGTCGGCAGCGGCCATGTCAAAGGTCACTTGGGCCGCCATCCGCGCCCCGGCTACACCGAGTTCCAGGGCGAACGCGGCACGCTCGTCCACCGCGCTCCGGGCGTCGGTTGGGGTAATGAACAAACCGAACTGCGCTTCGTGTCGGATGCCAAACTGGCCCCCGCCCAGGAAGCCGCCAACAACCTCTGGGGCGGTGGCCACGCCGATGTCGTCAAGCCCGTTGTCCACGACTCGACCGGTGAAGTCTGGACCGGGATGCACGCCGACACTCCGACCGGCCGCATCGAGTACGTCAGCCCGCTCATATCCTATGCCAGGATGGGCAAGGTCACCAACCGCGACTGGTATGGTGTGGCGGTGATGGATCACGTGGTGGATTTCGCGCTCGCCGTGAAGGGTCTGCGCGAGAGCGAGTTCACCGCCGAGGACGCGCTGATGAGCGAGATGATGGAGATCGGCGCGCACGAGAGCAACCTGCAGGAAGGCCGCCGGATCAAACTCCCGATCGAGGGCGACCTGGAGTCCGATGCGCTCATCCGCAAGGCGCAGCGCGAGCAGTTCGGCTGCGACCCGCTCGACGTCGAGGGGATGCTCTCGGTGAGTTTTCCCAGGCCATGACGTCACTTGATATCTTCTGCCACTGGGCGCCACCTGACTATGGCGCGGCGGCGCTTGCAGCCGCTGGGCGGCCGCTGCGAATGCTCGAGCGCGCCTTGGCCATGCCGGTGATGACCGACCTGGACGCGCGTCTGCGGCTGATGGACCGCTTCCCCGGCTATTGCCAGACGCCCTGCCTGGTCTCCCCGCCGCTGGAGGCGATCGCCGGCCCTGAACAGGCGGCGGAACTCGCCCGCCGCGCCAACGACGGCATGGCGGCGATGGCGGCGCGGCACCCCGACCGCTTCCCCGGCTTCTTCGCCTCGCTGGCGCTGAACCATCCGGAGGCGATGCTCGCGGAGGCCCGGCGCGCCGTCACGGAACTCGGTGCCTGCGGGGTGCAGATTTTCACCAGTATGAACGGCGCGGCCATCGACACGCCGGCCTTCATGGAGCTCTTCGCCCTCATGGCGGAACTCGACCGGCCCATTCTGCTGCACCCGACGCTCGGTCTGGACACGCCGGACTACGCCGGCGAAACCTACTCGAAATACGAACTCTGGTGGACGCTCGGCTGGCCCTACGAGACGAGCAAGGCCATGTACCGGCTGGTCTTCGCCGGGGTCTTCGACCGCTGGCCGAACTTGAAGATCATCACCCACCACGGCGGTGGGCTGATCCCGATGGTCGAGGGGCGCCTCGGCGCCGGGCTCGCCAGCTACGGCACGCGCACGCCGCCGGCGCTGCGCGAGAAGGAGAATACCCCACTGCGCGGTGAACCGCTCGCGGCCTTCAGGAGGTTCTACACCGACACCGCCACCTTCGGTTCGGCCGCCGGGGTCGAGTGCGCCTTGAGGTTCTTCGGCCCCGAGCGCCTGCTCTTCGCCAGCGACATGCCCTTCGGCCCCGAGCAGGGCGCGACACACATCCGCGATTCCATCGCCAATGTCAGCGCACTACCTTTGAATGCGGGCGAACGCGAGGCGGTGCTGCATCGGAATACAGAACAGCTGCTGCAATGGCGAAAATGATGACGATGATACGCAAACCCGAACCATGGGTCGAGCTTGCCCGCCTGACATTTGAAGATGCCGTTCCATGCGAAGTGCTGCCTTCGCATGGGCCGCTGAGTGACCAGGATCGGGTGCTATTCCGCGACTGGGAATGCGCGGCCGCGCCGCGCGGCGTGCATAAGGGCCTCGTCTCCGGCCTGGCCATCCAGCCGCATGAGGGTGCGACGGTGTTGGCCTTTACCGGCCAGGTCTGTCACCGCACTGCCGACCGTGAACTGCTGTTGAAGGACCGGCGACTGCGCGATTGCCGGATTTCAGCCCAGGTGATGCCGCAGGATGCCGAATGTGGCCCCACCACCGACCGCGCCGACTGCGCGGAGGCGCTCGTGGGCATCGTGTTCCGCATGGAGACGGTTCGACAGTACTATCAATTTGGCATCGAAGGAATGCGGCGGCTGGTGCTCTATCGGCGCAACCACGACGAATGGACCGTGCTGGTTGAGCATCCCCTGCCTGACGTGAATGGTTGGATCGACTTGACGGTGAACCTGCGCGGAGACGCCATCCACTGCGTCTCTCGGACCGCAGGGGTGGATATCACCGTCACCGACACGCTCTTTCACAGCGGACGAGTCGGCGTGCGTGCGCTGCGCCGGGCGTTGCTCAAGAATCTCACAGTTACGCAGACGGCCTCCGCCGCCAGGCGGGAAGGCCTGGACGCGAGCAGGGAAAGTGCCGCCCTGGCCCGGCTTGGTGAGTGCCTCCCTGACGCAGCCCCGGTTGCCAGCTTCCCGTTCAATTCGCCGGTCGGCTACCCGGGGAACCTGCCTCAGTTTGGCGATTTCGCCGTGCCTGGGCGGTATGATCTGCTCCTCCCGCACGCGCATTGCTTGACCGCGCTGGCGGCGGACGGGTCCACGTTGTGGGAATTCCCCGAAGGCACCACCGATTTGGTTCTTTCGACCGATTTTCTCCCCGAGCACGGCCGCCTGATTGTGGCCATGGGTGGAGAGATGACGGAGACCAAGGTTGTGATGAACGGCCGAACGTCATGGACCCAGGCCACAGCCACCGAGTTGTTGGTGATTGCCGGGCGGACGGGGACGCTGTTGGCTCGCGCGCCGCTGCCCGTTTCGCCATCCGCGCAGTCCACCCAAGTGGAGTTGATGAAGTTCACCGCCCGCCTGAGCGGTCCGGATGCTACCGACATTGTTGTGCGCGATAACCGCAGCGATCTTCCCAGTGGAGGCGGGGCCACGGTGTGGGCCTATGACCGGTTTCTGCGCCCGCTCTGGGAGGTCACTCAGGATCGGAACATGGCGCACTACGGGCACCGTTATGCCCTGGCCCCATTTGACGTGGATGGCGATGGGCGCGATGAAATCCTGGCCGGGGGCATCCTGTACGGCGCTGATGGGCAGGTGCGCTGGCGGCATGACCGTGGTGAAGATGTGGCGAAGTGGCCAAACTCTGGCGACCATTACGATGAGGTAATAATCGGCAACTTTTCCAGCGACCCCTCGCTCGATCCGGTCGTCGGGCTGGCAGCCAGCAGTGCGGGCTTTTATCTGGTTGACGCGCTGACCGGTGAAACCATTGCCTGGCACCGCATCGGGCATGCCCAATTTGTCATCACAGCGAAGATGCGCCCTGACCTGGACGGCGTGCAGATCGTGGTTGCCAACCATCACGGCAGCAACGGCTTGCTCAGCCTGTTTTCAGCGCGTGGGGAACTATTATGGAGCATCCAGCCAAGCTTTCACGTCTTGGAGCCTCCGCGTGTCATAACGTGGCCTGGAACGGAGGGAGATCTCCTGTGGGTGCACACGCTTGATTCCGGACAGGCGCTCTATGATGGCTTTGGCCGCTGCATGAAGCGCTTTCCCCGGGTGGAAGCGGTGATTGGCGACTGGCCGCACCGCAACTTGAACGCGCAAGTAGTGCGTTTCGGCCATAGCCTCCAGACTATGCTGGCTTTCACCGCGAATAATCGGTTGTACGTGTTCGGCCCCGGGCAGTAGCACATGAACGCAGCTACACCCATCGGCTTCGCAGTTGCCGGCGCGATACGACAGCCACCTGACGAAGGAGTAACTGACTATGCATGAGACACAGAAGCTTCGCTGTCTGATCGTCGGCATGGGCGGCATCAGCCGCCAGATGCACGCGGTGTTGAAAACCAAACCGTGGTATGAGTGCTGCGGCGTGGTTGACGTTACCGACGCGGGACTGGCGGCGGGCGCCGAGGCGGCCGGGCTGCCGGAGTCGGCGCTGTTCAAGGACCTGAGCCGGGCCCTTGCCGAACTGAAACCCGACGCGGTCCTGATCAACACCCCGAGCGAACTGCATTTCGCCCAGGCCCAGCTGTGCCTGGAGGCGGGCTGTCATCCGCTGGTGGCCAAGCCGGTCACCAACGACTTTGCGCAGGCGGTCGAGCTGGTCGAGCTGGCCGCGGCCAAGGGCCTGAATCTCTGCGTCGGCCAGCAACTACGCTACAACCGGCACTACACCGCGCTGGCCGGGTATGTGCAGTCTGGCGCGCTCGGTTCGGTCGAGGCGGCCTGGTTCATGAACTCGAAACCGCGCCCGAACGTGGCCAATCTCGGCAAGATGCTGCAACCGACGCTCTACGAGAACGCCTGCCACCACTTCGATGCCTTCCTCTCGGTCTTCGCCGGCCGCGAGCCCGAGTGGATCTCCTGTGACGGCTTCGTGCCGTCGTGGTCGAAGTACGCCGGCCCGTGCATGGTCAATGCCCTGATCCGCTTCAGCGGCAACCTGCATCTGTCATACCACGGCGGGTTCTCGAGCCAGGCGCCGATGTACGAGTTCCGCCTCGAAGGCAGCCAGGGCGCGCTCAAGTGCCGCGGCTTGCACATGTCCAACGACACCATGGACTACGAAGTCGCCCCGGCACTCGGCCAGTTCGCCGCCCGGCGCATTGACGATACCGTTCCGGTATGCAGTCCGTGGCTGCAGTTCCTGGATCTTTGGCACGATTATCTATGCGGTGGCGTCGAACCGCCCTTCAGCGGACGCAACAACCTGAAAACCTTCGCCATGCTCAGCGCCGCCATCGAGTCGGTGGAGAGCGGAAAACCGGTGATGATTGCCGGAAATCCGAAGTTTAAGGCGGCGTTTTTGAACTGATAACACCGAATGCTATCGACTGCTATCGACTGCTATCGACCGCAGTCGAAGCCCGAAGAGAGGAACCAGACATGCCCAACTACCAAATCCAAACCAACGCCAAAAGCCACTTCGTCAGGGCGGGGAATCGCATCCTTGGCGCCTATGGCAGCAGCTTCTGGCGCTCGTGGGTCTATCCGCTCTACACTCCCTCGGGATACACGGTGGTCGAGAACAGCCCCTTCGACCATCCATTCCACAACGGGATCTGGGTCGGCCAGAACCCGGTGCGGGTCGGCGAGCGCGAGGGCAACTTCTGGGGCCTGCCGGTCAAGCGCAGCCACGACGACCACATCATGAAGAAGATGGGGCGTATGGATCCGCAGGGAGAGCCGGTGGCGGAGGTGACCGATGCCGGCGTATGCTTCACGCTGAGGAGCACCTGGCGCGATGACCAGGAGCAGCCGATGCTTGACGAGGTGCGCACGGTCTTCCTGCGCGCGCTGCCCGACGCCAATGTCTGCGACATGACCAGCCGCAAGACCGCCACCCATGGCGCCGCGGAGTTTCCCAAAACCAAGTTCGGCAGCATCTGCATGCGGGTCGAGCCGCGGCTGCTGCCGGCGCTGGGCGGCCAGGTGATCGGCTGCCTGGATGGCAAACTTCAGCGCGGCAGCGCCGACGAGGTGGCCAACACGAAAACCTGCGACGCAGTAGCCTATGAGAACGATGTACCGGGTCTTGGCGTGTATGGCGTTTGTTTGATGATCCTCGAGAACAGCGTCAGCCCGGACCGCCGTGGGCCCTGGTTCATCCGCGATTACGGCCTGGCCACGGTCAACGCCACCCAGAGTGAGGCCATCGCCGTGCCAGTGGGAGGACACTGGACCGCAGCCCTGCGTATCGTCGCCTACGACGGCCCGATCAGGGCTGAGCGAGTTGCCGCCTGGAGGGTGTAAGTGATATCATCTCCGCGCGAACAGGTGCTGAGTGTGCTCGCTGGCGAAACGCCGCACTGCGTGCCGTTTATCATCTGGGACAATAAGCTGCCGTCGCCCGAGATTGAGGCGCGTCTGCTCGATCTGGGCGCGTGCATCGTCGTCAAGAGCACGGTGCGGATTCGGGCAATGCTGGCCCGGGAAGGCTGGGTGGTCAGCCGCAAGCAGGTGCAGCGGTTGCGCCGCCGGGAGGACCTCGGTGATATGTGATGGGGGCATTTCCAGGCACAAACGCAGAAACTCTTGGGGTTTCGGAATCGGGAGCCGTCGGGGACAAGGATTCTTCAGCGGCTTACCCCACCAACCAGTGCATTAGCCCGAAGAAACTCCATATTCATCTCGATACCTAGGCCGGGGCCGTCAGGCAGGTGCAGGCATCCCCCTGTATTGTCAAGTGGCACCTGTACGAACCGGTTGTATAGACTAAGGTCGTGCCGAGAGGTTTCGAGTCGGTAGAAGTTGGGCACCGTCATCATCACCTGCGCACCCGCTACCACATTTATCGGACCGCTGGCGTCATGCGGTGAAACTGGAACATAATATGCCTCAGCCATTGTCGCGATTTTCTTCAGTTCGCTGATCCCACCCGTCCACGTAACGTCTGGCATTATGAAGTCGGCCAGTTCATTTTCTAGAATCGGCACGAAATCCCACCGTGTGTGCAGGCGCTCGCCCACGGCGATCTTGGCGGAGACCTTCTCGCGCACCTGCCGCAAGGCATGATAACTCTCGGGGGGCACTGGCTCCTCGAACCAATCTATATCTCCGGCCTCCTCCAAGGTTCGGCACAACCGTATGGCAGTTGGAACATTGAACCGGCCGTGCGCATCGATGAGAATCTCGATGTCCGGGCCAGCGTACTTCCTTGCCCGAGCGGTCATATCGGCCGCAAGCCGTTCTCCCGCCCTACTCATCTTGCCGTCGAGGTAATCATCGTTACTTGGGCTCTCCCCCGCGGTGTGGGGAAAGGGATCGAACTTGAACGCCGTATGCCCGGACTCGATCACCTCGTTGATCTTCTGTTCCATACTCTCCAGGCTAGTCCAATTGCCATGACAGTAGAGTGGGATGTTATCCCTAAGGGCACCACCCAACAGCTCGTAGATTGGGAGTCCCAATACTTTGCCCCGAATGTCCCAAAGGGCAATGTCGATCCCGCTGATGGCATGGCACGATGCTCCCCTCGAACCCATATAGGTAAAGGACCTGAAGATCTTGTGCCATATGCGTTCGATTTGGGAGGGATCTTCACCGACTAGCAGATCATTGAGTTGTCGAACCATCGCCACAACTGCACGGTTTGCCATATGGGTCGTAGTGGTAATCTCACCCCATCCGGTAACCCCTTCATCCGTAGTCACCTCAACAAACAAAAACTCTCCCCAATAGGTGCCCTCCGCCTTGACAAGCCACGGGCTTATCGAATCGATTCTCATGAAATGGAACCTCCTGCGGAGTAGGTGTAGGGTTGGGCGAAAGGAACGTTAGTAACTGGAGCCGGCAACGCGGTGTTATACGAAGGCCGGCCCTGGGGTAGGGATGGGGTGGGTTTCCAGCGATGAAAAGCTCAGATGAAACCGCGCAGTTTCAGGCTCCCGAAGCGAGGTGGTCTGGCTACTGGCGATCATGCCTTTGAATCGACTAAGGTTCTCGCATACGTCTCCTGGATTATCCGCGCATCGTAACTTGCGCGATGGCGATGCTTCGGAGTCTCCGCGAGCACCATCGCCTTCGCTTCATGCCACCGCTCTTCTTGTCCTTTCGACAGGATCATCTCCAGCGGACTAACCCAAAACCTCATATCCACTCGCGCCTCGTAGAACAGGCTCGTAAGCCATGGCTTGTCGACGACCCAGCCATCGGTATACAAGGTCTTTCCCTCAAGAAGCTCATTCATGTGTGTGGCAACCTCCCGAATAGGCCGCCCGTACGTTTCCAGGATATCCCGGGCGATTCGGTGCACCTTTTCCGCCTCACTATCCCAGTGCTCCCACTCTTCGGCAGGCAATATGAGAGAACAGAATGTGGTGTCATCCTCGAGGGCGATCCCGACTTCGATGGGATAACTCATCGCGCCGAAACCGGAGGCTTCGATGTCGATAATGATCGGCTTTTCTGGGGTGCGCATCTATGTGACCTCACCTAGTGATATACCTTGCTTGCTTCGAATATCCAATGACAATTACTGCGGATCAAAGTAGCCCCTATAGGGCCATAGGATACCTCATTCTCTACCGCGAGGCAATCGAGTTTTTGCCTTCAACGCGGCACATTCTACGCCGTGTCTTTGGGCCGGTTTTCGTCTAACGTTACGCGTTGCCGAACCCGCCGGTCCGGCGCACTGTTTGCGTCCCTCAGCAAACAGTGTGACGGGCCAAGGGTTGGGCGTAGTGAGCGTAGCGAACGAAGCCGGCAACGCGGTGTTAGGCGAAGCACAGTTTCACACTTACTGTCAACGCGCCTTCTTCGCCACCAAAACGAAGGTCCCAGGTAAATGGGTAAGTTCTTCGTGGGGCCTTTCCTCTAACACCTCCACGAATAGTCCCTGGGAAGCTACCGAGGTGACGACTTCGCCCAGCGTCCAGTAGCGTACACGGCATGAAGGAAAGTCAGAAACTTCATCCTTCGAGAAAACACCCGAATAAGAATAAGGCACTGGATGATCGATGATTTCAGCAGAAAAATAATCTCTGGCCAGCGCCGCTTGATTCCCTTCTCGGGGGATACACTTCGTGATGATCGGATGAAATTCATGCAGAATCAGCCGACCCTCTGGTTTGAGAAGATAATTCACCAGTTGCATAAAGGGAGCAAGGTCCACAAAGTAGTGGAGAATACCTAGCTCCATGGCGACGGCATCAAAACTTCCTGCTCGTTCCCCTGGAGACCAGTTCAGAACATCCGAAACGATATACTCGATCTGAACACCAGCCGCTTGAGCTAGTTCAGTAGCATATCGCTGATTCCCGGCAGAGATATCTACGACGGTGACCTTGGCCCCCAGCAGTGCCAAAGCAACGGCACGGCGACCATGTGATCCAAGAAGATTCGCCACCGTCTTTCCTTGAACACTTCCAAGATATTTCCCGAAATGCCGGAGGACTTGTTCGGGGTTTTCGCGAATCTTCGCCGCCGCCTGTTGTGGCGACCCATACCCTCGATTCCAAGCTTCATAGGCTTGGTGGGACCACGCTTGACTGTTGACTCTGCTATGCTCTGCCTGGGACATGAGCGGTGTCCTTTCTGTGTTTCGCCTAACTCGTCGTAAGGGCACCTCGTTGGTACGAAGCTCTGGAACTTGGGTGCGAGGATTGGGGGTCCCAGGCCCATTCCTCGCCCTGTCTCCCCTTGATGCCCATCCCTGGAGGTTCACCTTTCGGGGTGATGTTACCCAGCGGAGAACGAATCCGCCGCATGTTTTTTTCTGGCACAAGGTCCGCCGCGCCTGGGGGCCTCCCCTTTTTCCGGGCAATATGGAGGCGCGGGATTGCCCCTGTCAAGCACCTTTGAAGAAGCCCCCATTGCCAGCCGCCTCGACAAGGAGCGGCAGTCCCAGACCCCATAAAAAACGCCCGCTCGGTGTTCGCGCACCGGCGGGCAATCCCACAATCGCTTATCTGGAGTAAGCGATCATGGCTGACTCAAAGATACCTGCCCCACCTGCTTCCCGCGAACCGGCCTGCGCCTCCTGAGGCCGGCCCACATGCCAGCACCGATGCCGCGCCCCTATGTCTTCTGCAATCGCGATAAGCACCCCTACAGGATATCGACCCCGGACCGTGCAGAAGTGGATGGGGCATCGCGACCTGAAGACCACCCTCCGCTACGCCCACGTCTCACCCGACGCGGAAATGGCTCGCTTTTATGGAGGGAAAAAAAAGAGGATCGCGCCGAGGCTACTCAGCGCAACCCTCTTTCTTTCAGTGATTTGCAGCTCTGGCGGGAACGTGTGGGAATCGAACCCACCTAGCGGCGCTCTCGCGCCGCCACAACGGATTTGAAGTCCGCGGAGGCCACCAGGCTCCCAACCGCTCCCGCGAAGCGGGGCAGGCGGGCCTAAGCTCGGGCGGGGCTACTCCTTGACCACCCAGAGCTTGATCGAAGCCCGCACCTCGGGATGGAGGCGGATCTCGATGGTGTAGACCCCCAGGGCGCGGATGGGCTCCTCCAACTCGATCTTGCGGCGGTCGATCTCGTGGCCCTGTTCCTTGAGCAGATCGGCCACGTTCTGGGAGGTCACCGAGCCGAAGAGTTTATCCTCTTCACCCACGCGGGCCTGCACGGTCAGCGAGGTCTTCTCCAGTTCCTGGGCCAGAGCCTCGGCGGCCTTTTTCTCGCGCTCGGCAGCGGCTTCGTGCTGCCGGCGACGCGACTCAAAGTGGGCGATATTGGCGTCGGTGGCCAGCAGCGCCTCGCCGCGGGGAATGAGGAAGTTGCGGGCAAAGCCATTGGCGACCTTGACAATCTCGCCGGCCCGGCCCAGGCGTTCGACATCTTTCAACAACACGATTTTCACCTGTTTCTCCTCCTGCTTACAGGCTTTGCTTGCTCAGGAATTCTCCGTTCATACATGCTGCTGGCCATCCTGCCCGGCGGCCGCCTCCTGAGAGGGGGTCCCGAGCCGGCGCCAGTCGAACCAGGTGTCCAGCAGCCCCAGGCCGGCCAGCAGCAACACCGACAGGCCGGCGGTAAAACCGAGGGTCAGATACAGGAAGCCCTCCAGCCACCCCGAGACCTTCAGCCGCCAGCAGCAAAAGCGCACCAGGGCCAGGCCCTGTAGGGCGTAGAGGGCGCCGGTCACTACCATCAGATTCAGGCCCAGTTCGGCGGCGATCCCTTCGGTGCCCAGCACCAGCACCAGGCCGGCGATCAGCACCCAGATCAGCACCTCCCAGGGACGCCAGTTCCGGAAAGGGATGGCCGGGGGCAGTTCGACCTTCAGCCAGCCGCCTCCCGCCTGCGCCAGGCGGTAGATCAGCACCACAACAAAAAGAACAAAGAGAAACTCGGTAGCCGGTTGGAGCCGCAGCCCCATCTCGACCACCTGGGATACCGAGTACCCTTCTTCGAGCTTGAGGCCCGTGGCCTCCAACTGGCCGGCCACCTGTGCAACCAGTTCCTCGCGGGGCTCCCGCGGGGCCAAAAGCAACATGCCCGCCTGCATCGCCCCCGGCAGGCTCGCCGCCGCCAGGATCTTGCCGTAGCCGCGCTGCCGCTCCGCCTGCCAGCCGGCCAGCAATCCGGCCAGGGGCGCCGCCGCCAGGATCGGGGTCAGCCCCAGGCCGGCGACCACCGCCAGGGGCAGGGCCAGCAGCCCCGCCTGCCACAGACCAAAACGCCGGCAGGCCAGCAGGGTGGCAGCGCCCAGGGCGGCCATCCCGGCCACGCTGCCCAGAAAGGTCAGGAAGAGCATCTGCGATCCGCCGAGCTCCCTGCCCTCGGTCAGGGAGCCGGAGTTTCGGCCGCCGCGGGCTCCTCGGCGGACTCCTCGGCAGCTTCCTCCCTGACGCCCTCCTCCGGGGCGCTGACCTCGGGGCCGCGCTGCCCGTCGCGGCTGCCGAAGCGGCCGGGGCCACGCGGGCCTCTGGGCCGTTCCTCACGCGCCTGGAACAGCACATCGGCGGGCAGTTGGGGCACCCGCAGGAAGGCGCCTTTGACGGCGACCAACTGGTAGCGCAGCACCCCTTCGTCGAGCTTCAGCTCGCGGTGCAACGCGTCGAGCAGGCCCGACTCGCCAGTGAACTGGAAGAGCACGTAGTAGCCCTGCTGGCGCCGCTTCATCGCCACCGAGGTATAGGCCAGCTTGCGCATGCCCCAGCGGTCGATGTGGGCCACCTCGGCGTCCTTCCCCTTGAGGAAGGTCTCGTACTTGGTCACCTCTTCCTCAAGCTGCTTTTCGCCCAGCTGCGGGTCGAGGATACAGACCAGTTCGTAGTTTTTCTTCATGCCCATCTCTTTCGGGTTGGTTGTTGGATCAAAAACACATCGCGCTCAAGTCAGCGGCGCCAGGCCGTTGAACTGGTTCATCGCCTTTTCCACCCCTTCGGCGGCGCACACCGCGATGGCCTGGCAGGCCCGCGCCACCAGTTCGGCCACCGGCTCCGCGTCCCCGAAGGGGCCCAGCACGTACTCGATGTCGTCGGTCCCCGCCGGCGGGGCGCCGATGCCCAGACGCAGGCGCGGCACCTGATCGCTGCCCAGGTGCTCCAGCACCGAGGCCAGGCCGTTGTGGCCCCCGTCGCTGCCGCCCCGCCTCAGGCGCAGGCGGCCGAAGTCGAGCAGAAAATCGTCTAGGAGCACCAGCATCTCTTCCGGTGCCAGTCCCAGCCGACGCTGGCAGGCGCACACCGCCACCCCGCTGCGGTTCATGTAGGTCTGCGGCTTGACCAGCATAACCTGATGGTCGGCCAGTTGCACCAGGGCCGCCTGGCTGTGATCCTGCTCCACCCACCGGCCGCCACCCTGGGCGGCCAGGTGATCGGCGATCATGAACCCGATGTTGTGGCGGGTCGCCGCGTAGCGCGGCCCCGGATTCCCCAGGCCGACGACGAGCCGCAAACTCAGGTCTTGGCCGGGGCCTCGGCGCCCTGGGCTTCAGCACCTTCCTCGGCGGCCGTCTCCGCACTGGCAGCCACCACCAGACGCGGGGCGAGCACACTGACGATGGTGACCCCCGGATCGGTGATGATGCGGCCTTCCTGGTCCAAGAGGTCGCGCACGTGGATGCTCTGGCCCACCTCCAGGTCGGTGATGTCGATCTCCAGGCGGGAGGGCAACTCCGAGGCCACGCACTCCATTTCGATCAGGGTCAGGGTCTGCTGCAGGGCCCCGCCGCCGGTGCGCACCCCGGCCGGCACCCCTTTGGCGGCGATCGGCACGCTGATGCGCAGCCTCTCCTCGGGATCGACCCGCAGCAGGTCCACGTGCATGATGTCGCCGCGGACCTTGTGATACTGGATCTCGCGGACCACCGCCCGCTCGGGGGCGGCGCTGTCGCCTCCGCCAACCAGGAAGACGGCGTTCTGGCCGCCCTGACCCAGGGCCCGCTCCAGGACGCGGGCCTCGGCTTTGAAGCAGAAGGGCGCCTGGGTATGCCCGTAAAGAACCCCCGGCAGCATGCCGGTCAGGCGGCGCAGCCGGCCCACCGCGCCCTTGCCCTTTTCCTCGCGGGACTGGACCTGGAGGGCAATCTCTTCGCGCTTGAAGATCTCCAGCTGCACGGAAATCGATGCCATAGAAACCATCTCCTCAGAAAAAACCGCGGGCACCAGGCGCACAGCGGCGCAGGGTGCGGTCGAGTGTCATAAAATTTGGCTGCCCGGCAAGGACTCGAACCTCGATAGACGGAACCAAAATCCGTCGTCCTACCAATTGAACGACCGGGCAACCAGAAACAGGGAAGGTCGCAGCGGGCGCGATCCGCCTTCAGGCGGGCGCACAAAAAAACGACCGGTATCCTCTGGCTCTAAGCGCTTGGTGCGCCTGCAGAGCGACCGCCCGATCGTCGAAAATGCCGTAAACAGTAGAACCGCTGCCCGACATGGAGCAGAGCTGCGCCCCCGCCAGGCTCAGGTGGGTGCGCACTTCTGCGACGATGGGATTGGCGCGTTCGACCAGCCCCTGAAAATCGTTCTCGATCACCGGGAACAGGGCTGTGCCTGCGACGCGCCCGCCGCTCAGGGAAGTGATAAAGTTAAGGTAGGGGGAGGGGTGTGTCAAGCCGGGTTGCACCTGGCCGTAGGCCCAGGCCGTGCTCACCGCCACCCCTGGATAGACCAGCACGTAATAGACCTCCCCCTCCCACTCCAGCGGGGTAAGCACCTCGCCGCGGCCCTGGGCCAGGGCCGTGCCGCCCCACAGCAGAAAGGGGATATCCGACCCGAGTTGGCCGGCCAGATCCAGCAGTTCCCCCCGGCCCAGAGGCTGGCCACACAGGTGGTTCAGACCGCGCAGGGCAGCGGCGGCATCGGCGCTGCCCCCGCCCAGGCCGGCGCCCACAGGGATGTGTTTCTCCAGGTGGATGTGGAAGGCGGGGACTGCGGTCGGCACCCTGCTTCTGAACAGCGCCGCGGCCCTGGCTACGAGGTTGTCGGGCCCGGTGGACAGGGAAGGATCTGAACAACTGAGCCGGTTCTGTTCGGAGGGGAAGAAGCGCAGCTGGTCCGCCAGGTCCACACTCTGCATGATGGTGCACAGGTCGTGATATCCGTCGGGCCGCCGGCGCAGCACCTTCAGGCCGAGATTGATCTTGGCCCGGGCGGCCTCGCGGTGGAGTTCCTCTCCGGCAGGCGCTTCCATTCTTGACCTCTTCATTACGATTCCATATTAATTAAAACCCTGCGGCTGCCCGGCGACAGTTCCCCGGCCCCAAACCCAGTCCCCCAGAGGCATCGCTATGGACATCTCCTTCCTCCGTCAGGTCGCCCTCTTTGCCGGCCTCCACGACGAGCAGTTGCGGGCCCTGGCCAAAGTGACCCTTACCCGCGCCTTTCCCAAGGAGAGCATCATCATCCTGGCCGACGAGGAGGGGGACGCCCTCTTCCTCATCGCCAAGGGCCAGGTGAAGGTCAGCCTGGTCAGCGAGGATGGCCGCGAGGTAATCCTCTCCCTGCTGGGTCCAGGGGCGGTCTTCGGGGAGTTGTCCCTGCTCGACGGCAAGCCGCGCTCGGCCAACGTGGTGGCCACCGAGGACACCGAACTGGTGATGCTGCGGCGCTCCGATTTCCTGCAACTGCTGCACCGGGTGCCCCAGATCGCCATCTCCCTGCTGGCCGAACTGGCCGCCCGCCTGCGCAAGACCGACCGCAAGATCGAGGGCCTGGCCCTCCTCGACGTGACCAGCCGCATCTCTGAGACCCTGCTGCAACTGGCCAGCGAGCAGGGCAGCGACACGCCCCAGGGCGTGCTCCTGCGCAACCGCCCCACCCACCAGCAACTGGCCAATATGTCGGGGACCACCCGCGAAACGGTCTCCCGGGTGCTCAAAAGGCTCGAAGCCCAGGGTTATATCTCCTGCAAGAACCGCACCATCACCATCCTGCGGGAGGAAAACTGGAAGGACCCCCCGGCCAGACCCCGACCATGAAGAAACCGAACCAGCGCTTTGTGCTGCTCACGCAGAACCCCGCCCTGGCGGAGGTTTGCAAAAGCGCCTGGACCGCCGACCGCTGCCATCTGGTCGAGTTACTCGACACCGGCCTCCTGTCCCCCCTGCTGGATCGCGGCGTCGATCTGGTGGCCCTGGACCTGTCCTTGCCCGCCCCGGCCCTCGAAAACTGCGCTGCGGCCCTGAGCCGGCACCGCGAACTGCCCTTGCTCCTGCTGGGCTCCCCGGCCCCCTGGCACGCGGTGTCGCGGGGCAATCCGCTGGAGGAGGTACTCGACCCGCCCTTTGCGGTGGAGCGCCTGCAACAGGCCGCCGCCCTCCTGCTGGAGAAGAGCCAACTGCTCTACGGCCGCCTGGTGGGCCGCTCGGAGGCCATGCAGGAACTGCGAGAGCGCATCCTGCGCCTGGCCCCCACCTCGGTTACCGTGCTCCTGACCGGCGAGAGCGGCACCGGCAAGGAGGAGGTGGCCCGGGCCCTGCACCAACTCAGCCCGCGCCGCGACCGCCCCTTCAAGGCCATCAACTGCGCGGCCATCCCCGAGAACCTGCTCGAAAACGAGCTTTTCGGCCACGAGCGGGGCGCCTACACCGATGCCCGCACCCAGCACCAGGGGCTCTTTGAACAGGCCGAGGGCGGTACGGTTTTCCTCGATGAGATCGGCGAGATGTCCCGGGCCGCCCAGGTGCGGCTCTTGCGGGTGCTGGAGGAGCGGGAGGTCACCCGCATCGGCGGGACCGCCGCCATCCCGGTGGACGTGCGGGTGGTGGCCGCCACCAACCGCGATCTGCAACAGGCCATGGCCCGGGGCGAGTTCCGCCGCGACCTGTACCACCGGCTCAAGATCGCCGAACTGGCCCTGCCGCCCCTGCGCCAGCGGCGGGAGGACGTGGCGCTGCTGATCGAGCACTTTGTGGAGGAGTTCACCCCGCAGCGCCAGACCCCCTTTGCCGGCTTCACCGCCGCCGCCCTCGAACTGCTGGGCGAATACGACTGGCCTGGCAATGTGCGCGAACTGCGCAACCTGGTCGAACACCTGGTCTTTCTCGGGCCCCAGGGCCAGGTAGAACCCCACCATCTGCTGCCCCACCTGGAGCGGATGCCGCCCCTGGAGCGCCCGCTGCCGGTGCCGGCGCCCCGGGGGACCGACCAGACCGAGCGCGAGCTGATCTACTTCGCCCTGCTCGACCTGAAGCGCGAGGTCTCGGAACTGCGCCGGCTGGTCGAGGAGCGGCTGGCAGGCCCGCCCCCACCATTGAGCCGGCCGGTGTACCCGGTGGAGGAGCCCGAGGTCAAACCCGCTGAACCGCCCGAGGCAGGGGCTGCGGTGCGCTCGCTGCGCGACCTGGAAGAGGAGGCCATTGCCCAGGCCCTCCGGGCCGCCAAGGGCAACCGCCGCCAGGCCGCCCAGTTGCTGGGCATCGGCGTGCGCACCCTGTACCGCAAACTAGACGAGTACCACCTCAAATAGGTCCGCGCGTGAAACCCACCAAGAGCCCCTTGAGCCATCGCCGCTCTGCCCTGCTCCCAGCCCTCCTGCTGGGCCTCTGCCTGGCCCCCAGCCCCAGCGCCGGCCAGTCCCGGCTCACCGAGGGCGAACTGCGGTCCCTCGACCTGTTGAGCCGGGCCTTCCGCCAGGTCTACCACGACGCTGCCCCCACCGTGGTGCTGGTCAACACCAAGCAGGAACTGGTCATCCAGCGCGAGCTGCCCCCCTCCCACCCACGGGAGCTGAGCGGCCTGGGCTCGGGGGTGCTGGTCAGCCCCGACGGCTATATCCTGAGCAACCACCACGTGGTCGAGAATGCCGACACCATCACCGTCACCCTGCTCGACCGCCGGATCTTTCCCGCCCGGCTCATCGGTTCCGACCCGCTCATCGACATCGCCCTGCTCAAGATCGAGGCCCAGGGACTGCCCAGCGCCACCCTGGGCCGGTCGGACCAACTGCAGATCGGCGACTGGGTGCTGGCCATCGGCCATCCCCTCGGCATGGGCTCCACCCTGACCCACGGCATCGTCAGCGCCCTGGACCGGCAGAGCAATATCCTGAAGGAACAGTACAGCATCGAGAGTTTCATCCAGACCAACGCGGTGATCAACCAGGGCAATTCAGGCGGCCCGCTGCTCAACCTGCGCGGCGAGGTGGTGGGGATCAATACCGCCATCTCCACCCCCACCGGCTACTTCATCGGCTACGGCCTGGCCCTGCCCATCGACCTGGCCCGCGAGGTCATGGACGACCTGCTCAGCCAGGGCCGGATCGTGCGGGGGTTCCTGGGGATCTCCATGACCGACGTCACCCCCGAACTGATCCTCCGCGAGGAACTGGACCTGGACCAGCCCCGGGGGGTGTACGTCAATTCGGTGTCGGGCCCGGCGCTGCGCGGCGGGCTGGTCGCCGGCGACGTGCTTCTGCGGGTGGAAGGACGGGAGGTGGATCACCCCAACCAGGTCCAGACCCTCATCTACGCCAAAGACCCCGGCGACACCGTGGCCGTCGAGTTCCTGCGCCGCGGCGAAAGACTGCGGCTGCCGGTGGTCCTGGGCGAGCGCCAGGACGACCAGCACCTGGCCCAGGGACAGCGCCGCCTGCTCGATCTTGGCCTGGCAGTGCGCGCGTTGGGCGCCGAGGAGGCCGCCCGGCTCGGCTTCACCTCCCAGGTGGCCGCCCAACTGGGCTTGGGCGCCGGGGAGCGGCCGGTGGTGATCGCCGAGGTGGAGCCCGAGGGGTTGGCCGCCTCCAGAGGGCTGCTGGCCCACGACGTGATCACCGGGGTGGACCAGCAGCGGATCTCCTCGCTGGAGGAGTTCAACCGCCTGGTCGCCAACCTGGAACCGGGCAAGTCGGCCCTCTTCTGGGTGTGGCGCCACGACCAGGGCATCGACGTGCGCTCCCTCAAAATCTCCCCCTAAGCGAGAACTCCTGCCATGACCGTGGACCTCAACGGCACCGACGCTCTGCTGCTGGTGGGCGACAGCGAGCGCCACACCGACCTCTACTACGCCACCCGTTTCCGCGCCCCCGGCGCCTTCATCTTTTTGTGGACACCCCAGTCCAAGATCGCGGTGATGAGCGACCTGGAACTGGACCGCGCCAAAGCCCAGGCCCAGGTGGACCAGGTGCTCGCCCACTCGGCCTTGGTCGAGGAATTGCGCCGCCAGGGCCAGGAACAGCCGGCCCAGCACCAGGTGCTGCTGGCGGTGCTGCGCCAACTGGGCCTGCGGCGGCTGCTGGTGCCCGCCGACTTCCCCTTTGGCCTGGCCGACCAATTGCGCCAGGGGGGCATCGAACTCCAGGCTGGCCCCGCGCCCCTCTTTCCCCAGCGGCAGATCAAATCGGCCGAGGAGCTGCAGGCCATCCGCCGCTCCCTGCGGGCCGCCGAGCTGGGCATGGAGGCCGCTGTGGCAGCCCTGCGCCAGTCAGAGATCGGCGCGGACCAGGTGCTCTACACCGAAGGGCAGGTGCTTACCGCCCAACGCCTGCGGCAGCTCATCCACCATCACCTGCTCGACGAGGAATGCAGCGCCCAGCGCACCATCGTCGCCTGCGGCGAGCAGGGCTGCGACCCGCACCAGGAGGGCAGCGGACCGCTGCGGGCCGGCCAGACCCTCATCCTCGACATCTTTCCCCAGTCCGCGACCAGCGGCTACTTCGGGGATATCACCCGCACCGTGGTCAAAGGCCGGGCCCCCGAACTGGTGCAGCGCCTGTACGAAACCGTGCGCCAGGGCCAGCAGTTAGCCCTCGGCCAGATCCGCGCCGGCGCCGAAGGGGGGGCCATCCATCAGGCGGTGCAGGACTACTTCACCGCCCAGGGCTACGCCACCGGCGAAAAGGACGGCCAGCTCCAGGGTTTCTTCCACAGCACCGGACACGGGCTCGGGTTGGACATCCACGAATCCCCCCGCATCGGCCCGCGCGCCCCCGCACTCCAGGCCGGCCAGGTGGTGACCGTGGAGCCCGGCCTCTACTACCGGGGGCTGGGCGCGGTGCGCCTGGAGGACGTGGTGCTGGTGGGCGAGGGAGGCTGCCAACTGCTGACCAGCTATCCTAAGTTCCTAGAGATCCCCTAGTTTTTGACCTCTCCCATCACCCTCGACGCCCTCCGCTTCTTCCGCAGCCCGCAAGGCGCAGAGCTGCTGGCAGAGGCCGCGACTTTCGGCAGCGACGAACTGCGGGCCAGCCAGCGCCTGCGCACCCGTTTTCCCGCCCAACTGTGCCGCGCTGCCCTGGCCCTGGTGCAGTTGCGCCAGGCGGGGCGCGAGAAGTTCGCGTTGGCCGAGCGGATGTACTTCGACCGCGAGGGTTTGGAGATGGCCTCGCGCGAGGAGATCAGCGCGTATCGGACCGCCCGTTTCCAACCGGGGCAGCTCGTGGCCGACCTGGGCTGCGGCATCGGCGGGGATCTGCTGGGCCTGGCCGCCCGCTGCCGGGTGCAGGGTGTCGAACTGGACCGGGTGCGGCTGGAGATGGCCCGCCTCAACCTGGAGGCCGCCGGCCTGAAAGCCGCCCTCATCCAGGCCGACCTGTGCCGTTTTCCGCTCCGGGCCGATGGCGTCTTCCTCGATCCGGCCCGCCGCCACGAGGGCCAGCGGGTGCGCCGCGCCCAGGACTACGCGCCCCCCCTCTCCTTTGTCCAGGAACTCCGCCGCGCCACTCCGGCGGTGATGGTCAAGGTGGCTCCGGGCATCGACGAGGCCGAACTGCCCGGCGACTGCGAGGTGGAGTTCATCTCCGCCGGCCATCAGTGCCGCGAGGCGGTGCTCTATTTCGGGTCTCTGGCCGGGGTCCGGCGGCGGGCCACGGTGCTACCGGGCCCTCACAGTCTGGTCGCCGCCCCTGGCCCCACTGTGCCCGTCGCCCCGCCCGGCCCCTTTGTCTACGATCCCGACCCGGCCCTGGTGCGGGCCCATCTGCTCGACGAGTTGGCGCGGAAACTCGACGCCTGGAAACTGGACCCGCAGATCGCCTACCTCAGCGGCGCCGCGCCTATCCTCTCTCCCCTGGCGCGGGTCTATCGCCTCCGGCACTGCCTCCCCTTCAGTCTCAAGGGGCTGCGCCGCTTCCTCCTCCAGGAGGGCCTTTTTCCCGAGGAGATCAAGAAAAGGCGTTTCCCCATCGAACCCCAGGAACTGCGCCAGCTACTCGGCCTTCCTAAGCAGGGACAAGCAGCCACCCTGATCCTGACCCGGCTGGCCGACCGGCCTTTTGCGCTTATTTGCGCTCCGGCTGGGAAATAGGCAGATTTTAGCGCGTCCCGGACTGAGACTTTGCTGTCCCGCCTGCACTGCACCGCCGGGACTCGCGCGCCACAGAGCAGGGCATATATTCTAGTGACACGCTTAATATTGGAAACAAGTCTCTGTTTTTGCGGCCCGGTTGCGCGTTTTCGCCTCGGGGTTGCGCCGTGGCACAGTTATTGATGAAGGAGTTCCCTGGATTCCTTTGGCACAGGAGACAGGCACCATGAAAAAATACCAGTTCATCTTTGGCTCCCTGGTGATCGCCGCCGGTCTGGTCTACCTCTTTGCCAGCGGGGTGCAGCAATCGGCCGCCATGCATCTGACCCTCCCGGCCCTGATGGAGCAGTTGGGTCACAGGGACTTCCAGGGCAAGCGCCTGCAACTGGGCGGCGGCACGGTGGTGGCCGGATCGATCAAATGGGATGAGTACCACCATCGCCCGGATTTTACCATCACCGATGGCGAACACCAGCTACAGGTGCGCTATACGGGCAATACGGTGCTGCCCGACACCTTCAAGGACAAGGCCATCGTCGTGCTCGAAGGCCACTACAAGGCCGACCAGCAACTCTTCGACGCCCAGGTGGTCTTCGCCAAATGTCCCTCTAAATACGAGGGCCAAAGCTACGATGACCACATGAAGACCCTCAACGAGAAACAACCCCTCTGAGGGCGCCACCCATGATCGACATCGGCTACTTCTCTCTCTGCCTGGCCCTGGTGGCCGCCGGCTGCGCCATCGGTTTCTCGGCCGCCGGCGCCCACCGCCAGCACCTGCCCCTGATCCGCAGCGGCGAACACGCCGCCCTGGCCTACGCCGGACTGCTGACCATCTCGGTAATGGTCCTGTGGCACGCCCTCTTCACCCACAATTTTGAGGTCCAGTTCGTCGCCGAGAACAGCAACCGCGACATGCCCACCATCTATGTGATATCGGCACTGTGGGGAGGGCAAAACGGCTCCCTGCTCTTCTGGGGCTGGATCCTCTCGCTCTTCACCGCCGCCACTGTTCTCTTCAACCGCCACCGCTACCGGGCGCTGATGCCCTATGTGGTGATGACCCTGGCCATCACCGGCTTCTTCTTTGTGCTGCTCAACCTTTTCGCCGCCGATCCCTTCAAGAAGATGCCCTTTGTACCCGCCGACGGCCGGGGGCTCAACCCGCTCTTGCAGCACCCGCTGATGGCCATCCATCCCCCCCTGCTCTACCTGGGCATGGTGGGCATGAGTGTGCCCTTTGCCTTTGGCATCGCCGCGCTGATCAGCCGCCAGTTGGACAGTGCCTGGCTCTTGGCGGCCCGGCGCTGGATGCTGATCCCCTGGACCTTCCTGGGCGCCGGCCTGCTCCTGGGCGGCAAATGGGCCTATGTCGAGCTGGGATGGGGCGGGTACTGGGGCTGGGATCCGGTCGAGAATTCCTCTCTGATCCCCTGGCTGGCCGGCACGGCCTTTCTCCACTCCATCATGATCCAGGAACGGCGGGGCATGCTCAAGGTGTGGAACATGGTGCTGGTCATCCTCACCTACTGCCTGTGCATCTTCGGCACCTTCCTCACCCGCAGCGGGATCGTCTCCTCGGTGCACGCCTTTGCCCAGTCCAACGTGGGTCCCTTCTTCGTGGTCTTCCTGGGGCTGGCCATCCTCGGCTCCGCCCTGCTGCTGCTCAGCCGGCTCCCCGAACTGCGGGCCGAATCGCGGCTGGAGTCCTTCATCTCGCGCGAGACCGCATTCCTATTGAACAACTGGATTCTGCTGGGCATGCTCTTCGCCGTGATGTGGGGCACCCTCTTCCCCGTGTTCTCCGAGGCCCTCACCGACGAGAAGATCACCGTGGGGCCGCCCTTCTTCAACCAGGTCAACGTGCCCATCGGCCTGGTGTTGCTCCTGCTCACCGGCGCCGGGCCGCTCTTCGCCTGGCGGCGCACCTCCACCGAGAGTCTCCGGCGCAACTTCGCCGTGCCCGTGGGGGCGGCCCTGCCAGCCGCCGTACTCCTGCTGATCGCCGGGGTGCGCGATATCTATGCCCTGATCTCCCTGAGTCTGTGCGTCTTTGTCGTCGCCTCCATCGCCCTCGAATTTCACCGCGGCGCCGGGGCGCGCCGGCACAGCACCGGCGAGCCCTACGGCCAGGCCCTGTTCCGCCTGCTGAGCAAGAGCCGTCGCCGCTACGGCGGCTACCTGGTGCATCTGGCCATGGTGATGCTCTTCATCGGCTTCACCGGCCAGGCCTTCACCACCGACAAGGAATTTGTCCTCCACCAGGGCGAAACTGCCCACGTCGCCGGCTACACCCTCCAGTACGGGGATCTGGTCCAGACCCAGGACGCCAACATGTCGGTGGTCGCCGCCAGCCTGGAGCTTTCGCGCCAGGGCGAGTTCCTCGGCACCCTGCTGCCCTCCCGCAACTTCTACCAGACCCACGAGCAGGCCACCACCGAGGTGTCCATCTACTCCAGCCTCCGCGAGGACTTCTACCTGATCCTGGTGGGCATCTCCGATGACGGCAGCGCCAAGTTCCAGGCCTACGTCAATCCGCTGGTCAACTGGGTGTGGGGCGGGGGCCTGCTCTTTGTGCTGGCCTCGCTGTGGGCCATGTGGCCCACGGCCCGCGAAAGGCGCCTGGCGGCCCTGGAACGCGCCTCGGTGCGGCAGGCCGACTTCCTCTTTGGCCCGGGAACAGCCCCCACCCATGCCTGAGGCCGCCCGTCCTTTGGGCGCCGCGGCGCTGGTGTGCTGCCTGCTGGCGGCCGGGCTGGGACCAGTCCTTTCGGCCGGCGCCGCCACCCCCGAGGAGATCAAGGTGGTGGCCAAGGAGCTGGTCTGTCTGTGCGGCTCGTGCAACCGCGAGTCCCTGGCCACCTGCACCTGCACCGAATTCGCCGTCCCCGAGCGCGAAACCATTGGCGCTGCCCTGGACGCGGGCAAGACCGGGAAGGAGATCATCGCCGACTATGTCTCGCGCTACGGCCAGATGGTGCTGGCCTCGCCCCCGCCGGAAGGGTACAAGCTGCTGGCCTGGATCGCCCCCATCACCGCGCTGATCCTGGGGGTCGCCCTGGTGCGGGCGGTGTTGCTCAAGTGGCGGCGGGATCACCCGCAACCGCAACCCGTGCCCGCTGCCACCGGTTCTCCCGAGTACAACCAGAGGCTCCAGCAGGAACTGAAAGACTTCGACGCCGAGTGAGCTATGGAACTGCTCGTCCCCATCTTCTGCCTCCTGCTGCTGGTCGGCCTGGTCTTCTACGTCGGCTACCCCCTGGTAAGCGCGGCCGCTCCCCACGGGCTGCGGGAAGGCGAGCACCAGCGCCTGATTGAACGCCGGGAGCAACTGCTGGCATCCATCAAGGAGATTGAGTTCGACCAGGCCATGGGCAAGCTGCCCGAGGGCGAGTACCAGCGTTTCCGCCAGCAGTTCGAGGCCGAGGCCATGAAGGTCCTGCAGCAGTTGGACCAGTTCGGGGGAGGGTCCCGCCAGGGCGGGGGTTTGGCCGAGCGCGTCGAAAAAGACCTCCGGGCCCTGCGCCGCAAGGACCAGACCCATTGTCCCTCCTGCGGCGCCCAGCGGCAGCCGGCGGACCGCTTCTGCTCCCGCTGCGGCGCGCGCTTCGCCGAAGCCGGGACGGCGTGAAACACCTCCTGCTGATCCTGCTGGCCCTGTCGCTGCTGGCCCCTCCCCTGTGCGCCGACACCGTGCAAGGGTACGTGGTCAATCCCGCCACCGGTGCCCGGGTGCCCAGCGTCGGGGTTGCCTTTCTCCTGTCCCAGGGCGGCCAGCTCAGCGAGGTGTTGCGCAAGGACACCGACGCCGATGGCCGCTTCTCCTTTTCTGGGCCCTTCATCACCGCCGATCTCATCTTTGTCCTGGTAGCCCACTACCAAGGATTGCCCTTCCCCTCCTCGGAGTTGCGGGCAGGGGATCAGCGGGAGGTCATCCTCGAGGTATTTGACGCCGGGGGTTCGGCCGACCAGATCTCGATCAGCGCCAACCAGCTCTTTCTGGTCTTGGGTGAAAACGGGATGGAGGTGACCCAGATGGCCCAGGTCGAGAACCGGGGGGACCAGGCGTACGCCGGCCGCGTAGAGGGGGAACAGCGGCAGGTGACGGAGTTCTCGCTGCCCTCCGGCGCCTTCAGCCTCCAGGGTTTCTCGAGTGCCCTGATCCAGGCCAGCGAAACCCTGGCCTTTGACAGCCAGCCTCTGCCTCCGGGCAGCACCCAAATCGCCTTTTCCTTCCAGGTGGACCCGGCCCAGCTCGATGGGGAGTACCTCCACCGCGTGGTCTACCCCACCGCCGCTCTGGAGGTTTTTGTCTTTCCCGCCACCCTGGCCCCCGAGCCCCCCTTCGCCGACCTGGGCGAGATTCCCATCCAGGGCAAGAACTACCGCCGGATGCGGGCCGAGAGCCTGTCCGCCGGCCGGGAACTCCGCATTCCCGTGCCCACCCCGCGCGCCCTGGGCTGGGTGCTCAAGTGGGTGGCCCTGGGAATAGGCGGTCTGGCCGCTGTTTTTGGCGCCCTGGTGGTGGTCCGCCAGGCCCCTCCCCGCCCAAAGTCCCCGGCCGCGGCGCTGCTTTCGCGCGAAACCCTCGAAGCCCAGCGCCAGGCCCTGCTGCAACAGCTCGCCCAGCTCGACGACACCTACCAGGACCGGCCCGCCGATCCTCGCTACCGCGCCCAGCGGGCCCGCCTCTTCGACCAGACCCTGGCCCTCTACCGCCTCCTGGATGCCCGGGATGAATCCCGATGAGGTCCTCTGCCTGGAGCAGGTCGAGAAGGACTTCGGCAACTTCACCGCCCTGGCCCAGGTCAACCT
>Ga0194132_10001378_pt1 | contig 49211 bp, 31 predicted proteins | sample TA2KigOf80mmetaG_FD_148612 | JGI IMG/M metagenome (GOLD analysis project Ga0194132, IMG submission 148612) | Freshwater microbial communities from Lake Tanganyika, Tanzania - TA2015054 Kigoma Offshore 80m | ecosystem: Environmental > Aquatic > Freshwater > Lake | place: Tanzania: Lake...
CGTTGATCGACCACGGTGTTGACGTCGGCGCTTACTGTGTCCAGGATCTGCGTTTCGGAATTCACCGTGACCGATTCCTTGACCTCGCCCACTTGCACCACCAGATCAATTTCGATGTGTTTCCCCCCCGTCACGGGGATGCTGTCTCAAAGCCGCCCAGCAGGGGGCCGTTCACAGTCCAATCGCGCCGGGCGCCATCGGCGGTGAGGATAAACGCACCCTTTCGCGTGCCGGCCAGGACTCGTACACTGCTCATTGTTTCGATTTCTCCTTGATTCGCGGGTCCTTAGGGGTATCTTTCATTTCTGAAGGAATTCCCGAATCCTGTCAAGGGTTTTGTGGCGGACCGCCTCTGTAAAGAAAAGTAGAGGCTCGCAGCGAGGGCCCAACTCCGCCTGCACGGCCGTGTTCATCGGTTCATGCTTTATGATTCGAAAGGAGCGCCGCTCCGCTCCCTGCCCAGCTACCTGATGCCCAACCGGCGAGACGTGTTTCGCACCGCCGGCGCCGCCTTGTTGACCGGCGTTCCGCTGGCCCACCAGCCGGTTTGGGCGCAGGCCTCGTGCGCCTTGATGGGCTCGCCGAGCCTGACCGAGGGACCGTACTTTGTGGATGCGGATCTGAACCGTAACGACATCCGCGCGGACCCTTTTGATGACGCGGTCTCCCAGGGCGTGCCCCTGTCCCTTGCGATCAATGTCTCGCAACTGGTGAATTGCCAGTTACAGCCCCTCACCGGCGCTTACGTCGACATCTGGCAGTGCGATGCCCGCGGGGTCTATTCGGGTGTCGCCGCACAGGATACCGTGGGCCGGAAATTCCTGCGCGGCTATCAGCCGACCGACCGCTACGGCAACGTTTACTTCCTCACCGTATACCCTGGCTGGTATCCAGGGCGCGCGGTCCATATTCATATCAAGGTCCGCGTGTTCAACGGGCTCAACGAGACCTACGAGTTCACCAGCCAGTTCTTCTTTGACGAGCGCTTCACCGACGCCGTGTATGACTCCAGCGCGGTGTACCGGCGCACGGGTCAGAGAACCACCAATCAGACGGACGGTATCTTCCGGGGCGGCTCACTCACCGGAACACTCAATGCCAACGCCGGTTCTTTCCTGATGCTGTCCCTTCGGAACCGCACGCGATGGGTGGAGGCTGATGCGCGCCTTGTGTGCGACTTGAGTCTGGGCAGTTCACCGGACGGTACTCCGGGCGGTGGCCCGGGTGGACCGCCTCCCGGTGGTCCTGGCGGTCCGCCGCCGGGAGGGCCCGGTGGTCCTCCGCCCCGGCCTTAGCAGCGAGCGAGGCGGTTCCTGTTTTCGACGGATCTATTTGCGGGCCGGTGCGGCTTTGGGCGGCGCGGGGGCCTGTTCGCCGGTGGTTTCATCGCGCAGCAGACCGAGCGCCTGGCGGACTTCCAGGTCGATGGCCTGGCGGATGTCGGCGTTGTCCTTGAGGAACTGGCGCGAGTTTTCGCGGCCCTGGCCGATTCTGTCGCCCTTGTAGCTGAACCAGGAGCCGCTCTTCTCAATGATGTTGCGGGCCACGCCCTGATCCAGCATGTCGCCTTCAAGCGAAATGCCTTCTCCGTAGAGGATGTCGAATTCCGCTTCACGGAACGGCGGCGCGCATTTGTTCTTGACGATCTTCACCTTGGTGCGGTTGCCCGTCACCTCGTCACCCTCCTTGATGGCGCCGATGCGCCGGATATCGGCGCGCACGGAGGAGTAGAACTTGAGCGCGCGGCCGCCGGTGGTGGTTTCCGGGCTGCCGAACATCACGCCGATCTTTTCGCGGATCTGGTTGATGAAGATGAGGCAGGTGTTGGAGCGCGACACGATGCCGGTGAGTTTGCGCATGGCTTGCGACATGAGCCGGGCCTGCACGCCGACGAACGAATCGCCCATTTCGCCGTCGAGTTCGGCTTTGGGGACCAGAGCCGCCACGGAGTCGACCACAAGCACGTCGACGGCGCTCGAACTGATGAGCGCGGAGGTGATCTCAAGGGCCTGCTCGGCGAAATCGGGCTGGGAGACCAGAAGGTTGTCGACATCGACACCCAGGCGGCGCGCGTAGACAGGGTCCAGGGCGTGCTCAACGTCGATGAACGCCGCCATGCCGCCAGCCTTCTGCGCCTGCGCGACCACCTGCAGGGCCACTGTGGTCTTACCCGACGACTCAGGGCCGAAGATCTCGGAGATGCGCCCTCGCGGGAAGCCGCCAACGCCTAATGCGTAGTCCAGCGTGATGCTGCCGGTTGAGACCGCCGACACGGGCACCATGGCGTCGGTGGACCCGAGCCTGACGATGGACCCCTTTCCAAACTGCTTCTCAATCTGCCCGAGAGCGAGGCTCAATGTTCGCGCGCGTTCTTTTTCATCCATGTCCGGGGACACTCCTGGTGGTGGTATTTTCAGCTTCTCGGGGGGAACACCAAGTATAGCAGGCGGCGCTAAAACTGCGGCGCGAAGTAGCCCTTGCGCGTTCGGACCATGAGGTCCTTGCGGCCCTTGACCCGGATTTCAACCTTGTGGAAGAGACCGTCGGTCTTCAACGGCTCCGGCCGGTAGAGGATGTTGTACTGGGAACGCAGTTCGTGCGCGATGTTCTCAAAAGACTGCGCCAGATCGGTGACCTTGAACGGGAAGAAGATCTGCCCGCCGGTCTCACCCGCCAGGTGCTTCATGATCTTGTCGCCTTCCGATTCGATGCGGGTGATGTTGGTGGAAATCGTGTAGACCACGGCATCGGCCTTCTGGGCCATCTCAAGGGCCTGTCCCAGGGTGTAGCGGCTTTGGGTGTCGTCGCCGTCGCTCAGCAGCACCAGGGCGCGGCGGAATTTGTGGAGCGGCTGATCCTGCATCAGCTTATCGCGGCAGGAAAAGTAGACGGCATCGTAGAGCGCCGTTCCGCCGCCGGGGCGCAGGTCGCGAATGGCCGCGGCCAGCTTCTGGGTGTCGTCCGTCAGGTCGGCCACCAGTTCGGCGGCGGCATCGAAGCTGACCACGACGGCTTTATCCTGGCCTCGGCGGATGACGCTGTTGACGAACTCGATGGCGGCTTCCTGCTGGAACTTGAAGCGGTCGCGAACGCTGTTGCTTGAATCGATGAGGATGGCCAGGCGCAGCGGCAGGTCGGATTCGGCGACGAACTCGAGGATGGTCTGAGGCTTCTTGGTCTCGATGACTTCGAAGTCCTGCTGAGCGAGGTTGGTGACGAAGCGGCCGCGCTTGTCGACCACGCTGAGCAGGAAGTTGACGCGGGTGACGTCGAGGACGATGCGGTTCTTGTCGTCAATGGTCTCGGGCTTGGCAGCGGGCGGCTTTGGTTGGGCGTGGAGCAGCGTGCAGGCGAGGAGGACGGCAAGACTTCGCATCATGATCACTTCTCCCACAATATCGAACTCGTGGCGGTGACGGAAGGTTCAAACGCGCTTTCCTTCAGCTTGAGCTCGGCGGACTCCCAGTATTGGAATGGCGCGTGGGAGCCGAAGAGCACGCGACCGGGACCCACGGCGGCGGCGAGGTCCGCCACGCCGCCCACACCTTCGCGCATGGCGATGTCCCACCAGAGGCGCCCTGTGGCCGCGAGTTCACGGAGCGCGGCGGGGAGCAGTTGGCGATTGTGATTGAGCAGGACAAGCCGGAGACCAGGGACTGAGTCGACCAGCGGCAGGAGCGGCCCCAGCGGCATCGCGGGCACTCTCATCCGGGGATGGTGCGTCCGTTCGTCTTCCAGTTGAACGGATAGCTGCACCACCAGGCGGAACGATGTGGCGGCTAACAGGAAGTCGCGGAGCGCCGGGCTATCGAGTGCGTAGCCGTGATAGCCGGGGTGCAGGCGGATGCCGGGCATGGCGTGCACTTCGCGGCAGCGGCGCAAGTCCTCGGACCATCCGGGCGCGCTGGGGTTCGCGGCGCCGAACGGCAGCAGGAAGCCTTCACGGTAGCGGTGACAGGCTTCGGCCAGACGGTCATTGGCGGCGCTGGTGTCGCGATGGAACACGCCATCGAAGTGCCCGGCCCAGGCCTGCCTGACCCCACGGCGCTTGAGTTCGGCAGCGAGCGTGGCGGTGCTGTCCCAAGGCAGGCGGCGGAAGGGCCAGCGGCCGAGCGTGACGTTGACGTCGATCATGCGCGGATCCCCTTCCGGGTGAGGATGGGGAGCAGCAGACGGCGGAGGTTGCCGCCGAGGATCAGGCCTCGGTCAGCGTTCGAGATGGCTGCTCCCATCACCTTGCCGAGCTGGGAGGCGAAGCTGCGCCCGCCGGCATCGCTGCCGTAGATCACGCGTTGGGCGCCGAGTTCGCGCACGGCCATTTCGACAAAGCCCGCCGTGGGTTCGGATCCCGCCAGATCGGCGGCAAGGTTGGGCTGGTGGCGAATGGCCAGGATGCCGGCTTCCCAAGCCCCGCCGGTGTGGCCGCAGATGAGCCTGGCGTTGGGGTGCCTGGCGGCGAGCGCGGCAACTTCCATGGGTGTGGATTCACCGGGCAGGTTGCCACCCGTCTTGAGCCCACCAGTCTTGAGCCAGGTGTGCTGGAAGACGACGGCCTGTTCCGCGGTGGCGGCTTTGACGATGGCGTCGAGCGCGGGGAGATGGGCCCGGGCGGCCACCCAGAGTTTGACCCCCACCATGGGTCCGTCGACGACGCAGCGGCGGAACTCGTCGAGCGAGGCGGCGGGGTGGCGGGGGTTGAGGTAGACGAAGCCGAGGAAGCGATCGGGGAATTGGCGGAGAACGGCCAGGACCTGATCGTTCTGCTCGCGGAGTTGCTGAGGGGTCGGGTCTTCAAGGAACGGGTAGCCCATGTAGAGGCACAGGCGTTCGATGGCGAGCCGGTCCGCGAAGCGGAGGAGATTTTCGGCGCGCTGTTCCGGGGTGCGGCCTTCGACGCCACTCAGGTGGCAGTGCAGGTCCCAGATCACTCAGACAGGGTATCGCAGGCGCGGGTGAGGGTGAGGCGGCGGCCGTCGGAGACAATGCGGATGAGGCCGGCCTGATCGGTGCGGAGAACGCGGGCGCCGGACTCTTCGAGGCGCTGGACAACCTCAGGGTGGGGGTGCCGGTAGCTGTTCTCGAACCCGGCCGAGATAAGGGCGAAGGTGGGCCGGGTGAGGGCGGCGAAATCGGGCGTGGTGGAGGTGCGGCTGCCGTGATGGGCCACTTTGAGGACATCGGCGCGTTCGAGCAGTCCTTGGGCGGCCAGACGCTGCTCCGTGGCGCGCTCGGCGTCACCGGTGAGCAGGAAGCGGTGGGCTCCGTGCTCCACCTGGAGTACCAGGGAGTCGTTGTTGTGGGCTCGCCCGGCGTCGTAATCCGGCGCGGGGGCGAGCACGCGGAGGTGCGCGGCGCCGAACCGGGCCACCTCACCCTGGCGCAGTTGCCGGATGCGGGTGCCGAAGCGCTGGGCGGCGAGGGCGGTTTCCTGCCAGACGGGGTCCGGCGGCGTCCGGCTGACCCAGAGTTCGGCCGGGCGGAAGTTGTCCAGGATGGAGGGTAGGCCCCCGATGTGGTCGGCGTGGGCGTGGGTGAGGACCACGATGTCGAGCCGGCGGATGGCGCGGGTCCAGAGGTAGCGGGAGACTACCTCCTCGCCGATGTCGTAGGCGGCCCGGGGCCGGTTTCCAAACGAAGCCAATCCGCCGGCATCGATGAGCATGAGCCGCCCGTCGGGGAAGGCGGCGAGGAGGCTATCGCCCTGGCCGACGTCGATGGCGGCGAGTTCGAAGCGGCCGGGTTCGAGAGCGGCCGGGAACGGGTGGGCCAGGATGAGGGCTAGCAGCCCGGCGGTGAGGGCGGCGGCGGGCAGCCGGAGGCGGGCATGGCGGAGCGCTGCGCCCAGCCCGGCGAGCGACAGAACGAAGCCAATCGCCAAGCCGAGGGGTGGCGCCGGGACGCGCAGGGAAGGTTCCCACGCTGCGTGCCAGGCCACCACGTCGCGGCTGAGACCGAGACAGAACACTGCCAATTGGGCGGCCCAGCCCCAGCCGGTGGCGGCGGCGAGGAAACCGAGCGGCACCACGGCTTCGAGCAGCGGTACCACCATCAGGTTCGCCGAAAGGCCGGAGAACGACAGGCGGTGGAAGTGGACCACCATGGGCAGGGCGAGGCCCAACTGGATGGTGGCAGAGACCAGGCCGACGTCGGCTATATAGAAGAAAACACGGAGGATGAAGATCTGCGCGGCGAGCACCCGGGGGAGTGGCAGGCGGGTCCAGAGGCTGATGGTCTCGGCGATCAATCTGGCTTCGTTTCGAAACTGGGCGGCCAGGGGCGGGTGGTTGAGATCGGCGCGGGGGTCGTGGAGGTTGGTGAGGGCGCGGACGCGGGGGGCGGTGAGGCGCTCGATGAGCGGCGCGGCCAGGGCGCCGATCGCGGCGACGGCGAGGAAGGAGAGTTGGAAGCTGGCTTCGAAGAGCTGCTCGGGATCGGCGAGAAGGAAGACGATGGCGACGGCGGCCAGGATGTTCAGGATACGGCCGCGGCGGTAGAGGGCCCGGCCCAGGAGGAAGAGCGTGAAGCCGCCCGCGGCGCGCAGGACCGGGGGCGTGGCGCCGGAAGCGAGGGCATAGAGCCAGGCAGCGGCGGCAGTGACCACCAGGGCCGCGAGTTCGGGAATCCGGACCAGACGGAGCAGGAAGAGGAAGACGGCGGCCATGACCGCGAGGTGGCTGCCGGAGATGACCAGGGCGTGGATGGTGCCGGTGCGGCGGTAGTCTTCGGTCCAGACGCGGTCGAGCCGGGCGGTGTCGCCGATGAGGATGGCCTGCATCATGCCGGCGGCGTAGCCGTCGCCGGGGTAGAGGGTTTCGATGCGGCGGGAGACGGCGGTGCGGACGGCGTAGATGGCGGACCAGAAGGGGGAGCCGCAGCCGTGGCCGGTGACCTGGACCGGGGCGCCGGGGCGCGCGGAGGCGGTCCAGTGGATGTGGCGGCGGGCGAGGTAGTGGACGAAGTCGAAGGAGCCGGGGTTCTGGTAGTTGTGCGGCTGGCGGAGGCGGGCGGTGAGTTCGACGCGCTGGCCGTAGGCGAGGGGGGGCGGGGGGTCGCCGGGGCGGAGCGGAAGGCTGACGCGGACGCGGGCGCCGGGGTCGAGTTCGAGGATGAACTGCTCGCGGTTGGGCTGGAGGGCGGGGGGTTCGACGACACAGCCGGCGAGGATGACGGTCTCGCCCGAGGCGGCGTCGAGTTCGGGGGGAGGCGGCGGGCGGTGGAAGGTGGCCGCGAGGGTGCCGAGGAAGAGCGCGGCGGCGAAAGCGCAGAGGGCGGTCAGGCGGTGTGAACCGATTCGCCACGCGAGGGCGGCGAGGGCGAGGAAGGAGAGAATGAGGAGCGCGGTTTCGTCAAGGTGGAAGGGGACAATGCGGGCGAGGACGATGCCGGCGGCGAGGGAGGCGGCGGCAGGCAGAAGGGGTTCTCGCATGGCCGGGTCTCCAGAAGGTAGTGGCGTGGGGGTGGGATTATTCTCCGGAAAATCGGGCAGTGCGGGTGGATGGAGAATCCCTACGCAACCCGGGATTGGTAAAGGAGCAAGGCTTTGCGGGGGGCGAGGCCGAAGGGGCGCCGAGGCACTTGGCCGTAAGCTATCGTCAAGGCGGGCGCCAGACGCGGATCTTGAAAGTTGATGGAGGCGATGCGCACGATCCCCGCGGTTTTCTCAGGCTGCGCGAAGTGAAGCGCAGATTTCAAAGAACCAGGCCGGCATCGGATGGTCCAGGTCCCAGTAGATGCTCATCGGACGGCTTCCGGAATGGGAAACGTAACGAAGCGGCCCGAGGAACAGGAAAGGGGCGCCCGGCTTCGACCGGACGAACAATAGGAAACTTGCGCCGTTCTCCCGCTGGCGTGTGTACCGCTGGCCGGTCGGAGAGTTCTCGCTGGTGGTGCTCTGAGATTGCCAATGGAACCGTGTGGGACTCAGCGCAAAGTCCTCATAGCGGGTCGAAGGCGAAAAGGTCTTCTCAGACTTGTCCAATGTCACGAAGAAAATCTCGGTATTCGATGATTCAATCCACAAGCGGCCGGTCTGCGTGTGGCGCGCCCCAACAAGCGCCGGCAGACCCAGTGCTACCAGAACTTCGTCGCGGGTGTATTGGCGGTGGAGGAAGAGCGGGCAGTCGTCTAAGCTAAGTAGGGTTTTTCGTCAGTGTGCAGGTTCACGCGATCCAGCAGCGCGTCGCAAAGTTCATTGAACTCGCCGCGTGCCGACGCATTCTGCCGTAGCCTCTTCAACCCCGCGGCCCAATCGCTACCTTGCTGTCGTGCCTCGCTCTGGAGCAGCCGGAAGGTGAGCATCTCGACCATCCGCCTTTCGAGCGGAGGGGCCGAGTCTGTTAGAAACTGGCCATTGCTCATCTGATCGAGATAGAAGCGGAGTCGACGAACAGAATCGATGTGAAGCAGGAGTTGGAAGCGTTTCGACAGATTGGCTTCGATCTCCGCCGGTGGCTCAGTCAGGAGGTGCCCTTCGTTGAGAAGAGCATGCCAACCTCCGACCGAAGGCTTGTATACGTCGGTAAGCTCATATCGCGTTTCGGCGAGGTATTCGATCAAGGTGGGGCAACGCCCGAGCTGGCCAGCCAGGGCCTTGAGCTCCGCGACCATCCTGGCGGGGCTCACCTGCAACTGCGCCTTCAGATTCTCCAGGACGACTTTCCGGGACTCTTTGTCGAGTCGAAAATAGCAGTTTCCGGGAAGCCGCGTGATCCCCGTCTCTATCTGCCGAACAACCTGTTGGCGCGTTCCACCAAACAACGCGCGAAACCGTTGGTCGAAGCGGAACTCACGCCTCTGGTTCCCGATGAAATCCAGCACAAGGCAGCTGGTCTTGCCAGTGTCCAATCGAAGCCCGCGGCCCAGCTGCTGGAGAAAGACTGTCGCACTCTCTGTGGGCCTGAGGAAAAGTACGCAATCGACAGCAGGGATATCCACACCCTCGTTGAAAAGGTCAACAGTAAACAGAACGTTCACTTCCCTATCGCGCAGCATCGAGGCGGCTTGGGCCCTCTGGTCGGTTGGGGATTCACTGGTGATGGCCAATGCCGCTATACCCGCGTCGCGAAACGACTGGGCCATGAACTGCGCATGGGCGATGCTCACGCAGAACCCCAGCGCCCGTGCCAGGCGCCAATCGCCATAGAACTCACAGAACTCGCCTATGATCAAGTTCGCCCGGCGCGTGTTGCCGAGGTAGCGCTGTTCGAGTTCGCCGATGGCGTACGACCCACGGTTCCAGGACAGTTCAGAGAGGTCGACACCATCGTGGACGCAGTAGTAGTCGAACGGCACCAAATACTGACGTTCAATCGCGTGCCAGAGACGCATTTCGTCGGCAATTCGATCGTCGAACCACGGCAGGATGCTTTCTCCATCCATGCGTTCAGGCGTGGCGGTGAGCCCCAAGAGGATGCGTGGCCGGAGAGAGGCGACGATTTCTCGATAGCTGCCCGCAGGCACATGGTGTGCTTCGTCGAGCACGGCATACTCCCAATGTCCCGCGCCATGGGATCCGAGGAGACCTCGGCTATGAAAGCTCTGGATCGTCGCGAAGAGGTGATCGTAGCTGGTCGGCTCCTCTCCGCCCACGAGTAAGTCACCGAAGGACTCGTCGCGTAAGATATGGCGGAACCGGTCGCGTGCCTGGCGCAGCAACTCCTCGCGATGGGCCAAGAAGAGCAGCCGAGGCCGACGCCCTGAGAAAGGTTGGCGCGCATAGTCGAATGCTGCGATCAAAGTCTTGCCAGTGCCGGTTGGAGCGACGACAAGGTTGCGGAAATGTTCTCTGTCGACCCGCTCCGCTTCCAACTGGTCGAGAGTGGCTTGCTGGTAGGGATGCGGCCGGAGATCGAAAAACACCGGCGCACCAGAGCCTTTTCGACCGGGTCCCTGACGGGCATATTCCAAAGAAAGTCTGACCCGGCGGCAAAAGTCTTGGTCGTCTGGCCGGAATCGCTCAAACTCTTCATCGCACCAAAGGGAGTCAAAGGCGCCGCGGAAGCGTTGGATGATATGCGGAGCCTCGACCTCGCTCAGCTTGACCGTCCATTCGATACCGTCTTCCAGCGCAGGGCCGGACAGGTTGGCTGAACCCACATAGACGCTGCTGAAGCCGTTATCCCTCTGGAAAAGCCAAGCCTTAGCGTGCAGACGACGGCGGCGCCCGTCAAGTGAGATTCGTAACTCGACGTTGGGCAACCGGGAAACCTCCTCGATAGCTCGGAAATCCGTGGCTCCGATATAGGTTGTCGGGAGTAGCCGGATAGGAACCCCCCGGCCCGCGAGTTCGTGGAAAGCGCCCTTCAGGCGCTGCCAACCTCGCCACTGGACAAAGCTAACCACCATGAATACACGGTCGGCCGTCGCCATCTCGCGTTCGAGGTCAAAGCCGAGCCGAGGTTCATCCAAGGCGTACGGTCTCCGCCGGTCGCGACACTTCATTGAGGGGGACTGGTTGGGCCGGAAGTAGACCACCCTGCGGCCGGAATCTCACCTTCCGGCCCAAGTGTCCCAGCGGGTGGCGGCGTCGCGGAGTACTTCTTCGACGTCTCGCTGGAGGAGGTAGCCGGATTGGACCAGGGCGGCGGCGGCGGATCTTACCTTATTCAGGTAGCCTTCCCGGGTGGGGTAGCGTTCTTCGATGGAGGGGCGGGGGTCGCCGGATTTCTGGCGTTCGGCTTTGGTTCTGGCGAAGGGGAAGGTGGAGCCCACCATGTCGAAGACTTCGCCCACGCCTCCGATGGCGGCGTCGCGGTAGTTCCAGCCGGTGTAGGTGGCTAGCGGCACGGTGACCAGGGGCATGCGGATGCCCGAGGTCTCATTGCCGTCGGTGTCCACTTGCGGCAGCAGCACGGGGAAGGGTTTGCCGGCCTTGGGCGGCTCCTGGGTGACGATGCCTTCGGTGGCGAACCGGGGGCCGAAGTCGAGCCTGGAGCCGGTTTGCAGGCGGGTGGGCGGCACCGCCCCGGGGACCTTGGGGAAGTTCAGGGCTCCGGGCGCCACCAGTTGATCCTTGTCGATGCGCGGGTAGGCCGAGGCCGGCGGCTCGACGCCTTCCGTGACCCAGCGGTTGAACGAGCCTAACAGCGCCCGCATGGGGTAACGGTAGTTATTCGAGTTCGCCAGGTTCGTGGTACCGGCGGGGCGTGCCGGCGGGAAGGCTCCGGGGCCGTGCTGGGTCCCGGTGAGAAAGTAGACACGGGTATCTTTGGGCAGCGGCGCATCGGACTTACCATCGGCGCCCGAGTGAATGAGCGCGGCGGCGCGGCCCAGATACTCGTACGAGCCGTTGGTGTAGAAGATTTTGGGTAATACGTTTTCCGCGGCGGCCTTGCCCAGCAGCGATCCCCGGGCGCCGGTTTCGGGGTCCGTCTGTTCGAGATCGGTGAACGGGAAGATATCCGTCGGGTAGTCGTGATTCATGAACGGATGGCCGTCGCGCGAGGCCTGGGCGAAGCGGTGATTGAAGCTGCCGCGGCCGGCGCCGGCGACATGCGCCCAGACGCCATCGAACACCTTGCGGTCCTTTTCGTCCTTGTTGAAACCGTAGTAGAGGTAAGCCCGCAGGAAGCGGCCGCTTTGGGAGGTGCCGAAGCCGATGGCACGCTTCAGGTGGCGGCTCTGATCGCCCAGCAGGGTGACACCATTGCCGCCGTACTTGAGGAACGAGATGAGGTCGCGCACGGCCGCGGGGCCGAGTCCCACCAGGGCGGGGTTCTTCGCGGTGTAGACAACCTCATAGATGCGGCCCGGCTCGAAGCCGGTGGAAAGGAAGACGTGGCCGGGGTCGGCGACGGGCTTGCCATCCACGTCGCGGGCGAACTGCCAGGACTTGCGCGGCAAGGCACGGGGCTTCCCGTTCTTGCCGTCCTTGACGGTGAGTTGAATGGCCGGGTCGGCCGGGTTGGCTGCTTCGTAGGGAACGTGATTGCGGTCAGCGAGGGAGTGGCTGAACTGCTTCTTCGACGTGATGATCTCAGAGCGCACGAGTCCGGTGAGGGCCTGGCCGTTCTGTGTGGCCACGGGCGCAAAGAGGCGCAGACGATAGGGGTCATTGTCGGCGGGCACGTCGAATTGCCAGCCCACCCAGACGATGGTGTAGCCGTCCTCAAGAAGCATGCCATCGCCCATGTCCTTCGCCGACTGGGGGTTGAGGCCGCCGCCGCCGAAGTTGAACATGCCGAGCAGCCCTTTGTTGCCGCGGTTGGAGACTTCAAAGAGGATGGTGCCGTTGCCTTGGGCGGGGTTGCGGGGCTTGAGAACGTAGAGATCGGCTGAGAACTCGACGAGGCCGGCTTCGTTGCGCGGCGCCAGATCGATGTCGGTGATGATGCGGTTGGCGGGCAGTTTGGGATCGACGGCGAAATGGGCGCGCGCCACGATGCGTTCGTAGGCGCCCGCCTTGCCGAACGCTTTGCCTTCGGCCAGATCGGTCCGTTCCTTCAATTCGACGCGCACCAGGCCGCAGAGGGCGGCTCCGGCGGCCAGCAGTCCCGTGGCAAGCAGGTTGAACATCATAGAAGGCCATTATAGGCTTGCGGGGGGATTTTGTTCACACCGGCTGATATACTTCATCTCGGGCCGCTTGCGGGCCAATAAGGATATTGCATGACCAACATCACACGGATCTTCGCGGGCGCGGTTGCCGCGCTGCTTGCCCCGGCCGCGGAACTGCCGCCTGCCGCCAAGGTGAAGGTGGACTTCAATCGCGACATCCAGCCGCTGCTTGAAGCCAAGTGCCACTCCTGCCATGGGGCCAAGCAGCAGCAATCGGGCCTGCGGCTGGACAAGCGGCAGAACGCACTGCGCGGCGGCGACTATGGACCGGTGATCGTGGCGGGGCAGAGCGCGGAAAGCAAGCTGGTGAAACGTCTGGTGGATGGGGCGGGCGGCATGATCATGCCCCCCACGGGCGCGTTGGCGGCGCATGAGATCGGCCTGATTCGCGCCTGGATCGACCAGGGGGCGGACTTCGGCAATGTCGAAATCAAGGAAGAGAAGCCGGCGCCGGTGGACCCGGCGGTGACGGCGTTGATCAGCGCGGTGAAGGCCCGGGACGAGGCGGCGATGGGACGGATTCTGGCGGCGTCGCCCAAGGCGGCCACCGGGACGGACGCGGGGGGATCGACGGCACTGCACCACGCGGCGGCGTTCGGCACGGCAGGGATCCTGAAGACGCTGCTGGAACGGGGGGCGGCGGTGGAGGCTCGCAACCGGTTTGGGCATACGCCGCTGCACTGGGCGTTCGCGCATCCTGACCACGTGAAGCTGCTGGCTGAGCGCGGAGCCGACATCAACGCCCGCGCCAGCAACGGCCGCACGGTTCTATTCCTGGCCGCCGCTCAACGCGAGAGCGACACGGTGCTGCGTTTCCTGCTTTCCAGGGGAGCGGACCCCAATCTGGCGGCAACGAACGGCGACACGCCGCTGATGGCTGCATCGGCGAATGGCGAGACCGGCATGATGCGGCTGCTGCTGGATCACAAGGCCAAGGTGAATGCGGTGAGCGGCACCGGGTCCACGGCGTTGATCAAGGCATCGGCCAGCACGAATCCGCGAGCGGTGGCGATGCTGATGGCCGCCGGGGCGGACGTGAAGACACGCACCAAGTTGAACGAAACCGCGCTCCACGCGGCGTCCACGGCGGGCAGTGAGGAGACGGCGCGGATGCTGATGGACAAGCAGGCCGATATTCACGTGCGCGATGTGCGCGGCTATTCGGCGCTGATGTACGCCGCGTATTCCGAAGAGACTCCGGCGGGAATCGTGAAGATGCTGCTTGAGAAGGGCGCGGACCGCGCTGTCACCGGCGAGGGCGAGACGCCGGTGAGCCTGGCGGCCAAGCGCGGCGACACGGAAGTGGCCCGGCTGCTGGGAGTTCCGGAAGACGTCCGGCGTCAGGGCGGAGTGGCGCCGCTTCCACGGGCTCGCGCGGCGGGGCAGCCCGCACAGGCGGCGGAGCGGGCGCTGGCGTCATTGGCGCCGCAGAGCGCGACGTTCATCAAGAAATCGGGATGCAATTCGTGCCACAACCAGTTTCTGCCTTCGGCCGCGCGCGGCCTGGCGCTGGAGCGCGGGTTGCGGGCACCGGCGGCGATCGAACAGCTTGGGCTGGAGCAGGCCGAGCGGTACTCAGAGCGTGCCATCGACATGACCGTGGCGGGCGTGGGCAGCGTGGGTTATGAGCTGTTCGACTTCGCGATGAATCATCGTCCGGCGAACGCCTATACCGATGCGGTGGCGCACTACGTGCGGGCGATGCAGCTTCCCTCCGGCGGCTGGCAGACGCTGGCGATCCGCCCGCCGATGAGTTGGGACAACTTCATCACCACGGCCATGGCGGTGAACGTTTTGAGGGTTTACTCCCCGGCGGGCCAGAAGCAGGATACGAAGGAACGGCTGGAGCGGGCGGCGAGGTGGCTGGATGCGACCGAGGCCCGCAACACGCAGGAGAAGGCGTTCCGGTTGCTGGGCCTGGTGTGGGCGAACGGCCCCGCGGCGGCCGTGGATCGCGCGGCAAGCGCACTGTTGGCTGCGCAGCGGGCCGATGGCGGCTGGTCCCAGTTGCCGGCGATGGGCAGCGACGCCTATGCGACCGGCCAGGCGTTGTATGCGCTGCAGGTGGCAGGGCGGGGCCGGCAGACGGCGGCATTCAGAAACGGCATGGCGTATCTGTTGCGCACGCAGGCCGAAGACGGGACCTGGCACGTGCGGACGCGGTCGATTCCGATTCAGCCGTATTTTGACGCCGGATTCCCGTACGCCCACGATCAGTGGATCAGCGCGGCGGGCACAAGCTGGGCGGCGATGGCGCTGACGCTGGCTGCCGAGGCACCAGCCAAGCTGAGCCGCGGCGAATAGTCACGCCCCAGGCGAGGGCGCGCCGGCCGAGCGCTGCGCTTCCCCCATGGCCTGCTCGAAGGCGTCCAGGCGTGCGGTCATCCTGTTCTGCACAACAGCCTGGAATTTTCCGGCGAGTTCGAGCAGCGCTCCGGTTGGTCCCTTCAGTTCCCATGCGAAGGCCAACGGCGAGAGAGTGGGTGAATCCTGCTGCTCGACGATGAGGCCGTTGCGGATGGTGAAGACCGACTCGATGACGTAGTCGACGCGGGAGAAGCGGCTGGGGGAGTAGACCGCGCGATACCTGGCGGTGACGGTGTCATGGCCCATGGCGACGATCTCGTACCACGGCACCTCAATGGGCCTTTTCCTGCTTCCGAAGGGCACGGTGAACCAGTGCCACATGGAAAAGACCCGCCTGCCACGCAGGTCGGGGAAGGCAAAATCATGAAAGCGGACTTCTGGGTCCAGGAGACTCCACATCTCCCGGTACCGGTGCCCTTTGTACGCCTCCAGGAAGGCGATGACGACATCGCGATGACTCATGTTCCGGGCTTCCTTCTGTCCTCCGGGGATCATGGCGCCGCCCTCTCGCAAGAACTGGCCCCTGGGTTGAGAACGCGGGGGGGCTTCGATTTCCGCCCGTCGCCGGAGATTTCCGGGCTTGGCCCGGCGGATTGACGGTTGGGGTGTCCGGTTGACCACTTGAGGCGTCCGGTTGACCTGCTTGAGACGTCAGGTTGTCCTTGCTTGAGGCGTCAGGTTGACTAGGCGCCGCGCCAATTCCTACAATGGAGGTGTCCGAGGAGGCCACATTTGCTACGTTCTATCGGTCTGCCTGAACTGATCCTCATCCTCCTTGTCGCCGTTCTGCTGTTCGGTGGCAAGAAGATCCCCGAAGTTGCCAAGGGGCTGGGTGAGGGCATCCGCAATTTCAAGAACTCCCTTAAGGGCGGCGAGGAAAAGCCGGCCGAAGAAAAGAAGCAGGCTTAGGCGGCTTCCGGCCCCGCTCGTTGTTTGAGCGCCGGCCTCACTCGGTTCCCTCCCCCGGGCCGGTCAGGATCACCTGGTTGCGAATCAGATTCTGACAAGCTTCTTGAAAAACTGACGAAAAATCAAAAGCCCCGTTGCTCCTTGGAGCGCCGGGGCTTTTGACTTCGCGTCCTGATTTCCCGAATCGTTACTTTTTCTTCGGCGGGACGACGGCGTCTTTGAGCGCCTTCGCCACGCGGAACTTCACCACCTTCTTGGCCGCGATCTTGATGGCCGCGCCCGTCGCCGGATTCCGGCCCATGCGGGCCTTACGCTCCACGCGGACCAGGCGGCCAACGCCCGGCACCACGAACAGGCCATTCTTCTTCGCTTCCCGGACCGCGGTGGCCGCCAGAGATTCAAGCACGCCTTTTGCCTGCTTGCTGGTAATTCCGTTTGCCGCCGCCAGTTCCTTGATCAGTTGCGTTTGCGTCAACTTCGCTGTTGCCATAAAGCTCCTTCTGGACTCTTTTTTCTCTCTCACGTCCCCGGCGTGCCCATCAACGAAAGCTGGCCAGGACCACGTACAACAGTGTGTCCCGAACCCTGCAAAGGACGTTTCGCAATCACATCATACGGGATTGCGAAGCCGATGTAAAGCGAAAAATGCAAAAAAAGCCCGAAAAATGGCCATTTCACGATCCAAACATTCAGGATCTCGAATGTTTTAAACATTTTGGGCGGTGAACGCCGTGAATTCGCGGTCCGGGTCAGAGCCCTTCCCAGGGCACCTGGGCGGTGATGGTGCGGCCGGTGCGCACGCCGGCGATGAAGGGAGTGTAGAAGCGAATCTGATAGCCCGAGATGGTCACCTGGATGCGGTCCGCGGTGGTGCCGGAGTCGCGGCGTTCGACGGCAATATGGGATGCGGTGAGATCGTAGGGGGCCGTGGCGCCGACTGGAGGCGGAGTGGACTGGTAGAGAACCACGTTGCGGATGGAGGTGGCGTTATTGCCATGGACGGCGCCCCAGCGCGCGCCGGCGCGGGCGCGCTCCACCAGCGCCTGCTCCTGAAGCAGCACCTGTCCCACATCCACGGTTCCGATGAGAATGGTCAGCAGCAGGCCGAGCGTCAGAGCCCCTTCCAGCATGGCTCCACCCTTTTCACGATGCCCGCGGCGTCTCCGTTGAGGGGTCATGGTGGTGCTCCCTTCAGGGCGCGGCATAGCGCCCCATGTAGTCGAACGTCATGGCCGGCTTGTCCGTGAGCGTGAAGTTGCCGAAGATTGTGGAGACCGTGTAGCCGCTGACCGCGACGGTCATGACGCCGGGCAGCCCATCCTCCGCGCCCACCGTCAGGGTGACTTGAGACGGCGAAAGGCCGGAGACGGTGGCCGGTGTGAGGACGCCAATCGCTCCCGGCGTGGTGATGCCGATGGCGGGCGACGGAGTTCCATAGGCCACCATGTTCTGAACAGCCTGGCGGAAATCGGCGCTTGGCGTGGCGCCCGCGGCGTCGAAAGTCTTGAGGGAAGCGTAGCGAGCGCCCGCGCGGACATGATTGGCGAGCTGGTTGTAGGTCCAGAGGGCATAGCCGAACTGGAAGACTCCGGTGAACAGAGGAACGATCACACCCACCGAGAGGGCGAACTCCACCAGCGCGCTACCACGCCGGCCGCGATTGTTGTCCTTGCGGGCCTGCATCAGTCCACCAGCCTCACCACGTAAGCGCCGGTGGCTTCCACACCCTTGTACCGGCTGCCCTGCACCCAGGAACCGACATATTCCGCGCACCATGGATTGTTACCTCCGCTGTTGTACTGATTGGCGGGCCGCAGAAAGAATGCCCCGATCTGAACGATCTGGTAGGACGGCGATCCGCGGTTGACCGGCGCCGCGACCAGGCGGCGGCCGTTGCCGTTGCCGGCAGCCAGATAGTTGGCATAGGTGGCGGCCGTGGTGTTGGTATCCTGCGCGATCCGCGCCTCCAGCGCTGAGAGCATGGTCTGCTTGGCGCCGCCGGTCATGTTGACGATATCGCCGACGGTGCGCGTCACCGACTGGTAGTCGGCCACGATGGTGGCCCGGATGATCGACGCGCTGGTGCTTTCGATGAAGCCGCGTTCGGATCCTCCGCCCGCCTGGGCAAGATCGATCACGGCAGCCGTATCGTCACCCGCGCAGACGTTGCGGCCCGGACGCGGATTGGCTGCCCAGCGCAACGTGTAAACCTGCCCAACGGTCAATCCGTAGTGCGGCCCGGTGTTGTTGTGCGCGAACGGAGAGAAGGGGAACAGCCCTTCGCTAAACGATGTCTTGAGCAACTGAGTTGCAACCGCGGACGCCTGCACTTGCGATGAACTGCTTCCCGTGATCACCGGCATGAAGTAAACCGGCAGGGAGACGGTGGTGGTGACCTTGACGAACTTGATCCCAACGGGCGAAACCGGCGCGGTCTCCCAGGGTCCGGCGGCCGAGGGACTGAAGCGAAGTTCGGTGCTGGTAAAGGTCCTGGTGCCGAAAGCCCAACGGTTTGTGTTCAGCCCAGGCGTGGCTTGGGCCCGCGTGATGCCACTTGCGGTTCCGTCCAACGTCAGAGCCGCGGCCAGCGCTACCGAATCGACATAGGCTTGCGCCTCGTTCTTGGTGATGAACGCCCGTCCAAGATCCACGGCCAGACCAACGGCTCCGACGGTGACGCTGAGAGTGATCCCGACCGTGACCAGCGTGAAACCACGCTTACCGCCGCGCCGGGCTCGATCATGCCGCTGCTTTGAATCAGGCACGGGACCGCATCTCCTAAACCAACTGTACGCGACGGGTGGTTCCCGCAAAATAGGACGGAAGCCTTAGAGGCATGTGGAATCCCACTCAGAGGCTCGCTGGGAAAAGATGGTGGCCCCGGTTGTATTTGCAACTCAGTTGCAGTATTCTCGAACTATGGTCCTTCTGGCGTTGACCGCGGCGGCCTTGGGTCTGGCGCAGTCCGGCGAGATCACGGGAACGGTTGCCGATGCCACTGGCGCGGCGATCGCCGGCGCCAGGATCCGTGTTTCGCGGGCCGATTCGAGCGAAGCAACGGAAGTGGTCTCCTCGGAGGCGGGCATGTTCCGGATCGGCGGCCTGGCAGATGGAAGGTATCAGCTTCGCGCAACCTTCGAAGGATTTGCCCCGGAAACCACCACCGGCCTGATCATTGAAGCGCCTTTGCGCGGCGCCCATGCCGCCATCATTCTGCGCCCGGCCGCGATGACGGATCAGGTGGCGGTCTCGGCGCGCCTGATACCCGGGGCCACGGAGCAGGCGGCGCGGATTCCGGGCTCGTTCGACGTGGTGGATGCAACCCTGTTCCAGGCCAGCCGGCCTTCGACGTTCGAGGAAGTGCTGCGCAAGGCGCCCGGCGTCTACGCCCGCCCCGAAGAGGGTTTCGGCCTGCGGCCCAACATCGGGATTCGGGGGCTGAACCCGGCCCGCTCCTCGCGGGTGCTTCTGCTGGAAGACGGCGTCCCGCTCTCCTACGCTCCCTACGGCGACAACGCGTCCTACTACCATCCGTCCGTCGACCGCTACGAAAGCGTGGAAGTGGTGAAGGGCGCGGGCCAGATTCTCTACGGACCCATGACGGTGGGCGGTGTCATCAATTACGTTACGCCCACGATCCCCGGCGGCCGCGAGGGCTTGCTGGCGCTGACAGGCGGCAACCGCGACTACCTGAATGGCCACATGCGCTACGGGGGACTGTTCGGCCGCACGGGACTGTTGTTCGACTTTGTGCGGAAGCAGGGCGAAGGATCCCGCGATCACACCTCGAGCGAACTGAACGACTTCAACTTCAAGCTGCTCACGCCGGCCGGCGCGCGCCAGACCATTTCGATCCGGTCCAACCTTTATACGGAGGACTCAAACGTCACCTACAGCGGCCTGCGCCTGAGCGAGTACCTGGAGAATCCACGGCAGAACCCCTTCCGCAACGACTTCTTCACCGGGCGCCGCTTTGGCGCCGCGCTCACGCACTCGATGATCTTCACGCCGGCGGCGGTGCTCACAACGCACGTCTATGGTTCCACCTTTTCGCGCGACTGGTGGCGCCAGTCGAGCAACTCGGCGCAGCGGCCCAACATGGCGGCGAACCCGGTCTGCGGCGGGATGGCAAACCTCCTCACAACCTGCGGGAACGAAGGCCGGCTTCGCGACTACGCGACGTGGGGCGTCGAGCCGCGGCTCCGGCTGTCCAGCCGGATGATCGATACCGACCTGGGGGGGCGGGTGCATGTCGAGGTCCAGGAACGCCTTCAGGAGAACGGACTGATGCCCACGGCGCGCAGCGGCGCGCGGGTGGAGAACAACCGCCGCGACAACACGGCCGTTTCGGGCTTTATCCAGAACCGCCTGCGGTGGCGCAGCCTGACGGTGACACCGGGCTTGCGTGTGGAGCATGTCCGCTACCGGCGCCTGAACCGCCTGTTCAACGGCGGCGCGGGGATCGCCGGCCGCACGCAGCTCACCCAGGCGATCCCCGGTCTGGGCGTGGCGTGGAACCCGGCCAAGGCCATTACCCTGTTTGCAGGCGCTCATCGGGGCTTCGCACCGCCGCGCACCGAGGACATCATCAACAATAGCGGCGGTTTCGTGGAACTCGATCCCGAACTGAGTTGGAACTACGAGGCCGGCATGAGGGCACGGCTTGCTCGGACAGCCTCCGTGGAAGCAACCTGGTTCCGGCTGGACTATCAGAACCAGATCATTCCGGCGAGCCTGGCCGGAGGCGTTGGCGCGGCGCTGACCAGCGCGGGGCGCACGTTGAACCAGGGGCTGGAGACCGCTTTCCGCGGCGAGACCCGGAGCCTGGCGCGGCTGGGAGGCAGTTTCTGGGTCCGCACGGCGGTGACGTGGATTCCGGTGGCGCGGTTCGAGGGCCGGCGCCTCAGTTCGGTGCCCGGCTTCGGGGGTGTGACGGTTTCGGGCAACCGTCTTCCTTACGCATCACGGTCCCTGGTGAACGCCACGCTCGGCTACAACCATCGCCGGGGCGCGAATGCGCAGATTGAAGCGGTGCAGACCAGCCGGCAGTTCGGCGACGATCTGAACACCATCAACCCGTCGCCCGACGGGCAGCGGGGCGCGCTGCCAGGGTATACGCTGTGGAACGCCACGGTTAACGTGCCCATCGAAGCCTGGCGCACGACGCTGTTTATCACTTCGAAGAATCTCTTCGACCGCACGGTGCTGGTGGACCGGGCGCGGGGCATGTTGCCGGGCTCGCCGCGTCTGGTGCAGGCGGGATTGCGGTTCACGTTTTAAAGAGGTGTTCGCATCTGGGACCGCCGGTCCCACGGGCGAGATTTCGGACCCTCCTGGCACATTTCTAAGCCGTTGAAATCAGGCCGCTTTCCGGACGGCGGCGAACGTGCCCAGACAGGCCCCGGGAGAAACCGCCCGATGCACTCACTGATTCAGAACATCCGCCACGGGTTTCGGATGTTGCTCAAGAGCCCCGGCTACACCGCCGCGGGGATTCTGGCCCTGGGCATCGGCATTGGGGCCAACACAGGGATTTACAGCATTGCCGACATCCTGGTTTCGCGGCCGCTGCTCTTGCCGGAGTTGGACCGGATGGTCTACGTGATGGAGAACCTCACCAGTTCTCCGCTGCTGCGCGAGGATCTTTCGCCGCCGGATTTTGAGGACCTGCGGGCCCAGACCCGGACCCTGGATCACCTGGCGATGGTGGACTACAACACGGCCAACCTGACCGGCGACGGCGAGCCGGAGCGGGTGGAGGTGGCGAACGTTTCGGCCAGCTTTTTCCCGGCCATGGGCGCGCCGATGGTGGTGGGGCGGCCGTTCACGGAGACGGAAGAGCGCAACCGCGTCAAGGTGGCGGTGCTGGCACACGGCCTGTGGGAGCGGCGGTTCGGCGCCAACCCGAACGTCTTAGGCCGGACCATCGAACTGAGCGGCGTTCCGCACGATATCGTTGGGGTTGCGCCCCGCGAGTTCCGTTTCCCGCCCGAAGCGGAGGTATTCGCCCCGGTGGTGATCGCCGAGCGGGACCGGGCACGGCGCGATGCGCACTATCTGACGGTGATCGCGCGCCTGAAGCCGGGTGTTTCGAACAAGGAAGCGAATGCGGAACTGGTGGCGTTCGGGCAGAACCTGAAGCAGCGGTTTCCTGAGAACCACGCGCAGCGGGGAGCCCGCGCTGTGCCACTGGCGGAGCAGGTGGGGGGCGACCTGACGGCCGTCTACACACGGATGATGATCGCCGCGGCGGGGGTGCTTCTGCTGATCGCATGCGCGAATGTGGCGAATCTGCAGTTCGCCCGTCTTTCCAGCCGTTCGCGGGAGATCGCGGTGCGTGCGGCGCTGGGCGCGGACCGGTGGCGGACGCTGCGGCTGCTGTTGACCGAAAGTGTGCTGCTTTCGCTGCTGGGTTCCGTGGTTGGACTCCTCTTCGCGGTTTGGGCCGTGGACCTGACGCGTTCATTTCTGCCCGGCGAAGTGAAGGTATTCATACCGCGCTGGGACGACATGAGTATGGATTGGCGGGCACTGCTGTATATGATCGCCACGGCGCTGGCTGCCGGTGTTGCCGCCGGTGCGGCGCCGGCGTTCTTAGGCACTCGCATCCAGCCGGGTGAAGCTTTGAAGGAGGGTGGGCGCACCTCCACCAGTGGACGGCGCCGGCGGTGGCTCAGGGCCTCGCTTGTGGTGGGGCAGATGGTGCTGGCCGTGGTGCTGCTGGTGATGGCGGGACTTCTGGTGAAGGGCTTCAACCGGATGAGCGTACCGAAGCCGAACCTGGACGCGGCGCAGGTGATGACTTTCCGCGCGGCGCTCTCCGAATCCACGTATGCGAAGAATCCCGATGTGCTCAACTTCCACCGGCGCCTGGCCGGTGAGATGAGCGCGGTGTCGCAGCGCATGGAGTGGTCCGTGGTGACCGCGTTGCCATACAACAACAATTCGAGCAGCTTCCCCATCGAGATCGAGGGGCAGCCCGCGGCGCCCGGGCAGCCGGTGACCATTCAGCATCAATCCGTGAGCCCGTCGTACTTTCACAACATGCGCATCCCGATCGAACGCGGGCGCCCATTGGCCGACACCGACGATGAGAACGCGGCGAAAGTGTGTCTGGTGAGCCGGGCGTTCGCGGACAGGCACTATCCCGGGCAGGACCCGCTTGGCAAACGTGTGCGCGTGGCCTCAACGCCGGATGCCCCCTGGTACGTGATTGTGGGCATCGCGGGCGACCTGTTTCACAATTCAACGGACCGCGGCCCGCGGCGCACCATTTATAGAAGCATCTGGCAGAACCCGCCACGGTCCTTCGATGTGATCGCCCGCGCTTCCGTGCCACCGCAGACGTTGGCCCCCGAACTGCGCGCGGCTATGGCGCGTGTGGACCGCAAGCAGCCTCTTTACCGCATGCTGGCTTACCAGCGGGTGATCGACAATCATCTGTCCGGTTTCCGTTACATCGCCTCGATGATGGGCGTTACCGGATTTCTGGCCATCATCCTGGCCGCGATCGGCACCTTCAGCCTGATCTCATTCGCCGTGGCTGAGCGCACACACGAGATCGGCGTCCGCGTGGCGTTGGGCGCCGACCCGGCGGCGGTGGTGCGCATTGTGCTGCGCCAGGCGCTGGTGCTTCTGGGCACAGGGGCTGGGGTTGGGCTGATCTGCGCGTGGGCGGCCGCGCAGGCGATGGCGGGTGTTCTGTTCGGCGTGGCGCCCAATGACCCCGTGACGCTGGCCTGGGTGGTGGGAATCATTCTGATTTCCGGCTTCGCGGCCTGCTGCGCGCCGGCGCTGCGCGCTCTGCGGGTGGATCCGATCACGGCGCTGCGGAACGAGTAAGATGATGTCCGTGAGAGTCGCATGGCGCGGTCTGGCACGGCGGCCCGGTTTCACGGCGGTGGCCGCGGCCACGCTGGCCGTGGGCATTGGCGCATCGACTGCGGTGTTCAGCCTGGTGGAAGAGATCCTGCTGCGGGACTTGGGCTATCCCGATCCGGACCGCCTGGTGGTGCTCTTTGAGAAGCGCACCCGGGAAGGCATGACGCGGGGCCAGATCTCGCCCGGGCACTTCTACGATCTGGCCGACCGCGCCAACCCGTTCTCCGGTCTGGCGGGATTTGAGAGCACCGTTTTCAATCATGTCTCAAGCGCGGGCGCCGAGCGGATCAACGGCGCGGCGGTGACGGAGAGCTACTTCGACCTGCTGGGAGCCCGGACGGTGCCGGGACGCCTGTTCGAGGCCAACGCGCCTCGGCAGGTGCTGGTGAGCGACAGCTTCTGGCGGCGGCGGCTGAATGCGGACCCGGCGATCGCCGGGCAGCCGATTGCATTGAACGGAGCCGCGTACACGGTGGCCGGCGTGCTGCCGCCGGGTTTCGCGCCGCTGCCCCATGGCGCGGAGATTTTCATCGCCATCACGCCCACGGCCGAACTGCGCGAACTGCGGGGCGCCCACACCTGGAGCGGCGTGGCTCGTCTGCGCGCCGGCGTTCCGGCGGCGGCCGCCCGGAAGGAACTCGACGCCATTGCAGCCACCTGGGAGATGGAGCATCCCTCCACCAGCCGCGGCCACGCCATTGAACCGGTTCCGATTGAAGAGGCGCTGCGCGGTTCGTACAGTTCAACCATGTGGCTGCTGATGGGCGCGGTGATTCTGGTGCTGCTCATCGCCTGCGCGAACGTGGCCGGCATGCTGCTGGCGCGCGGCGTGGAACGGGCGCCGGAGATGGCCATCCGGGCCGCGCTGGGGGCGTCGCGGGCCAGAATCCTGGGAGAGTTGGCACTGGAGGGGCTGGCGCTGGCCGCCGTCGCGGGCAGCCTGGGTGCGCTGCTGGCCACATGGATTCTCGACGCTCTGATGGCGGCCGTGCCCGCGACTTTCGGCATCACCCCGGCCAGCGTCCGGCTGGACGGCAAAGTGCTGGCTTTGTGCGCGATGACGGCGGCGCTGTGCGGACTGCTGGTATCGCTTGCCCCAGCCATCGCGGCCGCGAGTGAGCGGCTGCGCGCGAATTCGCGCACCACCGCCGGCGGCCGGGCGGAGGCGCGGATTCGGCGGCTGATCGTGACGGGCGAATGCGCGCTGGGCGTGGTGCTACTGGCCGCTGCGGGCCTGATGCTGCGGAGCGTCTGGCTGCTTGAGCAGGACGGGCGCGGCTTCAATGCCCGGAACGCGCTGACCTTCAACCTGCAGCTTCCCTACCGCACCTATGGGGACGATGCGCTCAAGACGGCTTTTGAGCGGCGCCTCACTTCGGCCATCCGCGCTTTGCCCGCGGTGGAGAGCGCCGGACTGACATCGCACCTGCCGATGTCGGGCCAGGACGTGCGGCAGACCGTTCATATCGAAGGGCGTGAGGAGGGTGCTGATGAGCCGCGGGTCCACTGGCGCATTGTGACGCCCGGCTATTTCCCGGCGATGCAGATCCAGTTGATCGCCGGGCGGCTGCATCGCGACGGTGAATCGAAAGAGACGCTGGTGGTGATCAATCAGACCGCGGCGCGGCGGTTCTGGCCCGGGCTGAACCCGTTGGGCCGGCGCATTCGATTCGGCTCCGAGTCCGCGGAAGTGATTGGCGTGGTGGCCGATGTCCGCCACTGGGGCCTGGGCCGCGAGACCAACCCGGAGGTCTACTTCAACTTCTGGCGCAAGCCGTGGTGGAACATGAATTACGTGGTGCGCGCCGGGGGTGATGTGGTTGCCCTGACGCCGGCCATCCGGGCAGCGCTGCGGGGCATTGATGCCGAGATTCCGCTTGGGCTTGTGGCGCGCATGGAGTCCATGGTGGACCGGCCCACGGCGCGGCGCCAGTTTCTGATGTCGCTGCTCACGGTATTCGCCGCGCTCGCGATGCTGCTCGCCATGGTGGGGCTGTACGGCCAGTTGGCGTACTCGGTGGCGCGGCGGCAGCGCGAGATCGGCATTCGGGCAGCCCTGGGAGCTTCCCGCGGCGAGATCGCGGCGCTGGTGTTTCGCGAGGGCATGGGCCAGGCGCTGCCCGGAGTCTTGCTGGGGTTGGCGGGCGCCGCCGCTCTGGGCCGGCTGCTTGACGGGCAACTCTATGAGGTGCATCCGAATCACCCGGCCATCCTGGCTGCAGCCGCGGCGTCGATGCTGGTGGCGGCGGTTCTGGCGTGTTCGATTCCCGTGCGGCGGGCGTTGGAGCGGAATCCTCTCCAAGCACTCAACTCGGATTCGATGTAGACTGACGGAATCGTTTCCATCGAAACGTCCGTTTCTAAGGAGTAGAGTCACACATGCCTAAAGGAACATTCAGCCGCCGAGGTTTTTTCCGTGGCGCGGCTTCATCGGCCGCGGCGGGGCTTTTCGCCCCGCTCGCGCAGGCGCAACAGCGTGGACCGGCGATGCTTGGTCCCGGCTATGGCCCGCTGGCTCCGGCCGGTGATGAACTGTCGCTGCCGCCCGGCTTCCGGTATTCCATCGTCAGCTTTGAAGACGACGCGATGGCCGACAACTTCCCGGTGCCCAAGGCGATGGACGGGATGGGCGCATTCAGCTTGCCCAATGGCAACATCCTGCTCATCCGGAATCACGAAGACGCCGAAGCCGGCAACCGGTTCCGCACCCGCCCTGCCGCCAGCACCTCCACGTCCGACGGAATTCTGGTTCCATATCTCAACACGCACTACGGCCCCCGGTCCGCCGCCTACGACCAGTACTGCGGCGGAGGCACCACATCGATTGAAGTGGACCCGCGGACGCGCCGCAAGGTGCGTGAGTATTGGAGTCTGGTTGGCACGCTCCGCAACTGCGCCGGCGGCATCACACCGTGGGGCAGTTGGCTTACCTGCGAGGAGACGCTCGAGGGCCCCACAGCCACGGGCTATGACAAGGACCACGGCTACGTTTTCGAAGTGCCCATCACGGCGGGGCCGGGCTCCCCGGCGCCGGCTGTTCCCATTCCCGCCATGGGCCGGTTCGCGCATGAGGCCGTGGCGGTGGATCCCGATACCGGCTACATCTACGAGACCGAGGACCAGGGCGACGTCTCCGGGTTCTACCGGTTCATACCGCGGGTGAAACCCACCAAGCCGGGCGATCTGGCGGCCAACGGCGGACGCCTGGAGATGCTGCGGATACGCGGCGTGGACGGCTATGAGACGGCGATCAATCAGCGGGTGGGAGCGGTGCTCAATGCGTCGTGGGTGGAGGTGCCTGAACCCGACCCGAGACCAGTCTCGGTGGCGGTTGGCGGAGTTACCCGGGCGCGAACTTTCGATCAGGGCTTGCGTGCCGGGGGCGCCATCTTCCGGCGCGGCGAAGGCATCTGGTACTGGGAGAACAAGATGTACTTCACGGCCACCAGCGCGGGCGATGCCGGGCTCGGTCAGATCTGGGCCTATGACACCAAGGCGGAAACGTTGACCCTGGTCTTCGAGACACCGAATCACCATGTGCTCGATTTTCCCGACAACATCGCCGTGAGCCCGCGCGGCGGGCTGATTGTCTGTGAAGACGGCGCGGCGGGCCAGCACCTTCGAGGCGTGACGCCTGACGGACAGATCTTCAACTTCGCGAGGAACATCTTCAGCAGCACCGAGATGGCCGGAGCCTGCTTCAGCCCCGACGGACAGACGCTTTTCGTGAACATCTACGGCCGCTCCACCGTTCGCACCACCACCCCGTACCGCCGGGCCACGCTGCTTCCGGTTGGGTCGGAATTGCAGGAGAAGGCGCTGACGCTTGCCATCTGGGGGCCTTGGGGCACCGGACTTCTTTAGGATTCGCTGCGTTCGGGGCCTCGCCGGTATTGGGCCGGAGCGCCATCCAGGCTGAAGACAGCCACACCACCGGCCGGGGCTTCGTGCAGCCGGAGAGGATCAACCACGGCGCCACCGCCCACGCAAGACCACACGGCTTGACGCCGGCGCATGCCGGGTGCCTCAGAAATTCAGACGCAGCATGAACTGCAACTGCCGCGAAGTGCCGGTACCGGTAGCGCCGTCGTTCGCCGTCTGAAGGATTCGCCCAAAGGTCGGCGTTGAAAGGTTGGCCACCGGCTCGCCGAACTGCGCCCGGTTGAAGAGGTTGAACGCTTCCGAACGGAATTCCAGCGCCGCGCGCTCGGTGAGACGCAAACGCTTGGTCAGGCCCAGGTCCGCCTGCCACAATGCGGGTCCGCGAAAGCCGTTGCGGCCGGAGTTGCCATAGGCGCCGTTGGCCGGCATGCCAAACGCGGCGGGATTCAACCACAGCCCCGGAGACCGGTTGGCGGCATAGGCGCTGCCGCCCAGATAACTCGCCCTCTGCGCCTGGGTCTGGCCGGAAGGCACGGCTGTGGTTGCCCGGTTTACCACCACGCTGAACGCCCGGCCTGTGCGCGCCGTGAACAGGCCGCTGGCGTTCCAGCCGCCAAACCAGCGGCCGACCCCTGGCATCCGCGCCCCCGGCAATTGATACACCCAATTCGCGGTCAACGTCTGCCGGATGTCGTAGTCGGCCGGGCCGCGATCACAGGCACGGCATTGGACGTTCTGAATCTGGCCGCCCTCACCCGAGCCCGCGTTGTCGGAGATCGTATTCCCCCATAGATATTGCGCCTGGAAGAGCCAGCCCTTCGCAAAGGACCGCTGCAACGACGCCTGCAATCCATTGAAATTCGTGATGCCGTCAAACCGCTTTTCATCAATCTGGCCGAATGCCGCCAGCGGCCGCCTGCGGGTGACCGCATCCAGAACGTTCACGTAGGTGCGTGTCAACTGGTTGCGCCCCACATTGCCAACGTAGGCAGCCTGGGCCACGAAGCCGCCGGGCAATTCCCGTTGAAGAGAAAGGGTCCACTGGTGCGATTCGGGCTCCTTGCGATCCCGCTGCACGCTGCGCGGTGTCTGCCCGCGCGAAACCAGCACGCCCAGCCACTGGGTGGCCGGAAAGCTCAATCCGGGCGCCTCGGCCGCGGTGATCGAGAAACTCTCCGGCAGGCTGTCGATCGCCGCCGTCACATCGTCGTTCTGTCCCGGCCCATAGTAACGGCCATAGCCGGCCCGCAGGACCGTCTTGCCGCCCAAGGCGCGCGGCGACCAGGCGAACGAGACCCGGGGCGCGATGTTATCCCGGTCCGGGAAGAACCATGGCGCCCCCGCCGGGCAGAAGCCCTGGCATCGCACCAGATCGAACACCCGGCCGCGGCCGAAGTTGTCTTTGGAAACCGTGTACTGCTCATACCGCACACCCACATTGATTGTGAGCTCAGGGCTCATGCGAAACTCGTCCTGGAAGTAGACCGAATGGAAGGTGCGGCGCACGCCCACCGTGCCCAGTGCGCCCGCCTGATTGATGCGGTCCATCTGGTTCCGCAGGAAGAGATCCTGCGAGGCGAACGTGTACGTTGTGGCCGGGCCGTTGCCTACGTTCATGTGAATCCGCCGGATCTCGCCACCCACCTTGAGCGTATGGGCGCCGCGTGACCACATCAGATTGTCCACCACCGAGTATGTGCTCGGCTTCTCGACGATGTAGGTGTTTGCCTGGCTGGAGGAGAATCCCTGGATGCTGAATCCGGCCGGCAGAAGCCCCGTATCGTACCGTGTGAGGGAGGAGCGATTGAAGCCCAGCTTGGTTTCATTCACCACCCGCGGGCTCCACAACTGCTGCCACTGCAGTGTGGCGTTCGAGGGCCGGATGTAGGAGTCCCGGGTCTCAAGCAGGCCGTTGCGGATCTGGCTGATCAGCCCATCGGAGATCGCCGCCCGGTAGAAGAGGCTGTGCTTTTCATTCAACCGGTGATCGACGCGGAGCATGCCGCTGTATTCGTTACGGCGTTCGGGCGTGGTTGCCAACAGACGGTCCACGTTGGCGTTCGGCCCGGGTGCGTTTCCGGCGGGATAGGCGTCGATCACGCTGCGCAACGCCGCGGGCGTTCGCTGCCGGAAGGCCGCGCTCGGCACCAGCCCGTCGGCCCGTGTGATGCTCAGCCGCTGGAGCAGCTCTTCGTAGTTGCCGAAGAAAAACAGCCGGTTGCGCTGAATGGGGCCGCCCAGACTGCCGCCGAACTGATTCAACCGGAACGGAGGAAGTGTGGGGCCATCGAAGGGACGCCGCGTGTCCAGCGCGCTGTTGCGGAAAAACTCGAACGCCGACCCGTGATAGCCGTTCGTTCCCGCCTTCGACACCAGATTGATCTGCGCTCCGCCGCCCACGCCTCCCTCGGCCGTGAACGGCAGCGAGTTCACGCGAAACTCGGCGATCGAGTCCGTCGAAATCACCAGGCGCATGTTGCCCTCCTGCCGGGGGTCCTTGATGCCCGTCGAATCCACGCCGTCGAAGGTCCAGTTGCTGTCATCGCGCGGCCGCCCGAAGAAGCGGATGGAATTCTGATTCCCTTCCCCAACGTTCACCGCGCCCGGCGCCAGCATCATCAACGACGCCCAGTGGCGGCCGTTGAGCGGGATGTTCCGCATCTGCTGTTCTCCGATGGCTGTCCCGATCTCGGCGTTCGTCTGTTCCAGGGGTGTGACCCCGGCCGTCACTTCCACGGCGGTTGCCACCGCGCCCACTGCCAGTTCGATGTCGAGTGTCCGGGTTTGGCCCACCGTCAGCACAACTCCCGCCGTGCGAGCCGGTTGAAAACCGTCCGCCGTGAAAGATACCGTGTAGGATCCCACCGTGAGCCCGCCAAGGCGGTACTCGCCAGCCGTTCCGGTCTTCGATTCGCGCCGCTGGCCGGTGCCCAAGGCCTCCGCCACCACGGCTGCACCCGAGATCGCCGCTCCGCTGGCATCGGTCACCGAGCCGGTGAGGGTGGCCCGGTCCACCTGGGCCGGTAATACGGATGCAAGCGCACAGAAGGCGAGGGGGCGCCAGAAGGGACTCATGGCTTGAAGATAGCCTTCGAATGTCACAAATCCGCTACAGTTCCGTGACGAAGACGTTGGGTAGGCAAAAAACACGAATCCCCGGCGAGGAAGTTCCGCGCCGGGGATTGATGTCAACGTTCCTGAATCGATCGATCAGCCCGACATCGACGAAAGGAACTCGCCGTTCGACCGCGTCCGCGCCAGTTTGTCCAGCAGCAATTCGATCGACTCCACCGGCGACAGCGGGCTCAGCACCTTGCGCAGCACCCAGACCCGGTTCAGTTCCTCGCGAGGCAGCAGCAGTTCGTCCTTGCGCGTCCCGCTCTTGTTGATATCGATCGCCGGGAACACGCGCTTGTCCACCATCTTGCGGTCCAGGTGGATCTCCATGTTGCCCGTGCCCTTGAACTCTTCAAAGATCACGTCGTCCATGCGGCTGCCGGTATCCACCAGGGCTGTCGCCACAATCGTCAGCGACCCGCCTTCCTCAATGTTGCGCGCCGCGCCGAAGAACCGCTTTGGCCGCTGCAGCGCGTTCGAATCGACGCCGCCCGAAAGCACCTTGCCCGATGGCGGCACCACGGTGTTGTAGGCGCGGCCCAGCCGCGTGATGGAGTCGAGCAGGATGACCACATCGCGCTTGTGCTCCACCAGGCGCTTGGCCTTCTCGATCACCATCTCAGCCACCTGCACGTGGCGCGAGGCCGGCTCATCGAACGTCGAACTGATCACTTCACCGCGCACCGAACGCTGCATGTCGGTGACCTCTTCCGGCCGCTCGTCGATCAGCAGCACGATCAACGCCACTTCCGGATGGTTCGTGGTGATGGAATTCGCGATGCTCTGCAACAGCATCGTCTTGCCGGTACGCGGCGGCGCCACAATCAGACCGCGCTGGCCCTTGCCGATGGGCGTCAGCATGTCCATGATCCGGCCCGAATAGTTGTCGCGCGCCGTCTCCATCTTCAGCCGTTCCTGCGGATAGAGCGGCGTCAGATTGTCGAAGAAGATCTTGTTCCGGGACTCCTCCGGCGGCTCGAAGTTGATCGCGTCCACCTTGATGAGGGCAAAGTACCGCTCACCCTCCTTGGGCGGGCGGATCTGGCCCGATACGGTGTCGCCCGTGCGCAGGTCAAACCGGCGGATCTGCGAAGGCGACACGTAGACGTCATCGGGACCCGGCAGGTAGTTGTATTCCGGCGCGCGCAGGAAGCCGAAACCATCCGGCAGACACTCGAGCACGCCTTCCGAAAAGATCAGCCCGCTCTTTTCCGCCTGCGATTGCAGGATCTTGAAGATCAACTCCTGCTTTCTGAGCCCGGCCGTGCCCATCACACCAAGGTCCTTGGCGATCTGGTTCAGCTTCTGGATGCTCATGTCCTTGAGCTCCACCAGGTCCAGGCGTTCGCCGCGCGCCTGCTGAAGCTGGCGGTGCGGTTGCGGTTTGAACTTCTGCTCCTGCGGCTCGGCGGCCGGCTTGGTGTCCTGAGCGGCCTGCGCCGGGCGCGGGTCAGCAGCGGGAGTCTTGGCGGCCTCCACCTGCGGCTTCGCTTCCGCAGCCGGACTGGCGGTCTCGCCGTTGGCCGGAGTCTCGGCGGACGGGGTCGCGGGAGGAGGTGTCGCGGCCGCCGGCGGGGGAATCGTCGGCGGCGCCACGGGCTTGGTCTCGTTCGGGCGCGGCTGCGGTTTCGGCTGCGCCTTGGGCTTGGGCTCCTTCACCGCGGCCGGTTTGGGCTCGGCGGCAGGCGCTGCTTCCTTCACTTCCGCGGCCGGCGGAGCCGCGGCCTTCGCCGGTTCGGACTCCTTCGCCGGCGTGGCGGCATCGGGACCGGCAGCAGCCGCGTCCCCAGCCGCGCCACCGTTGGCGCCAACCGTCACGTTTGTTTCGTTGTTTTCCAAATCGCTTGCCAAGTTTCCCTCACTCCCCGGCCCTTCAAGGCCGAGAACGGTATGGGCGACCCCTCGGGGATCTCCCGTGCCACCGCCTGCATTCCCAGACGCTCTTCGTTCCGGTTCAGCTTGTCGATCTTGGTCACCACCACCTGAATCGGGATTCGATGATGTGTGAGCCAGTCGCGCAATTCCCGGTCCTTCTCCATCCAGCCGCGGCGCGCGTCCAGCAGCAGGATGGCCAGCCGCAATGTCGGCCGGTGGGCCAGATACGACTCGATCAGCCGCTTCCAGCCATCCAGGTGTTCGCGCGGCACGCGCGCGTAGCCGTATCCCGGCAGATCCACCAAATGCAGCCTTCCGTCCACCCGGTAAAAATTGATGGTTTGTGTACGGCCGGGTGTGGAACTGGTGAACGCCATCCGGTGTTGCCCGGTCAGCGCATTAATCAGGCTGGACTTGCCGACGTTGCTCCGCCCCAGGAACGCGACCTCCGGTAAGGATTCGGCCGGAAACGACGCCGGCTGATTCGCGCTCGCGAGGAACTCCGTCTTCATCTGCATGATATCAACAAATGAACCGGAGCGCGGTGGACCGTTCGATCAGTGCACATCCTCAGCCGGACGGGTGCCCAACTCGATCGGCTGCGGCGGAATCGCCAGCGAAGCCGGGTCGCGCTCAAAGGCGATCTTCAGCACCTCATCCACGCTCTCGACAAAGTGCAGCCGCATGTCCTTCCGGATGTTCTCCGGAATGTCCGGCAGGTCCTTCTCGTTGTCGCGCGGAAGAATCGCCTCGAAGATACCCTGGCGGTGCGCCGCCAGCAGCTTCTCCTTCAAGCCGCCGATCGCCAGCACCTTGCCGCGCAGCGTGATCTCGCCAGTCATGGCCACATCGCACCGCACCGGAATCTTCGAGAGGGCGCTCGAAATCGCCGTGGCCAGCGTGATGCCCGCCGACGGCCCGTCCTTCGGAATGGCCCCCTCCGGCACGTGCACGTGGATGTCGACGTCCCGGTAGAAGTCCCGCGGCAGCCCCAGCACATGGGCCCGCGACCGCACGTAGCTCATCGCCGCCTGCGCCGATTCCTGCATCACGTCACCCAGCTTGCCGGTCAGCGTCAGCTTGCCGCGTCCTTCCATGAGCGTGGCTTCGGTGGTGAGGATCTGGCCACCCACCTCGGTCCAGGCCAAGCCCACCGCCGCGCCCACTTCGTTCTTCTTGTCCGCCTTTGAATCGCGGAACTTCTGCGGGCCCAGCAGCTCAGTCACCTTGGCCGCCGTCACCACCGTCTTCTGCGCCGCGGCCTTGGCGGCCTTCCTGGGTCTCTTCGTCTCTTCCGTCTTGCCGCCGTCGTCTTCGGCGCGCACCACCGCGCGGGTGACCTTACGGCACACGTTGCCCACCTCGCGCTCCAGGTTGCGGACTCCGGCTTCCCGCGTATAGCTCTGAACCAGCTCCAGCAGACCCTCATCGGCAAACTCGATCTGCTCCCCGGAGAGCCCCGTCTGCTCCATCTGCTTCTTTACCAGGAACCGTTTGGCGATCTCCATCTTCTCCAGTTCCGTATAGCCGGAAAGACGAATCACTTCCATGCGATCCTGCAGCGGAGCCGGGATGGTATGCATCACGTTCGCCGTGGCGATGAAGAACACCTCGCTCAGGTCGTATTCCACGTCCAGATAGTGATCCTGGAACATGTTGTTCTGCTCAGGGTCCAGCACCTCAAGCAGGGCGGCCGACGGATCGCCGCGGAAGTCCGTCGACATCTTGTCAATCTCATCCAGCATGAAGACGGGGTTGCGCGTCCCCGCCTTCTTCATCATCTGGATCACCTGGCCCGGCAGCGCCCCGATGTAGGTGCGCCGGTGGCCGCGAACCTCCGCCTCATCGCGAACGCCGCCCAGCGACAGCCGCACGAACTTGCGTCCGGTCGACTTCGCGATCGACTTGCCCAGCGAGGTTTTGCCCACGCCGGGCGGCCCGACAAAGCATAGAATGGAGCCCTTGGGGTTCTTCACCCGCCGCCGCACCGCCAGGAACTCAAGGATGCGCTCCTTGATTTTCTCCAACCCGTAGTGGTCCGCTTCAAGCACCTCTTCGGCGTACTTAAGATCCCGGATCTCCTTCGACTTTTCCTTCCACGGCACCGCCAGCAGCCAGTCAAGATAGTTGCGCGACACGGTGGATTCGGCCGACATGGGCGGCATCTGTTCCAGCCGGCGCAGTTCGGCCATCGCCTTTTCCTGCGCCTCCGCTGTCATGCCGGCGTCTTCGATCTTCTTCTTCAGCTCGTCGTATTCGCTCTTCTCGCCGCGGCCCAGCTCTTTCTGGATCGCCTTGATCTTCTCGTTGAGGTAGTACTCTTTCTGCGCCCGCTCCATCTGGCGCTTCACGCGGCCCTGGATGGTGCGGTCCACGTTCAGCTTCTCGATTTCGATGTCGAGCATCTCCGCGATCCGGTTCAGCCGGTCCACCGGATCGAAGATCTCAAGCAACTCCTGTTTCTCTTCAATGGTGAGCTGCAGATTCGCGCCCACCTGATCGGCCAGCTTCCCGGGGTCATCCACGCGGATGGCGGCCACCATCGTTTCGTAGTTGAGATTCTGGCTCAGCTTCGCGTACTGCTCAAACAGGCCTGTCACCCGGCCGGTCAACGCATCCAACTGCGGACCCGCTTCCACCCGGAACTGCGCCGTCTTCACCAGCGCCCGGAAGAAACCCTCTTCCTCGCTGATGGAAACCACCTTGGCCCGCTCCACACCCTCAACCAGCACCTTGATGTTCCCATCGGGCTGCTTCAGGCTCTGCACAATGTTGGCGATCGTCCCCACGCCGTACACTTCATCCGGACGGGGCTCATCCACCGACGCGTCGTGCTGGGTCGCCAGAAAGATCTTCTTCTCCCCCAGCAGCGCGTCTTCCAGTGCGCGCACGCTCGAATCGCGGCCCACAATGAACGGAGTCATCATGTGCGGGAAAATGACCACGTCCCGGATCGGCATCATCGGGATCCGCTTGGTTTCCGATCGTTCTTTGGATGTCAGCATGGCAATGATTGGATTGTTATGACCTGAGTACGGAAATCACGGCGTCGCTCCGCCGCCCTAGCCTGCTTTTTCCAGCAGCGCCAGACTGATCTTCTGGGAAAGAACCATTTCCCGGGTGACCTGAAACTCGCGTACTTTCTTGTACGTGGGCAGGTAATACATCAGATCGAGCATCAGATCCTCCAGGATCATCCGCAAACCGCGCGCCCCCACCTTGCGCTCCATGGCCAGCGTGGCCACCGCTTCCAGGGCGTCGTCGTTGAACTTCAGCCGGACGTTCTCAAACTCGAACATCTTCTGGTACTGGCGAACAATGGCGTTCTTCGGCTTGGTCAGGATCTGGATGAGCGCTTCCTTCGTCAGATCCTCCAGCACCGCCACCACCGGCAGACGGCCGATAAACTCCGGAATGAACCCGCTCTTGATCAGGTCCACCGGCTGCACTTCCTTCAGCAGGTCGATGTCGCGGCGGTGCGAGTTGAGCGCCACCGTCTGGGCCGGCCGCCGCCCCGCTCCATCCTTCTCTTCCTCCGGATTCGTGAAGCCCATCGTCCGCCGCCCCACGCGCCGCGAGATGGTCTTCTCCAGGCCGATAAACGCCCCGCCGCAGATGAACAGGATGTTCGTCGTGTCCACCGCCGTGAACTCCTGGTGGGGATGCTTCCGTCCGCCCTGCGGCGGCACATTCGCCACCGTCCCTTCCAGAATCTTCAGCAGCGCCTGCTGCACACCCTCACCGGAAACGTCGCGGGTGATCGAGGGGTTCTCGTCCTTCCGGCAGATCTTGTCGATCTCATCGATATAGATGATGCCCGTCTGGGCCCGCTGCACATCCCAATCGGCGTTCTGCAGAAGGCGCAGAATGATGTTCTCCACATCCTCGCCCACGTAGCCGGCTTCGGTGAGCGTGGTGGCATCCACAATGGCGAACGGCACGTCCAGAATCCGGGCCAGGGTCTGGGCCAGCAGCGTCTTGCCGGTGCCCGTCGGTCCGATCAGCAGAATGTTCGACTTGGCCAGTTCCACCGCATCGGACCCGCGCTGCTTGTTCATGAAGATCCGCTTGTAGTGGTTGTAGACCGCCACCGCCAGCTTCTTCTTCACCGCATCCTGCCCGACGACGAACTGGTCCAGATACTCCTTCAACTCCAGCGGTTTCGGCAGCTTGTTGCCCTGCGTATAGGGCTGCTCATGACGGTCGTCTTCGAGAATCGAGTTGCACACCGCGATGCACTCATCGCAGATGTACGCCCGGGGGTAATCGCTGGGCGACGAAATCAGCTTGCCAACAACATCCTGGCTTTTGTGGCAGAACGAACAACGAAGCGTCTCGTCGGCACCGGTACGTTTCACGCGGGAACTCTCCAGTCGTGTGGATCAGGAAAAACGAACCCCGGCATTCGACTAACGGCCGGGGAAGAGGCCCCGGAAGCGGGGCTCCATGCGGATCGTTGCCGCGAAGGCACGGCTGGGAGCGGAATCTGAACGCTCATGAAATAGCACGAATCCAACTCCAGTATAGCAGTCCCTGCCACCCCCACCGGCTCTTTCACGGCGCCAAAAGCGCAAGGCCAGCCTCTACCGGGGTGGCGGAGCCTGAGAGGACGCCGCCGGCCGCCCGTCCACGGTGGCCGGCTCCATCAACTCCGTGCGGGTCCCGTCGGGGTCAAACAGGTTCAGTTGCCGCTTCCGGTTCACCCCGGTCCGCACCTCCAGCGGCAGCTTGTACCCCTGCCGGGCGGGCAAAGCCTCAATCGCCGCCAAAGCCTTTGCCATGTCCGGCACCATCAGGCAGATATGATGGGCCGAACCGCGCCGCGTCTGCTCCGGAATCCGGTCATACAGCATGAACTCAATGTAATCTTCCCCGTCCGGCACCTGCATGTTCACCCAGTTGAGCACCTTCCCATCCCGGCTGCCGCGCCAGATCTCCCGAAACCCAAGCACGCCGCGATAGAACGCCATGGCTGGTTCCAGCCGGCCCACCAGAATCCCGACATGCATCATCCGCGATGACACACCCCGGGGCTGATGCTTCCCCTTCTCCCGCACCGTCCAGCTTCCGGGCATGTACTGGACAAACTCCACCGTGTGGCCGTCCGGATCCCGCGCCGTGAAGCTCCTGTTCCCAATCCGGTCCACACCGGCCTTCGCCGGCACGGCCACGCCCTTCGACGCCAGGTAACCGCGCATGGCCTCAATGTCATCGGTCTCCACCGCGATGTGGTTCAACCGGTCCGTGTTGGCTTCGCGTTCGGGAAAAATCTCGATGTACTGCCGCTCATTCACCTTGAAGAAGGTGAGGGCCAGGCTGCCGCCAGGGTTGCTGAGCGAGTAGGGCTCACTAAAACCCAGCACGTCCCGGTAGTAGCCACGGGCCTTCTCCACGTCCTTCACATACAGCGCGATGTGAGCCACCCCCGTGATCCGCGGGCGCACCGGTTCGGCGGACACCGCGAACACGGCCGCAATCGCCACCCATGGTGTAAAGCTCAACTTCATCCCGCCTCCACCGTACAACACTCTCAGCCGCTCCAAAAAACGAACGGGCCGGCCCCTTGCGGGAAGCCGGCCCATGTTCGGCCTTCTGAATGACCTAACGCCGGCGGCGTAGCGCGGCCACGCCGGCCAGACCGAGGCCGGCCAAAGCCAAAGCCGACGGCTCAGGCACGGCGCCCGAATACTCGATGGTCAGAGTCGTATCACTCCCCTTCTTCAATCGTCACCGACGTCAAGGCATCGCCCTGCTGCACCGCATTCACTACGTCCTGTCCGGAGCGCACCTGCCCGAACACGGTGTGCTTGCCGTCCAGCCAGTCGGTCTTGATGTGGGTGATGAAAAACTGGCTGCCGTTCGTATTCGGCCCGGCATTCGCCATCGAAAGCGACCCCACGCCGTGCCGCTTCCAGGCGCCCTTGAACTCGTCATTGAACCGGTACCCCGGGCCGCCGCGCCCGGTGGCCGTCGGATCGCCACCCTGAATCATGAAATCCGCGATCACGCGGTGGAACGTCGTGCCATCATAGAAGCCCTCCCGCGCCAGGAAGACGAAGTTGTTGACCGTCGCCGGCGCCTCGGCCGCGAACAGGTCGCAGACAATGCTCCCCCGGGACGTGTTAAAAGTGGCAGTATACTTCTTTGCCGTATCGATGGTCGTGGCGGGCGGCGCCGCGTACTGTTTGGCCATAAGTCTTCAGTGTAGCGTGAGGTGATTCTTGGCGAAGCGTTTCGACGCGATTATTGTGGGCGGCGGCCATAACGGGTTGGTCACGGCCGCTTATCTGGCCCGGGCCGGACGCAGCGTGCTGGTGCTTGAGCGCCGCGAGATGGTGGGCGGCTGCGCCGTCACCGAGGAGATCTGGCCCGGCTATCGCGTCTCCACCGCGGCCTACCTGTCGAGCCTCCTCCAGGAGCGCATCATTCAGGACCTGCGCCTCCCCGACTTCGGCTATCAGGTGGACGCCAAGGACCCCGCGTTCTTCTCCCCGTTCCCCGACGGCCGCTACCTCTTCTTCTGGCAGGACCGCGCCCGCACCCTGCGCGAGATCGCCAAGTTCTCTGAAAAGGACGCCGCGGCCTACCCGGCCTACGAAGCCCACATCGAGCGCCTTGCCCAGGTGGCCGAAGCCCTGCTGCTCACCGCGCCGCCCGAGTTTCCGCCCCGCCGCCCCCAGGACTTTCTCGATTACCTGAAGCTGGGCGGCCGCGTCCGGTCGCTTGACCGCGCAGAGATGGTCGCGCTCGTGAAAGTGTTCACCATGAGCGCGTCCGATTTTCTGGACGAGTGGTTCGAATCGGAAGAAATCAAAGTCACGCTGGCCACCGACGGAGTCATCGGGGCAAACGGAGGCCCGCGGTCCCCTGGAACCGCTTACATCCTGCTGCACCACTGCATGGGGGGCGTGGGCGGACATCGCGGGCTGTGGGGCTTTGTGCGCGGCGGCATGGGCGCGGTGTCCGAATCCATCGCCGCCGCCGCCCGCAGCCATGGCGCCGTGATTCGCACCGCCGCCGCCGTGGAGAGAATCCTGGTTCGCAACGGCCGCGCGATGGGCGTTGTCCTGGAAGGCGGCGAAGAGATCCTCGCCTCCAAAGTGGCCAGCAACCTCGATCCCAAGCTCACCTTCGGGCGCCTCGTGGAACCCGGCCACCTGCCCGATGAATTCTCCCGCGCCATTCGGAACTACCGCTCCGAGGGCACCTCCATGAAGATTAACCTCGCCCTCAGCGAACTGCCCAGCTTCCGAGCCCTGCCCGGCGCCCCGGGCCCGCAGCATCGCGCCACCATGCACCTTTGCCCGTCCATCGAGTACGTGGAACGAGCCTGGGACGAAGCCAAATACGGCATGCCCTCACGCGCGCCGCTGCTCGAAATGACGTGCCCCACCATGTACGACCCCAGCCTGGCCCCGCCCGGCCGCCACATCATGGGCATCTTCCTTCAGTACGCACCCTACACGCTCGCCTCCGGCACCTGGGACGAGCACCGCGAGCCCTACGCCGAGCGCGTCTTCGATCTGATCGAAGAGTACGCCCCGGGCTTCCGCAAACTGGTCCTGGCCCGGCAAGTCCTCTCGCCCTGGGATCTGGAGCAGCGTTTCGGCATCACCGGCGGCAACATCTTCCACGGCGAAATGAGCCTTGATCAGATGTTCGTCATGCGCCCCGTGGCCGGCTGGGCGCGATACACCACGCCCGTCAAGGGTCTTTACCTATGCGGCTCCGGCGCCCACCCCGGCGGCGGCGTCATGGGCGCGCCCGGATACAACTGCGCCGCGGTGATGTTGAAGTAACGGACTACGGCTCGACGATCACCTTCCCCCGCATCGATGGGTGGATGGTGCACTGGAAGTTCAACTCGCCGGGAACGCTGAATCTCACCGTGAAGCTCTGCCCGGGCTTGAGCCGCGGCGAAACAAAGCCGTTCGGAAACGCGTCGCCGATGGTGTGCTCCACCGGGTCGTCGTTGTAGAACGTGACGGTTCCGCCGTTTTTCACCCGGATTTCGCCCGGTAGGAAGCGGTAGTGCTTCATCACCCCATCGGGCAGCGCGCCCGAGCCGCCGTTCAGGTAAAGCCCCACCCGGGCCACGTAATCCTGGGCTTGCCCCATCACCTGGTGGCACTGCGCGCAGCCGAACGAATTGGGCGGCGTCGTCTGGTACGTTCGATCCGGACGGTAGGCCACGAACTCCCATTCGCCGCTGCGGTTGGCGCCATAGGCCTCACCGAAGCCCCTGTCTTTTTTCTGCACGAAGATGGTCGGCGTGGCTGCCGGGTCCTTCTGATAGCGGCCATTGGCGTCGAGGACCGGAGTGCCCTGGGCGTCGCGAAGCGCGTTCCAGGTCTCCATCACCAACACGGACCCGTACGGGTAGTTAAACTGCCCGTTGGGCGTGATCGACGCCGCCGCCGGGTTGGCGTAGATGGTTCGGACCTGCCGCGTGTCGGGCCGGTCGAAAACGTAGAGAAGCTGCCAGTTCTGGTAGTTCTCCGGAAAACCGACACGGTCCGTGGCGGGACCAGTCTGGGAGACGCCGGCCGATACCGCGGCGAGGCCGAGCGCAAGGGGGGAAAGGATGCGCATAGGGAACTCCTGGGCAAACGAGATTGGTACAGCTTGTGTCCTACGATACCCAGGTACGAGGCTCGCGTCAATGCGGATGGGGATTTCGTTGTAAACACAACGCCCCGGAGAACCTCGCGGCTCTCCGGGGCGTTGAATCGACTGCCGGGTCTGGCGTTACTGCACGGGCAGCGTGGTCCCGTTGCCGAAGATGGGACCATCCAGGCCCACCACGGCCACGGCGAACGGGCGGCCGGAGCCCGTGTTGGTATCCTGCGGAACCTCGAAGGTCACCGCGTAGACGCCAATCAGGCCCATGACGTATTCGGCGCTCACCGTACGGACGCCCGCGTTGTTCAGACCCGTGATGATCTGCGCCGTCACCATCTGGCCGGGCGCACCCACCCGGTTCGTGATGATCTGCGGATTCGTCTGCCCGATGCCGGTGACGAAGAACCTGATCATCTCACCGCGCCGGGCCGGATTCTCCTCGGAGACGTAGGAACCGTCCGGACGTTGCGCCACCGCCTGCAACCGGCCGGCGGAATCGCGGGTCTCGAAGATTCCGGGGCTGAAGCGGGCAATGGTTATGTCGAGCGACGCCGTGTTGTCGTTCACACGCAGCGTCGCCAGCGCGGGACCCGGCTGCAGGTCGCACGGCACCTGGAAGGCCACCTGCTCGCGGCCGCCCACGTTACCCACCCAGAAGATGGGGCTCAGGTTACCGGCGAAGGATACCTGGACTCCCTGATGCGTGGTGGGCAGCGGTCCGTAGAACGAATTGGCATTGATCACGCCATTCAACGACGGAACGATATTGGTGCCGGTGAGGATAGCAATCGAGCACGGCGAGATGCCGGGCCCGAACGTGGCTCCGTTCACCACCGATGAGACCGTGGGACCCAGCGGCCGGATGGTCAGCGTGAACGTCTGGCTGAACCCGCCGGTCGAGGCCTGGACGGTCACCGTTCCCGCATTGGGACCGGCAACCACGGTCACCTGCGCACGGCCTGTTGAGTCGGTGACCAGATTCGTGCCGGAAATGGTGGCATTGCCGCCGGAGGTGACACTGAACACCACCGCCGCCTGCGGAATGCCGTTGCTGTTGGCATCCACCAGCCGCACCACCAGAGGATCGCTGAACGCCGTCCCGACCACGGCGGACTGGTTGTCGCCCGAGATCTTCTGGAGCGCCAGCGCCGCCACCTGGTTGGTAAGCGTAAAGGTCGCCGAGGCCGAGCCGGTCAGCGCAACCACACGGACGACAACGTTGCCCGGTGCCGAGCCGAACCGCACGAACGCCGAAACGGCGCCCTGCGCGTCCGAACGGGTGACGACGTTGGACAAAGTGCCGCTTCCGGAGACAATCTCCCAGTTAACCGGTACACCGGTGAGCAGGTTGTCGCCGACGTCACGGATCTCAGCTCGCAGCGCGAGCGGTGTGGTCTGCCCCGGCGCACCGGTCTGCTGATCGCCTCGCGCAATCCGCATGACCGCGGGCAGGCCCGGAGTTACCACCAGGGTGAAGTTGTAGTCGCGCCCGGTCGTCGGACCGCCACCCACGCGTAGCGTCAGCGGCGTCGAGCCGATGCGGCGTCCAACCACCAGATCGCAGGAGGCCAGCCCGTTGGCATCCGTCAATGGCTCCGGCGTCGAACAGTTGCCGCCCGGGCCGATTGTGGTATCGCTGCCCGTGGTGATCCGCATGCCGACATTGGGGAGTGGCGTGTCAGGAGACGGGCCGATCGAGGTGGCGGCACGAATCTGGAACTGGGCCGGGAGAGTGGTTTGGGCGGTTGTCGTGATGGTGGACTCATCGCCCGGCCGAATAAGTATCAGGTTCGGCGCGAGACTGATCATGCCAAACGTGTTCAGAACCGTCGTGACACTGAAATTGATGGAAACGACACCAGACGTTGCCGTGACAGTGCTGCTCGAATAGTTGGCTCCACCAATGGCGCCGCTGATGAAGAACGTCGAAGCAACGCCGGTGGCATCGGTGACGGTGCTCGCGCTCTGAACGTTTCCTGGGCCGCTGGTCCTCGCCCAGAAAATCTGGGCCCCGGCAATCGGGTTGCCGCTCGAATCACGCAGGCTGACTCGCAAGGGCTCCGGAGTCAACGCGTTGTTGTCCCGCACCACCTGCCCGTTACCGGAGAGGATGCTGAGGCCACCGGTGCTGCCGCCCGTGGTTCCGACGACCAAGGTGTAGGCTTGTGCCACAGTGACTCCGGCGGTAACCGTGATCTGGACATTGAACACGCCCACGGTGACCGGGGCGAGCACAGAGGCCATGGCGTAGCCATCGGCGCCGGTGATCGTCGTGGCTGAAAGGATGGTAGCGCCAGGTGCCGAGGTGGTAAACGATGTGAACGCACCCTGAAGCGGGCGGCCAAATCCATCCACTACCCTGGCAAGAATCGGGAGAGACGTGGCCCCGGGGGCGATCGTCTGGCCGTTGCCGAAAAGCTGGATGCCGGCCAGGGTTCCCGTGTACGGGGGCCCCGTGAACGACGCCGTATTGGCCGAAATCACCGCCTGCGTGAAAGACCCGCTCACGGAGTTGGTGTTCAGATCCACACGGGTCACAATGTTGCTTGAAGTCAGGTAAAGGTAGCGGGCCTGCGGTGTCTCGTTGGACATCGCCACCGCCGCAATGTTCGTCACCGAGTTCAATCCGCCGATCGACGCCTGGGTGATGGTTGGCGTCGCGCCGAACTGAATCGAATAGAGAGTCCCGCCGGCGAGTCCAAATGCTCGAAAATTCGAGTCGATCAGAACACTGCTGAAGCTGGCCCCGCCAATGGATCCGGCGGTCACGGTGCGGTTCGCCAGATCGATGACGTAGATAGCTCCGCCGGTGAAGGGCGTGTTGTTCAGAACCAGCGCCTTGGTGCCATCCGGCGTAAAGAGGGGCTTGCCCATCGGCGTGCCGTTGAAGATGATCCCGTCGTTTCCCCGCTGAGTGAGTGAACCGCGGCCGTCGTACTCATAGAGCCGGTTGTTCGCCGGCACATAGAGCAGGCCGTTCGGCCCCACCGCGATGCCGGAGGGGATGCCCGGCACGCCCACCGTGGAAACGATGGTGTTCGAATTGAGGTCCACCGCGTTGATCTGGTAGGGGGGGCCACCGAAAGGCGAGGCCAGGACATAGGCGCGGGCCGAGTCGTGGGAGACCGCGATATCCACAATCGTCGTGCCAACGTTGACGCTGGCCAGTTCAGTGTCTGAGCTTGTGTCGATGACCCGCAACGAGCCGGCCAGCACCAGGAGACGGCGGCCATCGGGCGTTGTCACTGCCCCTGTGGCGCCCTGGCTCAAATTGCGCAGAGTGACATTGGCGCCGTCGAAAGTTGCAATCGTATTGTTTGCGGACCTCCCGATGACGTAGGTCTTGTTGCCCGCGCTGACGGCCATGAAGGAGTCCGTAGCGGCTTCAAAAGACCGGATTTGGGCGAACGGATCGCCCGAATAGACGGTGACGGTACGCGTGCCGCCACTCGGCATCACGTAGAGATTGCGGGCGCCAAGGGGCGCCATGGCAGCACACGCCAGGATTGAGATGATTGAAATTCGAGCAGACATGGTTTGACCTCTCAATGGAATTGAGTGGGAGGGTCCGACGCGAAGCTTGAGTGTATCACAAACTTAGCCGGAATGGAATACCCATGCTTTACACCGGCCGGCATGGGCCGTAAAAACGAAAAGGGGAGAGGATTTCTCCCCTCCCCTTTCCGAGAACCGGTTGCCCGGGTCTAGTTGTCCAACGCTTCCGGATCCTGGTTCCCACGATTCTCGTTCGGCTGCGTGATAATCAGAGCCAGGTATCCATGTGCGACGTTACGGACGCCGACATCGGAGATGAAGGCATAACCGTGAGCGCCGCGGAACTGGCACTGGGCAATGATGTAACCGGTGAAGTTCATCACAGCCGTCAGGTTGCCACCCGAAGGAACGCCGCCGCCCATGCCGAGCGAAGCGCGCCAGGTCTGGCCGCTAGGAACGGTGGGCGTGCTGAACGGACCGGGAACCGCGCCGCCACCAGAGGTGGTGCCGTAGAGGTTCAGGGTGCAGGCGCCTTCCGTCTTGCGGGAAGCCCACGGATCGGTGGAGGTGTTCGAAATGGCGATGCCACTGTCGAAACCCGCTTCCGTCGTGATGTAGGGGAACAGCAGGTTGCTGGCGCAGGTGCCGACCGAGAACAGGTTGCCCGTGTTCGACATCTCACGGAAACGCGGAACCGGAACGAGGACGCCGGCGCTGACGTCCGAGGTGCTGATCGGAGCCAGCGAGCCGCTGACGGTCGCCGTGCCCAAGCCCGCGGCATTGGCGGTGAAGGCCGCCCAGACAGCAACGACGTAGTCTTCGTTGCCGCCGGCCGAGGCAGCCGTCACTTCCCAGGTCGACGTGCCGTTGCCGCCCGAAATCGGGACTTCAACGCCCCCGATACCGGTCGCCGTGGCGATCAGAGCCGGGGAGCCAGGCAGGGTGGGATACGCCTGGGCAACGAAGGAATTCGCGCCGTTGGCATCCGACAGCACATTAACCGCAGTGGCGCCGGCCGTGCCGGTGTTCACGTTTGCCGCCGTGGCGGCGTAGATACGAACGCCGGTCGGAACGCCGGAGAAGAACAACCGCAGACGCGTCCCACTATCAGCAATGCCGATCAAGCCGTAGTTTGAAGTGATGTTTGCGGTCGCGGTGTATCCGCCACCCGCAGCCGTCACCGTGGTGGCAACAAAGCCGGATTCGGAGTCACCGCCGACAGAGGCCGGATTGACAACGCCACCATCGCGGCGCTTGAAGGACGCGGCATAACCTTCACGGAAGCGCATACGGGCAATAGCCGCGTAGACCGTGCTGGTGGTGTTGCTGCTGGCCAGATTACCGTTCAGGCTGATGCAAGCCGGATACGAAGGCGCGCTGAGCGCATCAGAGTTGTCTGTGTTGCGGCGGGCAAAGGTCAGGGCCGGGTTGATCACAGCAATCGTACCCGTGGCATTGTTCAGCGTCACGAACGCACCCGAGGTCACCTGGATGGAAGCGGTCACGGTGCCAGTGGTCTGGCCAGCCGGGGTCGCGATCCGGATGTTCTTGATGCGATAGGTGCGGAGAGCATTCGGGCCCGTCACGCTGCCAAGCAGGGGAACGTTGAAGAACGTGATCGTGTTGCTGTTCACGCGCTGGGCATGAAACACGTTCACGGCGGTGGCGCCCTCGCCGCTGGTCTGGATCACATCAGCGGCGGCATTGGCCCCGAGGGCGAAGGGACCGCAGTTGACAGCAGCGCAGCTCTTCTGATTGTTGCCGGTCGGATCATTGATAAACAGGAGCGCTTCAACCCAGGGGTCCGAGATGAACCGGCTGGTTTGATTGGTGGAGGTCGTTACCGACAGGTTGACCACCTGGCCGACAGCGGTCGAACCGCTGCAATCCAGGCGGATATCACCCGTGAGCTCCGTGAGACCGTCACCGCGGACGGACAGGGGAGTCATCGAGGTGCTGCACGCGACCTGAGCATTCGCGCTCACGCCCAGAAACAGGGCGACGAGGGCAAACGCCAGGACAAATCTACGAAAATCTGACATTTCCTTCTCCTTATGGAAATTGAGAGTTGTGAACTGATGAAGGTTCTCTAACAACCCAAGCCTCTTGTTGGGATCTCCAGCAATTCCGTTGCCAAACTGCAAAGCCGAGGTTTTACCGCCCCTCTACCTGCCTTCCGGCCCCGTCTGCCTTCAATCCTGCTCAAATTGTCTCGACCTCTTGTGGTTTTTCTATCTGTCTTCTGTGCTCGCGGGATTCACGGGTACATCAGAATGCCGCTGAAAACTTTGATGGACGCAGTCTTTCCGTTTTTACCATGTGGTCCTAGTACGAAAAGGGGAGAGGATTTCTCCCCTCCCCTTTCCGAGAACCGGTTGCCCGGGTCTAGTTGTCCAACGCTTCCGGATCCTGGTTCCCACGATTCTCGTTCGGCTGCGTGATAATCAGAGCCAGGTATCCATGTGCGACGTTACGGACGCCGACATCGGAGATGAAGGCATAACCGTGAGCGCCGCGGAACTGGCACTGGGCAATGATGTAACCGGTGAAGTTCATCACAGCCGTCAGGTTGCCACCCGAAGGAACGCCGCCGCCCATGCCGAGCGAAGCGCGCCAGGTCTGGCCGCTAGGAACGGTGGGCGTGCTGAACGGACCGGGAACCGCGCCGCCACCAGAGGTGGTGCCGTAGAGGTTCAGGGTGCAGGCGCCTTCCGTCTTGCGGGAAGCCCACGGATCGGTGGAGGTGTTCGAAATGGCGATGCCACTGTCGAAACCCGCTTCCGTCGTGATGTAGGGGAACAGCAGGTTGCTGGCGCAGGTGCCGACCGAGAACAGGTTGCCCGTGTTCGACATCTCACGGAAACGCGGAACCGGAACGAGGACGCCGGCGCTGACGTCCGAGGTGCTGATCGGAGCCAGCGAGCCGCTGACGGTCGCCGTGCCCAAGCCCGCGGCATTGGCGGTGAAGGCCGCCCAGACAGCAACGACGTAGTCTTCGTTGCCGCCGGCCGAGGCAGCCGTCACTTCCCAGGTCGACGTGCCGTTGCCGCCCGAAATCGGGACTTCAACGCCCCCGATACCGGTCGCCGTGGCGATCAGAGCCGGGGAGCCAGGCAGGGTGGGATACGCCTGGGCAACGAAGGAATTCGCGCCGTTGGCATCCGACAGCACATTAACCGCAGTGGCGCCGGCCGTGCCGGTGTTCACGTTTGCCGCCGTGGCGGCGTAGATACGAACGCCGGTCGGAACGCCGGAGAAGAACAACCGCAGACGCGTCCCACTATCAGCAATGCCGATCAAGCCGTAGTTTGAAGTGATGTTTGCGGTCGCGGTGTATCCGCCACCCGCAGCCGTCACCGTGGTGGCAACAAAGCCGGATTCGGAGTCACCGCCGACAGAGGCCGGATTGACAACGCCACCATCGCGGCGCTTGAAGGACGCGGCATAACCTTCACGGAAGCGCATACGGGCAATAGCCGCGTAGACCGTGCTGGTGGTGTTGCTGCTGGCCAGATTACCGTTCAGGCTGATGCAAGCCGGATACGAAGGCGCGCTGAGCGCATCAGAGTTGTCTGTGTTGCGGCGGGCAAAGGTCAGGGCCGGGTTGATCACAGCAATCGTACCCGTGGCATTGTTCAGCGTCACGAACGCACCCGAGGTCACCTGGATGGAAGCGGTCACGGTGCCAGTGGTCTGGCCAGCCGGGGTCGCGATCCGGATGTTCTTGATGCGATAGGTGCGGAGAGCATTCGGGCCCGTCACGCTGCCAAGCAGGGGAACGTTGAAGAACGTGATCGTGTTGCTGTTCACGCGCTGGGCATGAAACACGTTCACGGCGGTGGCGCCCTCGCCGCTGGTCTGGATCACATCAGCGGCGGCATTGGCCCCGAGGGCGAAGGGACCGCAGTTGACAGCAGCGCAGCTCTTCTGATTGTTGCCGGTCGGATCATTGATAAACAGGAGCGCTTCAACCCAGGGGTCCGAGATGAACCGGCTGGTTTGATTGGTGGAGGTCGTTACCGACAGGTTGACCACCTGGCCGACAGCGGTCGAACCGCTGCAATCCAGGCGGATATCACCCGTGAGCTCCGTGAGACCGTCACCGCGGACGGACAGGGGAGTCATCGAGGTGCTGCACGCGACCTGAGCATTCGCGCTCACGCCCAGAAACAGGGCGACGAGGGCAAACGCCAGGACAAATCTACGAAAATCTGACATTTCCTTCTCCTTATGGAAATTGAGAGTTGTGAACTGATGAAGGTTCTCTAACAACCCAAGCCTCTTGTTGGGATCTCCAGCAATTCCGTTGCCAAACTGCAAAGCCGAGGTTTTACCGCCCCTCTACCTGCCTTCCGGCCCCGTCTGCCTTCAATCCTGCTCAAATTGTCTCGACCTCTTGTGGTTTTTCTATCTGTCTTCTGTGCTCGCGGGATTCACGGGTACATCAGAATGCCGCTGAAAACTTTGATGGACGCAGTCTTTCCGTTTTTACCATGTGGTCCTAGTAC